>SMEH01000517.1_pt1 | contig 11317 bp, 9 predicted proteins | sample 2456361 | NCBI WGS metagenome assembly SMEH01 (sample SAMN10132587, study PRJNA489261) | soil metagenome | isolation source: day1 control-loamy sand soil ammended | place: USA | reverse complement strand
GCGACGCGATCGACAACATCAGGGCCAACCGGGGCGAGGAGATCGACCTCGACCGGCTCGGACTGGACGACCCCGAGGCGTACAAGCTGCTGGGTCGGGGCGACACGCTCGGTGTGTTCCAGCTCGACGGCGGTGCGATGCGGGACCTGCTGCGTCGTATGCAGCCCACCGGGTTCGAGGACATCATCGCGGTGCTCGCGCTGTACCGGCCCGGCCCGATGGGCATGAACGCCCACAACGACTACGCCGACCGCAAGAACGGCCGGCAGCAGATCAAGCCGATCCACCCGGAGCTCGAGGAACCCCTGAAGGACATCCTGGCCGAGACCTACGGCCTGATCGTCTATCAGGAACAGATCATGCAGATCGCGCAGAAGGTCGCCGGCTACTCGATGGGTCGAGCCGACGTGCTGCGCCGGGCGATGGGTAAGAAGAAGAAGGAGGTCCTCGAAAAGGAGTTCGAGGGCTTCCGGGCCGGGATGAAGGAGAACGGCTTCTCCGACGAGGCCATCCAGGCCCTGTGGGACACGATCCTGCCGTTCGCCGGGTACGCGTTCAACAAGTCGCACGCGGCCGGATACGGCCTGGTGTCCTACTGGACCGCGTACCTGAAGGCGAACTACCCCGCCGAGTACATGGCCGCGTTGCTCACCTCGGTCGGTGACAACAAGGACAAGTCGGCGGTGTACCTGTCCGAGTGCCGCAGGCTGGGCATCCGGGTGCTGCCGCCGGACGTCAACGAGTCGGGTCGTCGCTTCGCCGCTGTCGGCGACGACATCCGGTTCGGGCTCGGGGCGATCCGCAACGTCGGTGCCAACGTCGTCGACTCGATCATCGCCACACGGGAGAAGAAGGGGAAGTACACGTCGTTCACCGACTTCCTCGACTCCTCGGAACTCGTGGTCTGCAACAAGCGTGTCATCGAGTCGTTGATCAAGGCCGGTGCGTTCGACTCGTTCGGTCACACGCGGCTGTCGATGATGCGCGTGCACGAGGACGCGGTCGACGCTGTCGTGCCGCTCAAGCGGCAGGAGGCGATGGGGCAGTTCGACCTGTTCCAGGGCTTCGGCGGCGGGGGCGACGGTGACACCGCGGTGCAGACGGCGTCGTCGCCGCTGGCGCACCTGAAGTTCGACGACGAGGAGTACCCGCGCAAGCAGAAGCTCGCCTACGAACGCGAGATGCTGGGCCTGTACGTGTCGGCGCATCCTCTCGACGGCGCGGAACGCATCCTCCGCAAACACGCCAAACGACCGATCGCGGCGATCCTGGCGGATCCGCCGAAGGAGGGTGAGATCGAGATCGCCGGGCTCATCACCTCCTTGGAGCGGCGGGTCAACAAGAAGGGAGAGCCTTGGGCCATCTGCACGGTCGAGGACATGGACGCCTCGCTGGAGGTGCTGTTCTTCCCGAAGTCGTACGCGTTGTTCGCCGCTGACCTGGTCGAGGACAACGCGGTGGTGGTGAAGGGCCGGGTCAACTGGCGTGACGACAAGATGTCGGTGTTCGCCGCCGGGCTCGTGCCATTGGACCTCAGCGATGTCGCACTCGGTGACGAGGAACCACCACTGACACTGCTCGCGTCGGCGGAGAAGATCACCAAGAGCGTGGTGATCGAGCTGAAGCAGACGTTGCAGGCACATCGCGGGGACACCCCGGTACGGCTCAAGCTCGTCGGCAAGTCGTCCGAGACCCTCTACGCGCTGTACGACTATCCGGTGACGGTCAGTTCGATGCTGCTCGGAGAGTTGAAGAGCATCCCGGGCATAGCGGCGGCGAGCGGTTGAACCGTCGGCTCAATACGGTGAAGGCGTGAACTCGAAGATCGACGAGTCCGATCCACGGCGGTGGCGGGCACTGGCTGTCACGTTGACGGCCGGGTTCATGTCCTTACTCGACGTCAGCATCGTCAACGTGGCCCTGCCGGCGATCCAGCAGAGCCTGGGCGCTTCCACGGCCGGTGTGCAGTGGGTCGTGTCGGGGTACGCGCTGACGTTCGGGCTCGTGCTGGTGTCCGGCGGCAGGCTCGGTGACGTACTGGGCAGACGACGGATGTTCCTGTTCGCGCTGTCGGCATTCGTGTTGACCAGTGCGCTCGCCGGGGCGGCCGTCAACGAGACGATGCTGGTGGCCGCCCGGCTGTTGCAGGGCATGGCGGCGGGCATGCTGACCCCGCAGAACACCGGGTTGATCCAGGAGCTGTTCAGCGGCGCGGAACGGGGGAGGGCGTTCGGCCTGTTCGGTACCACCGTGTCGCTGTCCACGGCTGTGGGACCGGTGGTGGGTGGTTCGATCATCGCTCTTTTCGGAGCGGAGAACGGCTGGCGTTGGGTGTTCTTCGTCAACGTGCCCATCGGCGCGCTCGCGCTCGTGTTGGCCGCCCGGTTGCTACCGCGGGCTCCCCGGCGTGACTCCCCGTTACGGTCGGAACTGGACTTCGTGGGTGTCGGCCTGCTGGGTGTGGCCGTGCTCGGGGTGCTGTTCCCGCTGGTGCAATCCGATCAAGATGGGCTGGCCGCGTTCTGGTGGATGCCACTGCTGGCCGTCCCGCTCGGGGCCGCCTTCGTGTTGTGGGAACGGCGGGTCGTCAGGCGTGGCGGCGCGCCACTGCTCGACGTACGACTGTTCACCGAAACACCGGGGTACGCGATCGGCGCGGCGATCGGCGCGGTGTACTTCGCGGGATTCTCCGGGATCTGGTTGGTGTTCGCCCTGTTCTTCCAGCAAGGACTGGGGTACACGCCGCTGGAGTCCGGGTTGGTGGTGACACCGTTCGCCATCGGGGCCGCCGTGTCGGCGACCGTGGCGGGAAGGCTCGTGGCACGTCTGGGGAGACGGTTGACCCTGCTTGGACTGTCCTTGGTGACGGTGGGGTTGACGGTGGTGGGAGTCGTCGTGCCGATGGTGCCCGACTCCATGGCCGGGTTCGCCGCCGCGGTCCCGCTGCTGATCGCGGGGGTGGGCGGTGGCATGGTGATCTCACCCAACACCACGCTGACATTGGAGCAGGTGCCCACGCGGATGGCCGGAGTCGCCGGGGGAGCGCTGCAGACGGGGCAACGAATCGGCACCGCGATCGGGGTGGCCGTGCTGGCGTCGATGTTCCACGCGGGCATCGATTCGGCGGGCGGCTATCAGGCGGGACTGCGGTGGGCGATGGTGAGCGCCGTGACCATAGTCGTCGTGGCCCTGGTCCTGGCCGTGGTCGATGCGCGTCGACGCCCCAGGCGTTCCCAGCCGGAATCGGTACGAACCGCGAGCACCGCTACTCCTATGGAGTGACGGATCTGGTGCGCGGTTCATCTCGACTGGCGTAATGCTGACCGGTGGGTGATCCTGATACGGACCTTCGGCGAAGTGGAATCGCCACTCGGACGGCGGCCTCACGGGTCACGGTGGGTGGCGTTTCCGAGGGATCAGGCAGGGGCGCATCGGCTCGATGCGCTCGCCGTGCCCAGCTCAAAGGAGGCTGTGCCCGGCGACTGCGGGGGATCGACCGGGACAGCTACGAAGGTTCCTGATTCGGGTGGGTCCTGGCGGGAAGGGGACGGGACCCACCCGGTGTCCGCCCGCAGCGGGATACGAAAGACCGACGAGGTTTCCCAGCCCACGCTTCCCAGGCCGGCAGGGTTCAGCCGCGGTCGTCGGCCGGTTCCTTCTCGGCGGCAGCGGCGAGTGCGGCGGCGGCTTTCTTCTTCTTGAAACGGATGAGGAAGAACAGGCCGATCGCTGCGAGCACACCGACGACGATCATGCCGCCGGTGCTGAGGACGTTCTCCACCCTGCGCGCGGCCTCTCCCAACGCCGCGCCGAGACCGACGTGCAGGAGCGACCAGCACAGGGCCCCGGAGACCACCGCGGGCAGGAATTTTCGATACGGCAGTTTGGACGTGCCCGCCGCCGCCGGGGTCAACGTCCGTACCACCGGCAGGAACCGGGCGAAGAACACCGCCCACGCCCCTCGGCGCTGGAGGATGCCCGTGGCCTTGTCCCAGGCATCGGTGCCGTACCGTTGAATCAGCTTCGTCTCGCGAAGGCGTGGCCCGAACCGACGGCCGATCGCGTACCCGATCGAGTCGCCGATGCCGGCGCACACCGTGACCACCAGGACGAGGACGACGAACCGGGGTGCCGTGGTGGCCGTGGTGGCCGCGATGAGCAGCCCGGACTCGCCGGGTGCGATGAACCCCAGTCCCACGGTGCACTCAAGCAGGACCAGCAGTCCTGTCGCACCGACCAGAGCCGGCTGCGGCAGGCTCTGCAGCCAGTTGAGCACCTCAGTTACCACGGATCCCCCTGAATGCCGTCTGCGCCGGATCGACTGCCCCGGGCAGTCCTACTGACTCAGACGCGACTGCGTTCGTCTGGTTCACTCGACCCAGGAGTTTTCTCAAGTTGTGATGGGGGAGTGCCACGGCCCCCGGAATCAGCTCATCCGGGACAGGACGCTACTGGCTTCCTGTGCCGCCGGCGCGGCAGCCGCCAGGTGTTGCAGGTTCTCCGGCAGCGGCTCACCCCGGTGTTGCTTGGTCTGGGCGAACAGTTTGCCCGCACGGTACGACGAGCGCACCAACGGTCCCGCCATGACCCCGGCGAAACCGAGCTTTTTGGCCACCCTCGTGTGTTCCACGAACTCCTCGGGCTTCACCCAGCGGTCCACGGGGTGGTGGCGTACCGAGGGGCGCAGGTACTGCGTGATGGTGAGGATCTCGCAGCCCGCTTCCACGAGGTCACGCATGGTGGGCTCGACCTCTTCCGGGGTCTCGCCCATTCCGAGGATCAGGTTCGACTTGGTGACCAGTCCGGCCTCGCGGGCCTTGCGGATCACTTCCAGTGAGCGTTCGTAACGGAAGCCCGGCCTGATGCGTTTGAAGATGCGCGGCACGGTCTCGAGGTTGTGGGCCAACACCTCGGGTTCGGAGCCGAAGACCTCGGCCAGCTGCTCTTCGTTGGCGTTGAAGTCCGGAATCAGTAGCTCGACCCCTGTTCCAGGGTTGAGCGCGTGGATCTGTCTGACCGTCTCGGCGTACAACCACGCCCCGCCGTCGGGCAGATCGTCGCGGGCCACGCCGGTCACGGTCGAGTAGCGCAGCCCCATGGCCCGTACGCTCTCCGCGACCCGCCGCGGCTCGTCCCGGTCGAACTCCGCGGGTTTACCGGTGTCGATCTGGCAGAAGTCACAGCGTCGGGTGCATTGGTCGCCCCCGATGAGGAAGGTGGCCTCCCGGTCCTCCCAACATTCGTAGATGTTGGGGCAGCCCGCCTCCTCGCACACGGTGTGTAGACCCTCGCGCCGGACCAGCCCCTTGAGTTCGGTGAACTCCGGGCCCATACGCGCGCGGGTCTTGATCCACGACGGCTTCTTCTCGATCGGTGTCTGGCTGTTGCGGACCTCCAGCCGCAGCAGCTTCCGACCTTCCGGCACCACAGTCACGTTCCCAGCCTACGCCCGGACGGGTTGAGAACTCGACTGTGCGGGGGAGGGGGTGATCCCGGTCAACTCCACGTCGACGTTCACGGGCGCGCTCGGCGATGGCAGGCCATCCGGACGGGGCTCACGCCGGCGAAGCGAGGCGGCTCAGGCGCCGAAGGGGGCCCAGCCACCGGTCGACCGTGGTGGTGCGGCTGCTCGCACGGAGAGCGTCACGCTGTTTGAGCAGAGCCACGAGTGTCCCCCCGATGCGCGCGGCCTCGTCCTGTGGTTCGTGCGGCTCGGCGAGTCCGGAGATCACCGCGAGCATCCTCAGCTCGGCTCGGTGGGCCCGGCGTAGCGCGGGGTAGCGCTCCACGTTGGCGTCCACGACGGCGTACAGCGTGGGGTTTCGTCGCACGGCGGCCCGCCAGGCGCGGGACACGGCGTCGACGTGATCGTCGTGGTCCTCGCTGTCCTCGCCGGGTACGTCATCGGCGTCCTCAGGGCCCCCCGTGTGTGCCCGGAGGTGTCCGGTCAGCAGTTGCAGCCAGCGGTGGTGCAAAGCCAACAGGAGGTTCTCCTCCGTGCCGAAGACCTCCTCGGCTCCGTCGATGCGGTCGAACGGGATGCGAGCTTCTTCGTCGTGACACGCGTAGGCCAGCGCGGTGTTCATGATGTCGCGACGGCGATAGAAGTCACTCCAACCCACGGCCTTCGGCCTCCCCTTGTGCCTTTGTGCGACCTGTCCCCACTGCCCGGCGGCATACTCAAAGTTTGATTCATACCCCCGGTATGTCCGGGTGGGATCAACATACCATCGGTATGTGACAAAGGGGTGGACGTAGGGTTGTGAACGTGGCGGTAACAAGGTCCAGGCGGGACGACTACACGGAATCCACCCGCGACGCGTTGATCGGCAGCGCCGTCGCCCTGTTCACCGAGCGCGGCTATGCAGGGACATCGCTCGACGAGATCGCGCGGCGGGCCCGGGTGACCAAAGGTGCGCTCTACCACCACTTCAGCGGTAAACAGGCCGTGTTCGAAGCCGCTTTCGACGCGGTGGAGACAGAGGTCAAAGGTCGACTGGAAAAAATCCTGCGCGGCGACGGAACGCCTTGGGAACGCGCGGTCGCCGGGTTACGGGAGTTCATCTCCAGCTGCCTCGATCCGGCTTACCAGCGGATCGCGTTGCACGAGGCCCCTGTCGTGATGGGCTGGCAGCGTTGGCGCGCCGCCGAGGAACGCTACAGCTTCGGACTCATCAAAGCCGCCCTGCAGGACCTCATCGACGCGGGTGACATGATCAGCGTGCCGGTGGACGTCGCCTCCCGGCTGCTGTTCGGCGCGCTGTCCAGCGCCGCCACGGAGATCGCGGGCTCCGCCGAACCCGAACGGGTGGGAGCCGAGATCGAACAAGTGGTGATCGCGTTGTTGCAGCAGGTGCGGGACGCCTCACGTGGCGCACGTCCCGACCACCCTCGTTAAGCTCGGGTGAGTGGAACTCAGGATCTTCACCGAACCCCAGCAAGGCGCGAGCTACGACGATCTGCTGCGCGTCGCGAAGGCAACCGAGGACGCCGGTTTCGGGGCGTTCTTCCGATCGGACCACTACCTCAAGATGGGCTCGGTCAGCGGTCTTCCCGGACCGACCGACGCCTGGGTCACACTCGCGGGATTGGCGAGGGAGACCTCTCGGATCCGGCTGGGCACGTTGGTGACGGCGGCGACGTTCCGCCACCCCTCGGTGCTCGCGATCTCCGTGGCACAGGTCGATCAGATGTCCGGCGGTCGCGTGGAATTCGGTCTCGGCTCGGGGTGGTACGTCGACGAACACACCGCGTACGGCATCGACCTGCCGCCCATGCGCGAGTTGTTCGACCGCTACTCCGAGCAGTTGGAGATCATCACGGGGCTGTGGAAGACCCCGGAGGGGGAGACCTTCAGTTTCGACGGTGAGCACTACCAGCTGAAGGAAGCGCCGGGGTTGCCCAAGCCGGCACAGCGTCCACATCCGCCCGTCATCCTCGGTGGTACGGGCAAGAAACGCACACCCCAGCTCGCGGCCCGCTACGCCGACGAGTTCAACGTGCCGTTCAACGACATCGAGACGGCGCGGGCCCAGTACGAACGCGTGGACGCCGCGGCCGAGGCCGTGGGACGTCGACGCGGTGACATCATCCGCTCGGCCGCTCTCGTGGTCGCCGTGGGAAGGAACGACGCCGAGGTGGCCCGCCGTGCCGACGCCATCAACCGCGAGGTCGACGAACTCAAGACCAACGGCGTCGCGGGAACCGTGTCCGAGGCCGTGGACAAGATCGGTCGCTGGCGCGAGAGCACGGGCATCACGCGCCTGTACCTTCAGGTGCTGGACCTGTCCGACCTCGACCACCTGGAACTGATCGCCTCGGAGATCATGCCCCAGCTGAACTGAACCCTTCGCGTCTTGCGCGGGTCGTGGGTGGGTCGCTTGTCGCGAGCCACCCACGACCGGCCTCGGTCGGTGAAAGGACCGAGTGAGGCTCGAGTGAGGCTATTGGAGAGCGAAAGTCACGCCGGGGGCCTCGGGCTGCTGCCGCGGCAACCAACGATCCTCACTCACCGGCAGTTCGCCGTCCAACGCCGCGAGCACCGCCTGCCGCACCGTGGGCAGGACCTCCGCCACGGTCACCGTGCGGCCCAACTCCGCCGACATCGACGTCGTCCCCGCGTCCCGGATGCCGCACGGCACGATCCGATCGAACGCCGTCAGATCGGGATTGCAGTTGAGTTCGAAGCCGTGCATGGTGACGCCTTGTTGCACCCGGATGCCGATCGCCGCGATCTTGCGTTCGGGACGGGTGTCGTCCGCGGGTACCCAGACCCCGCTGCGGCCCTCGACCCGGCCGGTGTGGATGCCGAATTCCTCGCACACCGAGATCAGCGCTTCTTCAAGACGCCGCACATAGTGCACGACATCGATGGGATCGGCGAGCTTGACGATCGGGTAGCCGACCAGCTGACCGGGACCGTGCCAGGTGATCCGGCCTCCTCGGTCGACGTCGATCACAGGGGTTCCGTCGGTCGGTCGGTCCTCCGGTTGGGTGCGCTTACCCGCCGTGTAGACCGAAGGGTGCTCCAGCAACAGCATCGTGTCGGGGCTTTCGCCCTTCGCGCGGGCGACGGCCAGTTCGCGCTGGAGGTCCCAAGCCTCGAGGTAGTCGATGACCCCGACCTCACGGACGTCCACGGGGTCACCGGACGCGCGACAGGAACGAGTGGCTTTCTGACTCACGATGACGAGACTACGTGTTGCGGTCGGGGCGGTGACAAGCGCAGAGCCGGGGTCAGCAGGAAGCCGACCCCGACGACGGCGAGGATCGAACCGACGGTGTCGGTGAGCCAGTGCACCTCCAACGTCACCCGCGCGGCGCAGATCAGCACCGTCAACAGGACGGTCACGACACGCACGACGACGACCAGGCGCGGCGCGAGCCACAGGCACAGCACCACCGCCGCGAAGCCCGTGCTCGTCACCGAGGCCACGTGCCCACTCGGATAGCTGAGGTCACCGTGCTCGAGCGGACGCTCCCGGTTGAACACGGGTTTGGCGAGCGCGCTGGTGATACGACAGGCGCCAAGAAGCACCAGAACGCGGAACGTCACCCATGCGCGCGGGTCCGAACGCCGCCGGAACACCACCGTGGCCACGATCAAACCCCCTCCCAACAGGCTCGGGAGGGGAGGCCCCAAAACGGCGCTGAGGACGGCCGCGGCCTCGCCGAAATCGTCCCGCCACCACGTGCCCGCGGCCTCGTGCAGTGCTTGGTCCACGCTCGCCGGGCCCGTGCGCACCATGATTCCGAGCACCACGAACGCCGTGAAGGACACCGCCCCGATCAGGTACTCGACTCTTGTTCGGACCCGGTCCCGGCTCGAGGTCACGACAACGCGGCGGCGAGTGCCCGGTCGAGATCGCCGAGGGTGTACTCGAAGCCCGCGTCGGTGAGCACCCCTGGCACGGCTCGGGGACCGGTCAGCAAGGTCTCCTCAGCGGCCTCGCCCAACGCCAACCGAAGCAATCCGCCGGGTACTCGCCACGGAGTGGGACGACGCACCGCACGCCCCATGGCCCGAGTGAACTCGGCATTGGTCGCCGGTCGTGGGGCGGTGGCGTTGACCGGACCGGACACCTCGTCGTGGCGAAGACAGAACATGAAGACCTCGATGAGGTCGGGAAGCCCGATCCACGGCAGGTACTGCCTGCCGTGACCGAGGGTCCCGCCGAGACCTCTGCGGAACACGGGCGCCAGCAGCCGCAGCATCCCGCCGTGCCGGGCGAGGACGGGTGCGATGCGTAGCAACACCACCCGGGTGCCCGCTCGGCTCGCCGGTGCGCACGCCGCCTCCCACTCCGCACACAGCCGTGCGAGGAAACCGTCACCGACCGGGGCCGACTCATCGACCTCCACCTCGTCGGTGTCCCCGTAGTAGTTGATCCCCGAGGCGTTCACCAGCACCGGGACACCGCGTTCGGCCACCGCCTCGGCCAGGACCTCGGTCGGTTCGATCCGGGAGTCACGCAACACCTGCTTACGCGCGCCGCTCCACCGACCGGACGCCAACGGCGCACCACACAGGTTCACCACGGCGTCGACGTCGTCGAACGCGTCGTCGATCTCCCCCGACGGGGGGTTCCACCGTCGTTCATCGGGGAGTACGGGAGTACGCCGGACCAGCCGCACCACGTCGTGCCCCGACTCCCGCAACCGGGCACACAGGGCAGTGCCGATGAGCCCACTGGAACCGGCCACGAGAACCCGCATGGGCACACTTTATGCGCCATACGCGACGGGGGCGTCCACCGCGGTGCGGCAGACGCCCCCGAGCGTGTGACACGTCGCGTCGGAGCCCGGTCAGAGTCCGAGCTCGTCCTCGAAGTTGCCCTCCTCCAGACGCTGCTTGATCGTCGTGAGGAACCGTCCCGCGTCCGCACCGTCGATGAGACGGTGGTCGTAGGTCAGCGGCAGGTAGGCCATCGAGCGGATCGCGATGGTGTCGTTGCCCTCGGCGTCGGTGACCACGACGGGACGCCGCACGACCGCGCCCACGCCCAGGATGCCCGACTGCGGCTGCACGATGATCGGCGTGTCGAACAGCGCGCCGTTGCTGCCGAGGTTGGTGATCGTGAACGTGCCGCCGGTGAGCTCGTCCGGGGTCACCTTGTTGTTGCGGGCGCGTTCCGCCAGGTCGGCGATCCGGTGGGCCAGCCCGGACAGGCTCAGCTCACCCGCGTCGTGGATGACCACCGACAGCAGACCACGCTCGGTGTCCACGGCGATGCCGAGGTTGATCGAGCCGTGGTAGGTGATCTCCTTCGTCTCCTCGTTGTAGGAGGCGTTGACGTTCGGGTGCTGCTTGAGCGCCTCGACCGTGGCCTTGGCGAAGAACGGCAGGAACGTCAGGTTCACACCCTCGCGCTCGCGGAACGCCGCCTTCGCGCGCTGCCGCAGCTGCGCGACCTTGGTGACGTCGACCTCGTGCACCTGCGTGAGCTGGGCCGAGATCTGCAGCGACTCCTTGGTCTTGGCGGCCGTGATCTGGCGGATGCGGCTGGCCTTCTGCACCGTGCCACGCAGCGCGGCCTTCTCCGACTCCGACACCGCGGTCGGCGCGGGCCGGGACGGGGTGGCCGGGACGGCCGGAGCCTGCTGCTTGGCGGCTTCCTGCTGCTTGGCCTCCGCGGCGGCCAGCACGTCCTGCTTCCGGATGCGGCCACCGACACCGGTGCCCTTGACGGTGCTCAGGTCGATGCCGTGCTCGGCAGCGAGCTTGCGCACCAGCGGCGTGACGTACGGCGTGCTCCCGCCCTCGCGCTTGGCCGGGGCGGCCGGGGCGGCCGGAGCTGCAGCAGGAGCTGCTGGACCT
>SMEH01002052.1_pt1 | contig 11424 bp, 13 predicted proteins | sample 2456361 | NCBI WGS metagenome assembly SMEH01 (sample SAMN10132587, study PRJNA489261) | soil metagenome | isolation source: day1 control-loamy sand soil ammended | place: USA | reverse complement strand
AATAAATTTTTTAAAAATAATAAGAAAGATTTATGTTATCGACAAAATTTTTGATTAATATCAGTATTTTTAGTAAATGAAACATACTATTTTTAAATAGAAATTAAGAATAAAATAATATTTTGGAAAAAAAGATTTGGGAATGAAGCGTTGTAGGTAAGGGAAACTTGAGGAGGAAATAGAATGCAGTCATTATATACATTCAAACATATTGAACCGAAGAATAATATTGAACAAAGTCCAGCTATTTTTTTATTTCATGGATTAGGAAGCGATGAAGAAGATTTATTACAAATTATAGGTGAAATAAAAGAAGTTTGCCATGTATTTAGTTTAAGGGGACCAATCAGTCATGATCCTGGTTATGCCTTCTATACTTTTGTAGAGGAAGGAAAGCCTATTCAACCTGTTTTTGATAAAGTGATTGCTGTTACAAGAGATTTTATTTTACAAGCAATCAAAGAATATCAATTAGATCCGACGAAGATATGTATTGCAGGATTTAATCAAGGAGCAGTCATCGCACAAACATTATGCATCGTGATGGGAAATCAAATTAAAGCATGTGCTTCAATGTCAGGGTATTTACCAGATTTTGTGAAAGAACAATATCACAAAAATAAAATGGATGAGACGAAATTATTCATTTCTCATGGGGAATATGATTACGATTTTCCAATTATGTGGAGTGCAGATAGTAAAGAATTTTTTGAGCAACATGGAGCGAAAGTTGTTTATAAAACCTATCCTGTAGGACACGGCGTTTCGCCAGAAAATATGAGAGATTTTGTTCATTTTATAATGGAAGAAATTAAATAAAAAAGCTGACGCTAGTCAGCTTTTTTATTTTGAATTGATTAATTTTTCAGCTTCTACAATCGGCATTGGTTTATGGAAATAATAACCTTGACCTGTATGGCAACCAATTTGTACAAGGGTTTTATATTGTTCCAACGTTTCGATCCCTTCCGCTACCGCATGCATGTTTAAACTTTTTGCAAGTTGAACAATTGATTTTACGATTGCATACATACCTGAATCATGTATTTCATTAATAAACGATTTATCAATTTTAATTTCTGAAAAAGGCAGCCGTTGTAGATAACTTAATGACGAGAATCCGACTCCAAAATCATCAATCGAACTCTCATAGCCATGTTCCTTTAATTTTAATAAGATGTTCTTTGCTTTTTCAAAATCAAATAATTCAAAGTTCTCAGTAACTTCGATTTTAATAAATTTTGGGTCAATTTGATATTGGCGGACAAGGGTTAATAAATCATCTGCAAAAGAATCATGATAAAAGTGTACAGGTGATACATTGATGGATACAGGATACAATTGATGGCCTTGCTTCTTTCTTTCCCATTGCCATCGTAATACTTTTTCAAAAATAGCATGATCGATATCCCTAATTTTTCCGCTATGTTCGGCTATCGAGATGAATTCTGCCGGCGAAACGTTTCCAAGTACAGGAGAATACCATCTCGCAAGAGCCTCGAATCCAATAATTTCCTTTGTTAACAAATGGACTTTTGGTTGCAAATAAACGGAAAGTTCATCATTTTTTAATCCAGTTGTTAATTCGTTTAATACGTTCAGTTCTCTTTGTATTTGTTGATCGGTTTCTTTTTCAAAATAGGAAATGACAGTTCCTATTTTTTTTCTTGATTTTGTGATAGCAATATCTGCTTGCCGTATACTTTCATCAATCGACAGTTGTTGATGAAAATAACTAACGCCAATTTTTAATGATATAAACATTTCCCTTCCATTTACATCAAAAGGTTGGGAAGTGCATTCAATAATCTTATGAATGTAATCATCCACTTTATTTACAGGAATTACGCTCCCTAAAATAAATGTAGAATTTGAAAAACGACTAAAAATCGTTCGGTTTTTTTGAGTAATCATTTCAATGCGATGAACGATTTGTTTAATTAAACGGTCGCCAACTTTGCGCCCATACATATCGACTATGGAAGTATATTCTCCTGGCTGTATTAATAAAATGACTCCTTCAACACCGTTTTGAATCCACTCGTTTAATTTTTTATAAAAATAATGGTAATTTGGAATTCCTATATTTATATCATAATAAGCTAATTGTTTTAATAGGTTTTTTTGTTTAAAATGTTTGACTGTCAAGGCGATAATAGGGGACAGTTTATTTAAAAAATCAATATCCGATTGTTTCAAATATAAATTTTTTTGAATATAGATCGTAAATGTGCCAATCATCTTTTTTTCGTTGTCGACAATTGGCTTTGACCAGCAATACTGAATGTTATAGGTTGAAATAATTTTCCGTAATTTTTCATAATCCTCTTGTAAGCTAATGGATTGTATATAAGATAAATCTTTCATATAAATTGCATTTTCACTATTACCAGTTGTTGGACTAACTTCCATTCCGACGAGGTTTTCTATCCAACTGAAGGGTATCGTGGGACTGGCAATAGCCTTTAATGTACCATCTTTTTGAAGAACATGAATAGCACAATAAACTTGTCTAATATAATTTTTTTCTACCTGTGCGGTTATTCGTTGAAGAATATCTTCTAGTTTACTATCCTTTCCTAATTCGACATATACTTCATGCTCAATTTTGTGAAGCATTTTTTCCAACATTTCGGATGTAATATCTTTGCATTGAATAAGCACAAAGGTTGCTTCTTTCTTGGAGTTTTGAATTGGTTGAATACTAAGCTGGTTCCAAAAAGCGGTACCATCTTTTTTGTAATGAATCATTGTTGTTTCATAGGTGAGCTTATTTAATATATGAAACTCCAGATCTTGTTCAGTTTCGGGAAGGGTATTTGGACCGCATAAACATGAAATATGCTTGTTTAATAATTCAGCCATATCATAACCAGTTAATTGGGCAAATGATTGATTGTAATACTTAATGGAAAGTGGTTGCCGTTTTAAATCAATGATTACAATTGGTTGCTGAAGTTGTTCACCTATCGTGTATAAATATGAATATAAATCATCATTTGTTAGGTCGATTTGTTCTTGTTTAAACATATACTTCCCACCAAATTTTGATAATACTGTAAAGTAATTATAACAAAAGTATTTATTAACATGCATTAATAATTTTTTGAAATAATGATAGTGTTTTATGTTTAATTTGTCGTATTTTTGGCAGAAGAGGATGGTTTTTGAAAAGTTTAAATGGTTTTTCTATAAATTGTAATTTTTTAATAAAATTGTGGGTTTATGCATTTTATTTTGAATAAGTCATTAAAAAAATGTAGTACAAACCTTGCGATGGTTAGTACTACTAGAGTAAATTTTCATTACATTTTCTGTTGTAAATAAATATCGTATAAGTAATAAAGTATTTCTGCTCCTTTTTCATCCACTAACAATTCTTCATTTAATTTCATGCTGACCGTTGTTTCATTTGAATTTAGCAGTTCATCTACAAATACTAATTCAATAAAAATTTTACCGCTCTTTGAGAGTCTTTCTTTTACATCATCCGAAAGCTGTAATTGTTCAAATAATGGTTCCTTCCATGTACCTTTTACTAGCAAAATATGCTTATTATGATTTTTTTCATATTCCCATTGGACATCACGTAGAATAGTTTTAAATAATTCGTCAACTGTAAATAATTCGTCTTTATATTCAATCTCATACTCACGCAAAGTATATGCATCGATCGTTAGACCGCTTTTTGCTTTTTCTGCTTGTGTATGGATACCAGAAACTGCCTCCTTTAAGTCGCTGACGGAACTTTTGCAACCTATTAATAGAAACATAGCAAGTAGTAATACAACATAAATATGTATGTTTCTCATTATAAAACCTCCTAGTGTTCAAACTATTGGCTATTTTCATCATAGCGAAAAAATTCATCGTTGTATTAGGAGATTTTAGAAAATTCCTTTACATTTCTTGTTTTTCAACTTTAATAGAAGGGAAGTTTTCATGAAAATCAATGATGAACTGCTGGAAAAATTAGGAGTGTATTTTGTATATCATGATATTTATAATCGATATGGAATTACTTTTGAAACATTTGTTGAACGTTGGGTGAGGGGAACATTAGAGATTTAAAACGAATAGCGTTCACAAAAAATCGCTAGACGATGTCACCAATAGGTTGGACAAGTCTAGCGATTGAAATGTGGCTAAAAATGACGCTCAATCCATTCGTTTGCTTCTTTCCAATTATGAACTCGAATCACGTTGTATCTTCAAAAAAAACATCTACGCGATACTTTTTTGCAGCTTCCAATTTATCATGACTACCTATTAATTCAATATGATCATAAGGTACTTGATGCTGTTCAAACCATTTTTTCGTCACATCGTATAAATGCAAGTCTCGAGCGGATATATAATATAATTCATATTGTTTATGCCAATTGTTTAAGATTTGTTGAGCATCGTTAGCAATTTTGCTTACTGAATATAAATAAGGTTCATTTTCTTTAAACCAACGAGCAAACTCGTTTCGATCAACCGGATGGGGGAATGCGCTTAAAAAATCATATTCAATGACATCATCAAGTACGATGTTTGTATTGTATTGTTTATTTATATGTGGAATCAGCGTATCAGGAGTTGTTACTGTTCCATCAATATCAATACCGAAACGAGGCTTATTTTGCTTCATATGGACCCCCTAAGATTCAATTTGTTTTTGTTCTCGCTCTGTTAACATTTCTGCTGCCAATTTATCGATTTCTTTTTTCAATTCTTCTACCATTGTTTCTTCTGGTACTTTTCGTACGGTTTTACCCTTCATAAAGAGTAAACCTTCTCCTCGAGCACCTGCGATTCCAATGTCTGCTTCTCTCGCTTCTCCCGGCCCGTTTACCGCACAGCCTAATACCGCTACTTTCAATGGTACATTCAGTTTTGAAATATACTCTTCTATTTCGTTAGCAATGGAAATTAAATCGATTTCGATTCGACCACATGTTGGACATGAAACTAAAGTAGCCATGTTTGATGCAAGACCAAATGCTTTCAATAATTCTCGAGCTACTTTTACTTCTTCTACTGGATCAGCAGAAAGAGAAATACGTAATGTATTGCCGATTCCTTTGGATAAAAGAGCACCTAAACCAGCAGCGGATTTAATTGTACCGGAAAAGAGCGTTCCAGATTCTGTAATACCTAAGTGCAATGGATAATCAAATGCACGTGCAGCTTTTTCGTAAGCTTCGATAGCAAGATTTACATCAGAAGCTTTCATCGACACGATAATATCATGGAAATCTAAATCTTCCAGTATTTTAATATGATGTAAAGCAGATTCAACCATTCCATCTGCAGTAGGATAGCCATATTTTTCTAATATATGGCGTTCTAAGGATCCTGCATTAACACCAATTCGAATTGGAACACCTTTTTCTTTTGCCGCATTCACTACGGCTTCAACTTTCTCGCGACGACCAATATTGCCGGGATTAATGCGTACTTTATCGATACCGTTTTCTATAGCCATCAAGGCAAGTTTATAGTTAAAATGAATATCCGCTACTAAAGGGATATGGATGCGTTTCTTTATTTCAGGAATCGCCGCTGCAGCTCGTTCGTCTGGAACAGCAACACGTACTAGCTGACACCCTGCTTCTTCTAATCGTAAAATTTCAGCAACAGTAGCTTCCACATCGTGAGTTTTCGTTGTACACATACTTTGAATGATTAGTTCGTTACTACCGCCGATTGTTAAATTGCCGACACGTACTGGACGTGTTTTCGAACGATGAATAATTTCACTCATCAATAACTCTCTCCTTCTTGAGGTACTTTTTCCGTACCTTCACTTCCATTATTTTAGCAGTGTAAAATAGTGTCGACAAGGAAGAAACACGTTTTTTTATTTTTTACATTCATGGTTATTTGAGTAAATCGGTATTTTGATTAATTCACCTGGTGCTATGACTTGATTTTTTAAATGTGGATTAAATTTGTAAAAATCCGCCATTCGTTCTGGTACTGAAATTCTTTCATCTGTTGGATATTGGGCGAGTAACCCTTGTAAAGTATCCCCTTCTTTTGTAATAACAGGTACTGTTTTTACAGCTAGTTGTTCATTGCATTGGCCAACGCTTTCAGAAAACGCGATTAATGGTACTGTTCCTTCAGTTAAATCTATTTTAATGACCGTAACGATTATGATGATGATAGATGTTAATAGAAAAAATCTCATATAAAAACCCTCCTTGCTCCACTATATGAAGCAAGGAAGGATTCAGAACTTCTTTTTTTCTATTTTTGGATATTTTAGTGATGCAATTGTTAATAGAATGATGGTAATGATGGCATTAACAACTGTTCCAAACCAACTAGATATATTAATAAATGAAAATAGGATAGATAGTAGTGTTGACCATGTAATCGCTAATGCGGTCGTTCTCCACATATGTCGATATTCCCCGCGACGATTGAATATTTTTAATAATAATGTTCCGATGGCTGCGTAAATGGTAATTCTCACAAATAATAAAACGGTAGAAGTTAAGAGTAATAAAAGAAGCGCAAAAGGATAGAGCAGCCATTGAATATCAGAGACATATTGTTGCAACCCTTCAAATTGAATAGTAGTTTTCGATACCCCTGTTAAAAATTGTATAAACGAGAAAATCGTAACAATCGCAATTAGAATAAATACATATTGAATTACTTTACCGATTGTTAATAGTCGATAAGCAGCTAGCTTGTTTGGTTGAAACAGACTGTGTATGAATATTTGTAAATGAGTAACCATTTTCTTCTCCTCCATTGAGAGTTTAACATGAAATGATGAAAAGAAAAAACGTACAAAAACATTTTATTGAAACTTTTTGCAAACCTGTCCGTAAACTGTATCATGGAGGGAAGAACTTGGAAATCATAGCTTGGTTGCTCATTATAATTTGTTTTATCGTGGCTTTTGTAGGATTAGTTTATCCAATCATTCCATCGGTATTATTTATACTATTAGGATTTATCGTTTATGGTTTGTTTTTCTCCTTTGCAGAACTTTCATGGTGGTTTTGGATCATCGAGATTCTGTTCGTGATTTTATTGTTTGTGGCGGATACTTTAGCGAATCTGATTGGCGTGAAAAAGTTTGGCGGAACGAAGGCTGGACTTTGGGGCAGCACGATTGGTTTATTAGCAGGACCATTTATCATACCATTTCTGGGCATTATTATCGGGCCATTTATAGGTGCAGTAATTGGGGAAATGATAGTTGCGAAAAAAGAATTTAGCCAAGCGGTTCGAGCTGGTATTGGCTCGCTTGTTGGCTTCTTAACATCTGTTGTAACAAAAACGATGATCCAATTAGTGATGATTATTGTTTTTGTAATCGCAATCGCATAATAAGTTTTTTGTATAAAAAATCATCTAAAAGGAAATAGTGAGTTTGGTTGAAAAATAAGTGCGTCACTGTTAAAAGACAAACAATGGATTGATTTCAGCCAAAAGTATGAAAATCACTAAGAAAGAGCTAAATCATTGAATGACTACCTCTATTTTGATAATCTTATAGAGGTAGGAAATTACTGATTTATACAAAGGAGGAAATTCTAATGGCATTCGAATTACCAAAATTACCTTATGCTTACGATGCTTTAGAACCACACATTGATGCACAAACAATGGAGATCCATCATACAAGACACCACAATACGTATGTAACAAATTTAAATGCTGCTGTAGAAGGTACTGAATACGCTGATAAAGATTTAATCGAACTTATTTCAAATATCAATGCTCTTCCAGCTGATAAACAAACTGCAGTTCGCAATAATGGTGGCGGACATGCAAATCACTCATTATTCTGGGAAATTTTAACACCTGGAGGTTCAAAAACTCCAACTGGTGAGTTAGCTTCTGCAATTGATGCGAAATTCGGTAGCTTCGATGCATTTAAAGAAGAGTTTGCAAAAGCTGCTGCAGGCCGCTTCGGTTCTGGATGGGCTTGGTTAGTAGTAGATAACGGTGAATTAAAAATCACTTCTACGCCAAACCAAGATTCTCCATACATGGAAGGCCAAACACCAATCCTTGGATTAGACGTTTGGGAACACGCTTATTACTTAAAATATCAAAACCGTCGTCCTGACTACATTGCTGCATTCTGGAATGTAGTAAACTGGGACGTTGTAGCAGAAAAATATGCTGCAGCAAAATAATTGACTTTAAAAAAATGAGGAAAGCCTAAACATAGGTTTTCCTTTTTTTATTTTTGAAAAGATTATCGGTAAGTTTGACCGAGCCTAGATATTAAATTTCATTCACTAAATTTCATCGTTGTTTGAACCTTGGAAAAAATGAAATGGGTGACGGTAGTTGCGTATGGACTTACATCATTGATAAACTCTTCTACCTTGGAAAAGCTTTCAAATTGCAGTTTAAGCATAAAGCATGCTTTTCCTGATATACGGTAACAAAACTCCACATTTGGCAGACCTTCTATAAAATTTTTAAAGGATTTATAATCTCCGTTTTTAACGGTTGCTTCTACTATACATTGGATAGAAGAGATCTGGATAAGAAGAGAATTTAAAGTAAGAGGCGAATCATTTGGGTAAGTCCAATGAAGGTGACTACATTGTCAAAGAAGAAAAGAAATCAATTAGATCGGGAAGAGTATGGATATGGATATGATTTAAGTCCCGATGATTTAGATGTGATAGGTCAAAATGAAAAAGCAAAAAAAGAAAATCAAAATGAAAATAAACGTAAACCCTCTAGTAAGCAAAATCCTTCTATCTTAAATGAGTAATCAATATTACCAAAAATTCGCAAGCATTCCGAATAAACAGTCTACACTGTTATGGAACTTGCGAATTTTTTCTTATTGATTCGATTATTTTCGATAAATAGTTCTAAAATCCCTTATTTTTTCTTAAAGTATACCAATGAAAAATAAGGGAGAGAGAAAATGGAAATTGATGGTGTTTTTTCAGGTGGTGGAATAAAAGCTTTTGCGTTTGTTGGTGCCTATCAAGTTTTGAGTGAGAAGGGTTTTATCTTTAAAAGAGTCGCAGGAACGAGTGCTGGTTCAATCGTAGCTGCATTTATCGCGGCAGGGTTTACCGTAAAAGAGATTGAAAAGGCATTAGAAGAATTAGATACAAAATCGCTTCTTGATCCACCCAAATTTTCAAAAACTCTTCCTTTTATAAAATGGCTGAATTTATATTTTCGATTAGGATTGTACAAAGGAAAAGCGCTAGAAAGATGGTTGTACAAAAAACTAGCAGAAAAAGATGTGTATACATTTGGGGATTTACCAAAGGATTCATTGAAAGTTGTCACCTCCGATTTAACGAATGGTCGCATAATTGTCATACCTGATGACTTGCATTTATATGGAAAGGACTGGAGAGATTTTTCTGTCGCAAAAGCGTTGAGAATGAGCTGTGGTATTCCTTTTTTCTTTGAGCCGGTCATGTTAAGTAATGGAAAAGGAGATTCCGTATTCGTTGACGGTGGGGTATTAAGCAATTTTCCATTATGGATTTATGATAACGGTAAAAGGAAAAGGCCATTATTAGGATTAAAACTCAGCAGACCAGAAGGAGAAATTCCACCACAGATAATTGATAATGGGTTAAATTTATTTGAAGCATTATTTAAGGCGATGATGAATGCCCACGATAATCGATATATCTCAAGAAGACACGAAAAAAATATTATCTTCATTCCTGTTGAACAATATAGTGCTACACAATTTGATTTAGATGATGATGCAAAAGAGCAATTAATTCAATTGGGAAGGGCAAGAACTGAAGAATTTCTAAAAAATTGGCGACCCGTTATTTAACAATCACATATTTTTAGGAATTTATGAAATACTAAAATTAAAAAGGTCAAATGGAGTGGTTGCAATGCCAAAAACAGATAAAGAAATTGCTGAAAAAATATTAAATAATCAGTTAATTGGAACAATGGCTACCATTGAAGGAGATAAACCTCACACTCGCTATATGACGTTTTATAACGATAATTTCACTTTGTATACGGTTACGAGCAAAAATACCCATAAAGTTGAAGAACTTTCGAAAAATCCATACACACATATTTTAATTGGTTATGATGGGAAAGGATTTGGCGATGCCTATTTAGAAATAGAAGGAAAAGCGGAAGTTTCATCCGATGAAGGAATGAAAGAAAAAGTGTGGAACAAAGTATTAAGATTTTGGTTCGATGGTCCAGATGATCCGAATATGGTAGTTTTAAAAATCGTTCCTTCTCAAATTCGCATCATGAATTCGAAAGGAAAAGATCCGAAAATTATTCAATTTTAATTGATAGAACTATTGCTGATAGTCCTATCAATTTGAAAAAATAATATTTACTAAGTTAACAACATAAACGGCTTAGGCTTCAAAATGTAGGAAGCTTGAGTCGTTTTCAATTTTATAGAAAAAGTTGATCAATGTTTATTTATTGATGTTTTTTAATTTTTTATTAAACTAATCATCGATGAATGTTTAATTTGAAAAATCCAATATAAATGAAGTAATGTATTTATGTTAAAAAAGGAAACCTAAAAATGAAAAGAACCGTTACAAATCAAGAAGGGAATCTCCTTTTTTCTCAAACTTTAAAATGTTATACTAAAGAGCATGTATGGGTTTCTTTTGAAAGGGGGGGACATATGCGAAATGTAAAGAAAACGAACAATAAAGGAAACTCTCGTACGAATCTTTCATTTCGAATGAACGTCCTGTTTATTTCGATTTTTGTTTTGTTCTCCATGCTCATTTTTCGCTTAGGTTATTTACAAATCGTAAAAGGTGAAGAATATGTTCGGGCAATAGAAAGAACGGAAGAAGTAGCGGTCAATACGAGTGTTCCCCGTGGAAGAATTTATGATCGATATGGAAGAATTCTCGTAGATAACGATCCGCAAAACGCCATTACATATACAAAGTTTCAATCAACGTCTCAAGAAGAAATGTTAGAAGTCGCTGAAAAATTGGCTATGCTAATTGAACAACCAACGAAACGAGTAACGCTTCGTGATAAGCAAGACTTTTGGATTTTAAAAAATACAGAAAAAGCCTATGCGAAAGTTTCGAAAGCAGAAGAGAAAAAAATAAAGGAAAAACATGAAGATGAGAAAAAGGCTCAAGCAGAAATCGACCAATTAGTGAGAGATCGAATTACCGAAGAAGAATTGGCGGAGCTAACGCCTTTTGATTTGGAAGTGTTAGCAATTTATCGTGAAATGTCTTCTGGATATTATTTATCTCCACAAATTATTAAAAGTGAAAATGTATCCGATGAAGAGTTTGCACGTGTTTCTGAACGATTATATGAATTGCCAGGTGTCAATACGACGACCGATTGGAAAAGGGTAAAGTTAAGTTCGTTATCGGTATTAGGTAGAACAACAGTCCCAAGTAAGGGGATTCCTAAGTCTGAATTAAATTATTATCTAGCCCGTGGTTATTC
>SMEH01000955.1_pt1 | contig 11427 bp, 10 predicted proteins | sample 2456361 | NCBI WGS metagenome assembly SMEH01 (sample SAMN10132587, study PRJNA489261) | soil metagenome | isolation source: day1 control-loamy sand soil ammended | place: USA | reverse complement strand
CTCGTCGGCGAGGAGGGCGCGGGCCACGCGCTCCTCGAGCGCATCCTCGACCGCGCGCGTGCGGCCCTCGCGGTCGAGCAGGTCGGCGGGGCCGAGCGATGCCTCGACATGGCCGTCGCCTACTCGCTCGAGCGCAAGCAGTTCGGGCGCGTGATCGGCAGCTTCCAGGCCATCAAGCACATGGCGGCCGACATGCTCTGGCGCGTCGAGAACGCCCGCTCCATCGCCTACGCGGCCAACGTCGCCGTCGACGCGGGCGACGACGCGGAGATCGCCGAGATGGCGTCCGCGGCCAAGGCCACCGCGTCCACGGCGTTCTTCCAGAACGCGGCGGACAACATCCAGATCCACGGAGGCGTCGGCTTCACCTGGGAGTTCGACCCTCACCTCTACTTCAAACGCGCCAAGGCCAGCGAAGAGCACTTCGGCAGCCCGGCGATGCACCGAGAGCGGGTCGCCCGCGCCATGGGGTTGTGAGCATGGACCTTTCGTTCAGCAAAGAAGAAGAGGCGTTCCGCCGCGAAGTCCGCGAGTGGCTCGAGGCGAACCTCGTCGGGCCCTTCGAGAAGCTCCGCGGCCGCGGTGGCCCCGGCGACGAGCACAGCTTCGTCGAGGAGCGCATCGAGTGGACCAAGCGCATGGGCGAGGCCGGCTGGAACTGCATCGGCTGGCCCAAGGAGCACGGCGGCCGCGGCGTGACCCTCAACGAAGAGGTGATCTTCAACGAGGAGTACGTGCGCGCCCGCGGCCCCGGCCGCATCGGCCACATCGGCGAGACGCTGCTCGGGCCGACGCTCATCCACTTCGGCACCGAGGAGCAGAAGAAGCGCTTCCTCCCGCCGATCGTCAAGGGTGAGGAGCTCTGGTGCCAAGGCTACTCCGAGCCCAACGCCGGCTCAGACCTCGCCAACGTGCAGACCAAGGCCCGCCTCGTCGGCGACGAGTGGGTGATCGAGGGCCAGAAGATCTGGACGAGCCTCGCGTTCTGGTCGCAGTGGTGCTTCGTCGTCTGCCGCACCGACCCGGAGAGCCAGCGCCACAAGGGCCTCAGCTACCTCCTCGTGCCGATGGATCAGCCCGGCGTACAGATCGTCCCCATCAAGCAGATGACGGGCGACTCCGAGTTCGCCGAGGTCTTCTTCGAGGGCGCGAAGACGCACAAGGACAACGTCGTCGGCGGCGTGGGCAACGGCTGGAAGGTCGCGATGGGCACGCTCGCGTTCGAGCGCGGCGCGTCCACGCTCGCCCAGCAGGCGCAGTTCGAGCGCGAGCTCGATCTCGTCGTCGCGGCGGCCAAGGAGAACGGCGCGGCCAAGGATCCGATCCTCCGCCAGCGCCTCGCCGACGCGTACATCGGTCTCAAGATCCTCCGCCTCAACGCGCTCCGCATCCTCTCGGCGCAAGAAGGCGCCGAGCTCGGCCGCGAGGCGAGCATCTCGAAGCTCGCGTGGTCCAACTGGCACCGCGACTTCGGCAAGCTGGCGATGGACGTGCTCGGGCCGGAGGCCAACGTCGCCGAGGCCGCGCCGTACGAGCTGACGCTGCTCCAGAAGACCTATCTCTTCAGCCGTTCCGACACGATCTACGCCGGCACGAACGAGATCCAGCGCAACATCATCGCCGAGCGCGCGCTCGGGATGCCGAAGGGTTGATCCGATGAAGCAAGCTCCGCCCTACCCCAGTGGTCACAAGCTCCTCGAAGGCAAGACCGTCCTCGTGACGGCGGCCGCCGGCACCGGCATCGGCAACGCCGTCGCCCGCCGCTGCGCGGTCGAAGGCTCCAAGGCCATGGTCATCGCCGACATCCACGAGCGTCGCCTCGCCGAGGCCGCCGAAGGCATCGAGCGCGACACCGGCCTCCGTCCGGGCACCGTCGTCTGCGACGTGACGCGCGAGGAGGACGTGCAGCGCATGTTCGCCTACGCCATCGAGCACATGGGCCACGTCGACGTGCTCATGAACAACGCCGGCCTCGGCGGGCACGCGCGCATCCGCGAGATGACCGACGAGCAGTGGCTCAAGGTGATCGACGTCTCGCTGAACGGCTGCTTCCGCCCGCTCCGCGCCGCGCTCAACCACATGGTGCCGCGTGGCACCGGCGCCATCGTGAACAACGCCTCCGTGCTCGGCTGGCGCGCGCAGGAGGGCCAGGCCCACTACGCCGCCGCCAAGGCCGGCGTGATGGCCCTCACCCGCTGCGCGGCCATCGAGGCCGCCGAGGAGAGCAGCGTGCGCGTAAACTGCGTCGCGCCGACGCTCGCCAAGCACCCCTTCCTCGAGAAGGTCACGCCGCCCGGCCTCCTCGAAGAGCTCGAGAAGAAGGAGGCCTTCGGCCGCGGCGCCGAGCCCTTCGAGGTGGCCAACGTGATGGTCTTCCTCGCGAGCGATCTCGCCTCGTACATGACGGGCGAGACCATCTCGGTGAGCTCGCAGCGCGCCTGAGCCGCCGCTCTCAGAGCGGGGGCTTGGTCGCCTGCGCGCTCGGTCGCGCGAGCATGCGCGCCGCCCAAGAGCCCACGTTCGGCGGTGGCGCGATCTCCATCAGCCCGAGGAAGTCGAGGAAGGGCGCGTAGGCGAGCTCCGCGAGCGTGAAGCGTTCGGCGACGAGCCAGGTCTTGCCCTCGAGCTCACGATCCAGGATGGCGAGGTGCGCCTCGATCTCCTGCTTCGCCTTCTCCATGGCGTCGAGGCGCCAGCGATCCTTGGGGATGAACCGCTTGGGGAAGATGATCGTGGAGGTCTGCGGCGTGAGCTGGAGGTCGCAGAGCTTCATGTGCATCCGCATGCGCGCGCGATCGGCCGCGTCCTCGGGGACGAGCGGCGGCGAAGGGAAGCGGTCCTCGAGGTATTCGAGGATCGCCGTCGACTCGTAGAGCACCAGATCCCCGTCGACGAGCGTGGGCACGCGGCCGTAGGGGTTGAGCTTCTTGTAGGCCTCGCCGCGATGCTCGCGCGCCGCCATGTCCACCACGACGGTCTCGAGCTCGATGCCTTTTTCGAGCGCCGCCATGGTGACGCGCCTCGCATACGTGGAGAGGGGATGCGTGTAGAGCTTCATGCGCGGAGCCTATCGCAGGTCGCCGGCTTGATTCATCCCCGCCGAAAGGGTCAGTCTTCCCCATCGACGACGACGACGGAGAACTCATGACGTCCACTGCAGAAGCCCTGGCGATGACGCCCACGCCCCTCGACGAAGTGCAGCGCAAGCTCGAACGAGTCGCGAGCAACCGCGAAAAGTGGGTCTCGCTCTCGCCGAAGACCCGCGCCGCCCTCCTCCGGCGTTGCATGAAGACCACGCTCGAGGTCTCCGATCGCTGGGCAGAGCTCGCGGCGCGCATCAAGGGTTATCCCATCGGTAGCAACGGCCACGGCGAGGAATACCTCGGCGGCACGCTGCCCACGATGCGCAACCTCCGCCTCTTCGCCGAGGCGCTCGAGGCCGACGGCCAGCCCAAGCTCCCCGCCGCGCACCGTCGCCCCGACGGCCAGTGGGTGGCCCGCGTCTTCCCGCAGAACTTCATCGACAAGGCGCTCTTCGCCGGCGTGACCTGCGACATCTGGATCGAGCCCGGCGAGCGGCCCACCCAGGGGCGCATCTACCGTGAGAAGGCCGCCGGCAAGCCCGGCAAGGGCGGCGTCTGCGTCGTCCTCGGCGCCGGCAACCAGAGCTCCATCCCCCCCATGGACGTGCTCTACAAGCTCGTCGTCGACGACGAGGTCTGCATCCTCAAGATGAACCCGGTGAACGAGGCCCTCGGCCCCGTCATCGAGGACGCGCTCCGCCCGCTCGTCGACGAGGGCTACCTCGAGGTCTGCTACGGCGGCGTCGAGGTCGGCCAGTACCTCACCGATCACGATCTCGTCACCTCGATCCACATCACGGGCTCCGCCGCCGCGCACGACGCCATCCTCTTCGGGCCTGGCGCCGAGGGCGAGGCGCGCAAGAAGGCCAAGACGCCGCGCATCGACAAGGAGATCACCTCCGAGCTCGGCAACGTCTCGCCGGTGCTCGTCGTCCCCGGCGAGTGGTCGGAGAGCGAGCTCGACTACCAGGCGCGTCAGGTCGCCTCGATGCTCGCCTACAACTGCGGCTTCAACTGCAATGGCGCGCGCCTCATCGTGGTCGCCGAGGGCTGGCCGCTGGGAGCGCTTCACCGAGAAGTACCCCAAGCACCTCGCGCTCGGGAACGTGAAGAACGCCGAGGAGCTCCCGTGGACGATCCTCGAGGGCGTGAGCGCCGAGGCCGGCGAGTACGCGCTCGAGAACGAGCCCTGGTGCGGCATCTTCAGCTTCGTCACGATCGACGCCAAGGACGCGGCCGAGTACCTCGACAAGGCCGTCACCTTCGCCAACGAGAAGGTCTGGGGAACGCTCGCCATCAACGTCCTCGTCGACCCGAAGACCGAGCGCGCGCTCGGAGCGCGCTTCGACAAGGCCATCGCCGACCTCCGCTACGGCGGCATCGCGATCAACTGCTGGAGCGGCCTCAACTACGGGCTCGTCAACGCCACCTGGGGCGCCTTCCCCGGCCATCCGCCGGAGGACATCCAGAGCGGCCGCGGCGTCGTCCACAACGGCCTGCTCCTCGATCACCCGCAGAAGTCGGTGGTCCGCGCGCCCTTCATCATCAAGCCCACGCCCGCGTGGTTCACCGACCACAGGAACAACGTCGAGCTCGGCCGCGCGATGACGGCCTTCGAGTACGCCCCGAGCGTGCTCAAGATCCCGGGCGTCGCGCTCAAGGCGTTCAAGGGCTGACCGCCACGCCCCCGGCGGGCAACCTCGTTCCTCCGCCGGGGGTTGCGTTCCACAGTTCCCCTGGCGAATACTCTGCCTGGCCGGTGGAGCGTGCATTCGCTCCGTTCTTCCACGTTCGAACTGGAGCTTCGATGAAACTTGGACTTCCGGCGGGCATCGTGTTCGTCGTCTTGATGGCCTCGTGCCTCTCGCTCGTCACGACGGCGCGCGCCGACGACGAGACCGCTCGACTCCACTTCCAGGCGGGCGCCAAGGAGTTCGAAGCGGGTCGCTACGAAGCGGCGCTCGCCTCCTTCTCGGCGGCCTACGAGCTCAGCGGTCGCCCCGAGCTGCTCTACAACATCGCCCTCTGTCACGAAGAGCTCGGCCGGTACGGCGAAGCCGCCGATCACCTCCGGCGTTACCTGGACGAGGTCGAGAACGTGCCGCAGCGCACGGCGCTCGAGCGCCGCATCGAGATCCTACGAAAGGCGGCGGCCGCTCAGGCGCAGCAGGCATCGCAAGCGGAGCCCCCTCCCCCCGACGCGCACGACGAGCTGAGTGAAGCTGCCCCATCCTCTCCGAAGCTTCCGGCGCCGGCGTGGGCGGCGTTCGGCGTGGGCGGCGCATCGCTCGTGACGGGCGTGGTCCTCGCGTCGGTCGGGCTCAAGAAGAAGAACGAGCTCGAATCGACCTGCGGCCCCACCTCGTCTTGTGATCGCGACGACGTGCGGCGGATGGAGCGGATGGGCATCTTCGCGGACGTCGCCTTCGGCGTCACCATCGCCGCGGCCGCGGCGGGGACGGTCCTCCTCTTCGTCCTCCGCGACGACGAGGAGGATCGCTCCGTATCCATCACGCCGTGGGCGACGCGCGACGGCGCCGGCCTCTCCTTCGGTGCGAGGTTCCCGTGAAAAAGCTCCTAGCCCTCGTCGTCACCTGTCTTCTCGGCGGATGTACCCTGATCCTCGACGGTAAGGGGCTCTACGACGACGCGCACCCGGATGCGCCGTCACGCCCCGTCATCGCCATCGATCCCGAAGGGGCCGACACCACGTCGACGCTGACCGTTCGCTTCGTCGAACCGTCGGTGAGCCCGCTCGGCGAAGCGGTCACCTACGAGTACGCCTGGTCCCGAGACGGCGTCGTCGTGTCCGAGTCGAGCGCCGTCCCTGCGAACGAGACGGAGCGCGGCGAAGAGTGGTCGGTGGTCGTCACGCCGGTCGGTGTCGCCAGCGGTCACCGCGGCAGCCCTGGGCGCGCCAGCGTCGTCATCCGCAATTTTCGCCCCGTCGTACGCGCCGGCGTGAACAACTACCGCCCGGTCCTCGGCCAGCGCGTACGGGTGGTCATCGACGAGATCTTCGATGCCGACGGCGACCTCGCCACGCCGCGGTTCCGCTGGTTCGCCAACGGAGAGCCGCTCGCTGGGCAGTCGAGCGATGAGCTCCGGCTCGCCGACGTTCCCGTGAGCGTCGGCGACGAGCTCAGCGTCGAGGTCTTCGGCCACGACGGCGAGGAAGCCGGCGATGCGGTGACGATCCGCGGCATCACCGTGCGCGAGAACAAGCCGCGCTGGGAATCGCTGAGCCCCGCCTTCTCCGTCCAGAGCGCGGCGGCGTTCTTCCCCGATCCCAGCGGAAAGCGCTGGCTCTTCGTCAGCCGAGGCGACCTCTGGGAGATGGTCGAGCAGGCCAATGGCGATCGCCGCGTGACGTGGCTCGGACCGAGCCAGGGACCGCCGTCGTTCTACGAAGCCACTTCGATCGTCGACGTCGAGAACCGTCGCGCCATCGTATTCACGGCGGGCAACCCCGACAGCGACGACCGCGGTGAGGTCTGGGCGCTGAGCTTCGAGCCCGTCGCGCAGCCTTGGACGAAGCTCAATCCCGGCGGCACCGTTCCCTCCGCGCGCCGCCATTCCACGCTCGTCTACGATGCCGCGCGAAATCGCGCCATCCTCTACGGCGGCATCGGCCCCGACAACGAGATCCTCGGCGATTTCTACACGCTGAGCCTGACACCTGGTGAAGAGCTCTGGGCGCCGATCCCGGTGACCGATCCCGAGCCTCACTGGGGCGTCACGATGCTCGCGGATCCGGCGCACGACCGCTTCCTCTTGTTCAGCGGCCTTCCGAGTTACTTCGTCGGCGACTTCGACCTGCCCGGGCGGATCGCCGAGCTCCGCTACGACGCGTCCGGCACGTTCCAGACCGAGCTCGTGAGGCATGACGGAGTATTCCCGACGCAAGCGCTCTTCATGGGCGGAACGGTGCTCCCGTCCGGCAACGAAGCGATCCTGGCCTACGGCGTCTTCCAGTTAACCGACAAGCCCCAGCACGTGGGCGTCCACCGGGTGGACCTCACCGACCTGACCGTGTCGACGCTCGAGATCCCCGAGGATCAACACGTCCCGAGCGAAGGCCCTCGCCTCGGGTACGACGCGGAGCGCGGCCTCGTGACGATCTGGGACGGCTTCACTTGGGAAGGCAACGGCCAAGCGATCCGCCGCTACTTCCTCGACCTCGACGCCGCGACGATCACGTTCGACTTCGGTTACGGCCGTGAGTATCCGGGGAGCTCCTGGCGGGCGCTGGCCACCACCTTGGATGACGAGGTCGTGTGGTTCCCTGTCTCCGGCCTTAGCCCCTATGACGAGGTCTCCTTCGGCGACATCTGGCGCTTCGACATGATCACCCGGAAATTCCGCCGGGATCGCATCGAACCGGATGCGACCCTCGACGTCGAGCCCGAGGTCTTCAGCAATGAGCTCCTGATCGCGCTCCGCCCCGACGTCGGACACTTCGGGATCATCAACAACGGCAGCGACGCGTGGTCCATGGTCTCCAACTGGTCGACGGGCAAGCTCGAATGGATGCGTCACGAGGCCGCGGCGCCGGCCACGATGATTTGGGGCTCCACCTCGTCGATGTGGGAGGACACCTGCACGATCAACTCGTGGGGCAGGGGCAATTTCGGCGCCTTCGACTCGAGCGGGACGCACCAGGCCATCTACTGCGAATTCACTGGCTACAACTGCGCCTGGACCTCCAACCCGACGGTCGTGACGAACATCAGCGCTCGTTCAGGGATGGCCTCCGCCGTGGCCGGCAGCACCACGTTCCTCTTCGGCGGTCGCTCGGGCCTGACCGCGTTGAGCGACGTCTATCGGCGCACCCGAACGTCGTCGTGCGCCGCGTCGTTCACGAGCGTCACGACGAATGGCACCGCCCCGACGATGGACGGCGCGCAGGCCCTCTGGGACGCGAGCAGGCGCCGTTTCGTCATCGCCGCGGGCGCGAATATGCAGGACGTGTGGTTCCTCGAGTTCGGCGCCTCCGGGAACGTCAACACCGACTCACCCACGTGGCGCAAGCTGGGTGCCTCGGACGTCGACGGCCCCTGGCAGACACCGTACGGCTACTCCGGCCGCATCGCGCTCTACGACGGACTCATCCTCTACGTCGACGGGAGCGGCGCCATCTACGCGCTCCACACGTTGGACTGACCTACTTGCCCGCGGCCGCCTGCACCGTCACCTCGGCCGCCGACGCGAGGAGCTCCTCGAAGGCGGGGCGCACGGCGCCGGCCATGTCCCAGACGTCGGGGACGAGGTCGGCCGCCACCATGAAGCCGAAGTCGACGTTGCCGCGATAGCTCATCACGGTGAGGTTCAGGCCCGCGCCCTCCATCACCGGCCCGAGCGGGTAGATGGCCTTCACCTCGGCGCCCGCCATGTAGATCGGGAACGGGGGCCCCGGGACGTTGGAGATGACGAGGTTGTGGAAAGGCGGGTGCTTCTCGGCGAGCTTGGTGCTCGCGTAGAAGCGCATCGCCAGGTGGAAGGTGGAGGGCGCGGCGAACTCCGCCCAGTTCTGGAGCATGTCGGCGCCGATCGCCTTGTGGATCTGCTTGGCGCCGCGCGTGCTCTCCTGGATGGCGCGGAGGCGCACCGCGGGGTCGGGCTCGTTCGTCGCAAGCGAGGTGAACATCGCCGAGACGTGGTTCGCGCCGCGCGATTTCTTGGTGGGAGAGACCGAGATGGGGCAGCAGGCGATGAGGCTCGTCTCGGGGAGCTCGCCGCGGTGCTCGAGGTAGCGTCGCAAGGTGCCCGAGGCGATCGCGAGGATCACGTCGTTCACGGTGCAGCCGAAGGCGTTCTTGATCTCCTTGATGCCCGAGAGCGGGAGGCGCGACATGGCCGCGTTGCGCTTCGCCGTGAGCGAGCCGTTCCACGGACAGCGCGGCGCCGTCATCGGGATCGCGCCCTTGGACTCCTCGGGGTGCTCGCGCGTGGTCTGGACGATCTGGCTCACGTTCTCGAAGGTCTTGCGCGCCAGCTTCCACATCGCCGCCGGCTGGCGGAGGCGCTCCTTGATCGCCTCCTCGACCATTTCCCCGTCGGAGGGGATGCGCTCCTTGGGGATGGGCGGCGGGGGCGGCGGCTCGGGCGCGTCGGGTGTGAGGCTGAAGAAGTGGATCAGCAGGCCCGCGCCGGTCTGACCGTCGACGGCGGCGTGGTGGACCTTGGCGACGAGGGCGAACTTCCCCCCCTCGAGCCCCTCCACGACCCAGAGCTCCCAGAGCGGGCGCGAGCGATCGAGCGGCGTCGAGGTGATCCGCCCGCACATCGCGCCGAACTCCTTCTCGGTGCCCGGCGCAGGGCAGGCCACGCGCCTCACGTGATGGATGATGTCGAAGTTGGGATCGTCGATCCAGATCGGGTGGTGCAGCGCGAACGGCACCTCGACGAGCCTCCTCCGGAGGGGCGGGATGAGGGGCACCTTGCTCGCGATGAGCCGCTGGATCTTCTCGAAGGAGTAGCCCCCCGGCATCCCCGCGGGGTCGAGCACCGCCGCCATGGCGACGTGCATGTGCTGCTTGGGCGTCTCGAGATACAGAAAGCTCGCGTCGAGACCAGTGAGTCGTTCCATCCTACGAGGGCTCCTGCCGTGATCGATCCCTACCGTCTCCTCCCGTCGATTGAAACCATAAATCGGCGCGGTCATGGTAGGGACCTGGGTGCCTCGGACGCGGCGCGCGGCGAGGCGAGTGGACGAGCGAACACGTGCCGCTCGGGGAAACCAGAAGGATACCATCATGAACATCGGAATCGTCGGCGGAACGGGGCGTGAGGGGCGCGGCATCGCCCTTCGTTGGGCCAAGGCGGGACACCGCGTCACCATCGGTTCGCGCGACGCCACCCGTGGCGCCGAGATGGCGGCGGAGCTCTCGCAGAAGCACGGCGTGACGCTCCACGGCACGGACAACGCGGGCTGCTGCGAGGGCGCCGACGTGGTCCTCCTCGCCATCCCCTACGGCGGCCACGGAGAAACGCTCCGTGAGCTCAAGCCCGCGCTCGAGGGGAAGATCGTCATCGACATCACCGTGCCGCTCAAGCCGCCGGCAGTGCGCTCGGTGAACCTGCCCCCAGGGCAGGCCGCCGCGCTCGAGGCGCAGGCGATCCTCGGCGAGGACACCAAGGTCGTCGCCACGATGCACCACATCAGCTCGGAGCACCTCGGCGATCCCGATCACACCTTCGACTGCGACGTGCTCGTCTGCGGCGACGATCCCGAGGCGCGCGCGACGGTCGCCTCCCTCGTCCAGGATCTCGGGCTCCGGGCCATCGAGGCGGGCGTGCTCAAGAACGCCATCGCGCTCGAGTCGCTCACGCCCGTGCTCCTCTTCATCAACAAGAAGTACGGCGCGGACGGCGCAGGCATCCGCATCGTCGGGCTCCCCAACGCATGACCGAAGCGCGCGTCGGTGAGCGGCTCGAGCTCGAGGCCCTCCGCGGCATCCCGCTGGTGAGGCCCGGGGATTCGATCGCCGAGCTCGTGGTCTCCGCGCTCGAGGCGAGCGGCCGCGCGCTCCAGGATCACGACGTCCTCGTCGTCACCTCCAAGCTCTTCTCCCGCGCCGAGGGGCGCTTCGTGGATCTCTCGACGGTGACGCCGAGCCCCGAGGCGCTCGCGCTCGCGGAGGAGATCGACAAGGACCCGGCCCTCGTGGAGTGCGTGCTGCGCGAATCGGTCGGGATCTCGCGCAAGAGCCGCGGCGTGCTCATCACGCGGCATCGCCTCGGCTTCATCTCGGCCAATGCGGGCATCGACGCCTCCAACGCGGGCCCGCCCGGAGAGGACGTTGGCGCCGGCCCCTGGGTCCTCCTGCTCCCCGCCGACCCCGAGGCGAGCGCCACGGCGCTCCGCATCGCCCTCGAGGCGCACTACGCCGTGCGGCTCGGCGTGGTCGTCACCGACTCGCACGGGCGGCCCTTCCGTCACGGCACGGTGGGCGCGGCCATCGGCGTCTCGGGGATCCCGGCGCTCGTCGATCACGTGGGGCGCAGGGATCTCCTCGGCCGCCCGCTCGAGTACACCAAGACCGCCCTCGCCGATCAGATCGCCGCGGCCGCTGATCTCGTCGCAGGACAGAGCGACGAAGCGCGGCCCGTCGTGATCGTGCGGGGCCTCAGCTTCGATCGGCGCGAGGCGAGCGTGCGTGAGCTCCTCCGCGATCCCGACGAGGACCTCTACGCATGAGCGTGCTCGATCGCGTGGTGCTGCTCTCGGGTGGCGTCGGCGGAGCGCGCTTCCTCGACGGGCTCTCCAAGGTCCTCGGCCCGGAGTCGCTCACGGCCGTGGTGAACACCGGCGACGACTTCGAGCACCTCGGCCTCTACATCG
>SMEH01000839.1_pt1 | contig 11465 bp, 12 predicted proteins | sample 2456361 | NCBI WGS metagenome assembly SMEH01 (sample SAMN10132587, study PRJNA489261) | soil metagenome | isolation source: day1 control-loamy sand soil ammended | place: USA | reverse complement strand
AAGTTGTAAAAACGTAGTAGCTTCCTATATCATTAGTAAGCTTAAAGCCATCACAGCCATCCCTAGCATTAAACCATAAATCGATGTATGGGCTTCATCGTATTTTTTGGCTGCTGGCAATAACTCATCTAATGAAATAAATACCATAATTCCAGCTACTGCTGCAAATATGATACCGAACATGAAATCGTTCAAAAATGGCATAAGTAATAAGTAAGCAACAAATGCTCCTATTGGTTCTGATAGTCCAGACAAAAAGGATAAATTAAACGCTTTTCTACGACTACCAGTCGCATAATAAATCGGAACAGATACAGCAATCCCTTCTGGAATATTATGGATCGCAATCGCAACAGCAATAGAAACTCCTAATGCTGGGTCATTTAGAGCAGAAACAAATGTTGCAATTCCCTCAGGAAAATTGTGTATCCCTATTGCTAAAGCGGCAAAAACCCCCACTTTCATTAAATCATTTTGTCTTGGAATCGGATCAGCCATATCTTCTATCTTTTTTAACTCATGGGGATTCGTTTGTTTTGGAATAAACTTATCAATTAATGCGATGAGTATCATTCCACCAAAGAAACCTATAACGGTTACCCATTTTCCGTTCATTACTCCAAGTTCATTTACCAAGGCCTCTTCCGCTTTCATAAATATTTCGACAAAGGATATATAAATCATGACTCCCGCTGAAAACCCTAAAGCAAAGGAAAGGAATTTCGTATTTGTCCTCGATGTAAAAAAGGCAAGTAAGCTACCAATTCCTGTTGCCAAGCCGGCTATTAAGGTTAAAGTGAATGCGATTAATACATTTTCTGTCATCCGCTATTCTTCCTTTCCAAACTAAATATATGTTCTTATAGTGTTCCCTATATTTAACATATGTTCCAATGTTTAAAAATATATGGAAAAACAAAAAGTTTCCCTTGGTAAACATTTTAATACAAGGGAAAATATTCGACAACTATAAAGAATTACTTTCGAAACTTTCACGTTTAAACGACTTTATAATAAAAAAAAACCAGTCTCCGAAGAAACTGGTTAAGGCCACTTTTGCCGTATTTGATAATGAAGTTTATAAACCACCACTCTTACAAGTGGGTGTTTGCAGAAGCGTTCCTGCATGCCCTTCAAGTCTTTTAGACGAAGATTTGTCATTCCCGCTTCATCTCTTAAACTCCCGATTTATTATTTAGGTTAAAACTTTATTAACATTACGTACAATGTAGCTCTTGATTAAATATTAAATGATTTTGATATAGATTTCAATGGCTATCTTTTAATCTTTTGATATTGCATGTATTTCTCTAATTTGTACAGTATCTTCCTATTTTTTCTTAAATGTATCAGGCATGACAGCGGCAATCACCTCTCCTTTAGCACAAAAGATATCGTCTGCAAACATCTCCGTCACTACCTTCCATTTTTTCGGATGGATCTCTTCTACTGTACCAACTGCTTTTAAAAGTGCCCCTTCTGGCGTAGGTTTCAGATAATCTATATGTAAAGAAGCTGTGACAAAACGTGGAGGTTCTGTCCCATCGCCAATTTCGTGGCCATTTTTCCGATGAAGGACAAGGGCCGCTGAACCCATGCTATGACAATCGATTAAAGACGCAATTAATCCACCGTAAATAAAACCAGGAATGCCTATTTGATCTTTCGTTGGTCTATAGTATGTAACAGTCTGATTCGTGTTGTTTAACCAACCAGTCCGAAAATGGTGACCATCTTTATGTAATCTACCACAACCATAACACCAAGCAATCTCTTCCCCGTAATAATCCTGAACAGCTTTTTCAATAAATTCTTTCATACTATCTCCCCCTTTAAATTTTATTATAATAAATATTCTTCGGAATATTAATAATTATATATACCGATGTAAAGTCCTTCTGTCTATATGTTTTTCTTTATCATACTTTCAAAGTTTGACAGACTTAAAATTTCGTATTATTATTTTTATAAGAAAATTTCATAAGAAGAAATAGGTTGACTTGAAAAAGTCATTAAAAGGGAAGTTCGGTGTAAATCCGACGCGGTCCCGCCACTGTGAATGGGAGTTCTCTATTATTTTCCACTGTCTTTATAGATGGGAAGGAAATAGAGAATGATGATCATGAGCCAGGAGACCTGCCTATTTTCTAACGCCATAACCCTACGTGGATTTAGGGAGGTGTGTCTGCTGGAAAGAATTTTTTGTTCTTTCGTGCGCAAATACATCTCCTCCATGGGATGTTTTTTTTATGGCAAAAAATCTCAAAGGAGGATATTCGTATGAATCAAAAAAAATTACTCGCTGCTTTCCTTTTCTCGATCTTACTTATTTTAGTTGGTTGTCAAAATGGGGCCAAAGATACAACAACTGAGAATTCCACCCCTGCAAGTCAAGGAAATGAGACCAAACAGGAAGAAGTTCAAGAAATTACAGCAACAATTGAAATATTTGACTTGGAAGACAAGAAGGTTGAATCAAAAACCGTTGAATTGAAAGACAAACAATCTTTAATGGAAGTATTAAAAGAGAATTTTGAAGTTGATGAAACCAATGGATTTATCAATGGTGTTGGTGAATTACGTGCCAATAGTGATGAAAAACAATATATTGCTATTAAAGTGAATGGCGAATTAGCTGCTGTCGGTGCCAATGATTTAATAATTGAAGATGGTGACGTAGTGTCTTTAAGCCTTGAAGTTTGGGAGTAATATTTAAGATGAATGCCAAACGAATTAGTTTATTAGCAATGTTGATCACCATCGCCGTTGTCGGACGAATTATCTTTACCTTCATCCCGAACGTACAACCGATGACAACCATTATTATTATCGCCTCTTTTCTTGTCAGTCCTATGGAGGCGATTGTCATTGCTGTATTAAGTACAATTCTATCAAATTTATACTTAGGGATGGGGCCATGGGCAATATGGCAAGTATTGATTTGGGCAATGATTGGACTTATAAGTGGTTTATTAGGTAGAGTCCATACTAAAATACCGCTACCCATTCTTGTTATGTATGCGGGATTTTGTGGTTTATTTTACGGATTTATTATGTCTATTGCGATGTCCTTTATTATGGAAATGGACTTTTGGGTCTATTATTTAGCTGGACTTCCTTTTGATATGAGCCATGCTATTGGAAATATGGTGTTTTTTGCTATTCTATATCCTGTACTTTTTAGACTTTTTAAAAGAAAAAAAGTTGGATTAGATCGATGGATGTAAATGTTCTTTACAATTTATTTTGTTAATTTTAAAGGGGCTTTTGGAAATAGCTCCTTTATTTTATTTGGTATTGTTTAAATATTTTAATAAACGTTAACGCATCCGAATCAACGTGATAAGAGAATACCCCTTTATTTGTATGTAAATACAATATACCTCCATCTTTACCTAAGGGTTTATAAGAGATATCAAAAACCGTTTTTAATGGGAATTCATGATATTTCGTCGTTATTTTAGGCCGAGACGATGCCCGTGGCGCCCGCCTGCCTGACATGGGCCAAGTTCACGGGATCATCGGGGCCGAACCAGCGCCAGGTTTCTTCTAATGCCATAAAGTAAAAAAATCAGAAATTTTAAGATTCAAAAATAACAAATAAAACTTTTAACGATACTTATAAAATTTACATTTTAATCTATTAATCTTTCTAATTGACACTTATAATGTGTTTAAATGACTACTTACGAAAAAAAGTTGACCCACTTTGGGTCAACCTTCTCACTAGGGGGAACTATAATGAATGGTCACAAATGTTTCACCAAGGAACAAACTTAACATAGAACCTTGTTTTCTATTATTTACCTTCTAGTTCCCGTTTATACTTTTCAAATTCTTTTGTTGTACAACGAACCCAGTGTCTTGGGCGGATTTCTCTGAATTGTGGTTGTTCACTTGTGTCTAGCTGAGATGGGTCATACACTTGACGGATACGATTGCGTTCATAATTCGGGTCGGGAAGTGGAACTGCTGAAAGAAGTGATTTTGTATAAGGATGTATAGGGTTCTTATATAGTTCATCACTATCAGCAAGCTCAACCATATGGCCTAAGTGCATAACGCCAATACGATCACTAATATATTTAACCATAGAAAGGTCATGGGCAATAAATAAATAAGTTAGGCCCCGTTCCTTCTGCAATCTTTTTAGCAAGTTAACAACTTGCGCTTGGATCGATACGTCCAATGCAGAAATCGGCTCATCACAAATAATTAATTCTGGCTCTACAGCAAGAGCACGTGCAATCCCAATCCGTTGTCTTTGTCCACCACTAAATTCATGTGGAAAACGGCTGGCATGCTCCTTATTTAAACCAACAGCTTCTAGAAGTTCTTCCACTCTCTTTTTTCTTTCTTTTTCATTTTTCACTAAATGATGAACGTCAAGTCCTTCGGCAATAATATCCATGACTGTCATTCTCGGATTTAAAGAAGAAGACGGATCTTGAAATATCATTTGCATTTGTCGATTAAATTTTAATTGTTCTGATTTTGAAAGTTTTGCATGAACATTTTTTCCTTTAAATAAAACTTCCCCATCTGTTGCGTCGTACAACCGAATAATCGTTCTTCCAGCTGTTGATTTTCCACTACCTGATTCACCAACAAGCCCAAAGGTTTCACCTTTATAAATATCAAAACTAATATCGTCTACCGCTTTGACTACTTTTCCTCGGCCAGCTGGAAAATACTTTTTCAAATTTTTTACTTCTAGTATTTTTTCTTCCGTCTTCATTGCTTGTTCCCCCCTTGCTGCTTAGTTAAGAAACTATCAATTCTTTTCTTAATGGCATCTGGGAGTTCAACTTTCGGTGCATTTTCATGTAAGAGCCAAGTTGCTGCGTAATGTGTATCTGAAACTTTAAACATTGGAGGCTCATACATGGTATCTATTTCAAGAGCATATTTATTTCTCGGCGCAAAAGCATCCCCTTTAGGTGGATTTGTCAAATCAGGAGGTGTACCTGGAATCGTATATAACTCTTCAGACTCATTATCATCCAATGTAGGCATTGATCCTAGTAACCCCCATGTATATGGATGTTTTGGATTGTAGAAGATATCATCTACCGTTCCAACTTCAACAATTTTACCGGCATACATTACCGCGACCCGATCCGCCACATTTGCTACAACACCTAAATCGTGGGTAATAAATATAATTGAACATCCTGTATCTTTTTGCATTTCTTTCATTAATTCTAATATTTGGGCTTGTATTGTAACATCTAAAGCCGTGGTCGGTTCGTCAGCAATAATAATCTCTGGATTACAAGCAAGAGCAATTGCAATGACAACCCGTTGGCGCATACCACCTGAAAATTGGTGAGGATATTGTTTAACCCGCAATTCTGGTTTTGGTATACCAACTTTTCTAAGTAATTCAATGGCTTTTTCTTTTGCTTCTGCTTTACTTAAACCACGGTGTTTAATTAAGCCTTCGGCAATTTGATTTCCAACTTTCATTGTTGGGTTTAAAGATGACATCGGGTCTTGGAATACCATTGAAATTTCTTTACCACGAATTTTTTGCATTTCTTTTTCAGAAAATTTTAGGATATCCTTCCCTTTATAGAGAATTTCACCATTTTTAATTTGTGTATTTGATTTTGGGAGAAGACCCATTATCGCAGAAGTAGTAACAGATTTTCCTGATCCTGACTCTCCGACAATGGCCAACGTTTCTCCCTTATTTAAGTCGAAACTAACACCTCGAACAGCTTGTACTTCACCGCCGTAGGTGTTAAATGATATTTGTAAATCTTTCACTTCTAATAGTTTACTCATTTAATAACACCTACCTTCTATTTATGCATTTTAGGGTCAAATGCATCGCGCAAGCCGTCACCTAAAATGTTGAATGCAATCATAATAATCGATAATAATGCTGCAGGGAATACGAGCATATACGGATAAATTTGCATATTATCAAATCCGATATCGATTAGTGAACCAAGGGATGCTTTAGGTGGCGCAATCCCTAAACCAATAAAGCTTAAAAATGCTTCAAAGAAGACAGCACTTGGAATCGTGAACATCGTATTCACAATAATGATCCCGCTTATATTTGGAATTAAATGTTTCCGAATAATTTTCCCGTCGGATGTACCAAGTGTTTTCGCTGCTAAAACAAATTCTTGGCTTTTTAGTTTTAGAACTTCACCACGAACGATCCGAGCCATGCCTGTCCAACCGGTAATAACTAACGCAATAATGATTGACGTCATACCTGGTTTTAAAATTAACATCATTAATAAAATCACAACTAGACTTGGTATGCCTGATAAAATTTCAATGATCCGTTGCATGACATTATCAACTCGACCACCGTAATAACCAGATATACCACCATAGGCCACACCGATCACAAGGTCAAGAAGTGCCGCAACAAAGGCAATGATTAATGAAACACGAGTTCCTTCCCACAAGCGGGTCCACTGGTCCCGACCTAACTGGTCAGTTCCTAACCAATAGTACGTATCTTCTAAACCTTTTGCTTTATATATATGATAGGTTGCTTTTATTTCCGCGGAGTTTGGTGAACCGTCGCCATCAGAAATGACTTTAATATCAATATAGTCTTCTTCGTTATTAAATCGCATATATGCTTTTTGAGTTGCTTGTTCGACTGTTGCACCTGTCAATTCATCAGATAATGTTCCGTCAAAACCTAACCAAGATACTTTCTCTAATCCAGGGACACGAGGCGGCATTTTTGCATGATCTAAATTTTGATCATTCGAGCCATATTTATTCATAAATGGTCCAATAATACTCATGATAATGATTAAAATTAATACAACTAGACTAATCATCGCTGGGATGTTCTTAAATAAAGTCCGTCGAGCATTTTGACCAAATGTACGACTAGGTCGAGATATTTTTTCACTCGTATCTTCTTTTCTGACTAGAGGTTTAAAAAGTTCTTTTGGCAAATTATTTACATTTTTTTGATCCACTATTTGCCACCTCCAGTTACACGAATTCTCGGATCAATTAATCCGTAAAGGAGGTCGATGACTAACAAAATGAGGATAAATCCAAAAGCATAAATAAGCGTAGTCCCCATAATTGTCGGATAATCGTTTACGACTACCGATGTAACGAATTGTTCACCAATTCCTGGAATCGCAAAGATTTTTTCAATCACCATCGATCCTGTCATTAAATTAATCATCATTGGTCCCATAACGGTTACTAAAGGTATGAGTGCGTTCCGGAATCCATGTTTCCATACTCTTTCTAAATTACTTAACCCTTTTGCTTTAGCAGTAATGATATAATTTGACCCTTTCACTTCAATCATTTCTGTTCGGACAAACCTTGCTGCTGTGGCCATAGGACCAATCGCTAATGCAATAATTGGTAGAATCATATGTTTCGGTTCTCCCCATAAGGCAACAGGAAACCATCCTAATTCAACAGCAAATATATATTGTAGTAAACCTGCAAAAACGAAGGATGGGATTGACGTACCTAATACTGCAATTATCGTTGACGTGTAATCCCAAAATCCATTGTGGAAAATGGCTGCGATTAAACCGAGGATTATTCCAAAAAATGTACCCACCAAAACAGCATAAAGACCTAATTGCATAGATGGACCAAGTCTATCTATTAAAATATCAGATACAGGAGTATTATCAAAATTGTAGGAAATTCCTAAATCACCTTTCAGGAGGTTTCCAAGATATCGTACGTATTGAACTGGTACGGGGTCATTTAGCCCATAACTTTCTAAGACGAGTTGTTTTTGTTCTTCCGTTAATTTGTCTTCTGCCTTTAAAGGACTTCCCGGCAACATTTTCATAAGGAAAAATGTAACAGAAGCAATGATAAATAACGTAATTACCATATAGACAATTCTGCGTAAAATATATCGTGCCATTATGCCACCTCCTATAAAAATTAAATGGTTAGTAAAATAGCATCTTCAATTACAAGACTAAAGAGAGTATATGCCGTACTATCGGACATACACTCTCTTAATTTTTACCCTATAGTCTATAGTTAGTAGAAATCAATTTATTCAGCTACATATGCCCATTTCCATTCGTAAGTTGCACCGAATTTATTAATAATTTCTCCTTGAATTTTCGGTGAATGAAGTTGAGATCTTGCTCGTTGGTAAAGTGGAGCAATTCCGGATTCTTCTAATAGAATCTTTTCAGCTTCTAAGAATTTTTGATAACGTTGTTCTTGGTCAGTAGTAGTTTGTGTTTCACTAATTAATTGGTCATACTCTGCATTTGAGTAACCCATTTTGTTATTTCCACCGTCTGTCACAAACAAGCTTAAGAATGTAAATGGATCTAGATAGTCCGGACCCCATCCAGCAACTTGTAATTCATAATCTTGATCTGTGTCTAATTGAAGACGGTTTTTGAATGGTACTGGTTTAATATTTACTTTTAATCCAGGTAGATTTGTTTCTAATTGATGAGCAAGGTTTTCGTTGAATGTTTTTGTAGCACCTTCCGCGTCATCTGTAAGTAATTCTAGTTCAATAGAATCTACACCTAGTTCTTCTAAACCTTTATTCCATGCTTCAAGTGCTGTATCTTTGTCATATGCTGCAAAATCGCCATTTTCTTCACGGAAATCACCGCCACCAGGGACTGTCACGAAGTCTTTTGGAATTAATCCTGTTGCAGCAATTGAGCCGTTATTTAAAACATTCACTAGAGCTTCTCTATCAATTGCATTGTTGATAGCATTACGAATATTTTTGTTTGCTAATGGTGTTTGTTCACCTTTACGTTCTTGGTTCATTTTCAAATAGAATACGGAAGCTTGTGGTACAATACGGTAGTCATCATGAGAGATGTACTGGTCAACTAGGTCTGCAGAAAGATCTGCTCGATCAATGTCGCCTTCATTATAAAGATTCACGTTCGTTTGTGGATCTTTGGAAACAACAAAGTTGATTTCCTCTAATTGTACTGTATCTGCATCCCAATAATCTTCATTTTTTACTAATTTCCATTCATTTGCCTGTGTAATATTTTGATTATCATCTTTAATATCTAATTTAAATGGACCGTTGAATAAAAGTGTCGCTTCTGAAGTTGCAAAGTTTTCACCATGTTCTTCAACAAATTTTTGGTTAAGTGGCATAAATGTACCGAATGTTGTTAACGATTCAAAATATGGTGTTGGGTTAGCAAGTTGAACTTCTAGTGTGTAATCGTCAATCGCTTTTACACCTAATTCTTCTACAGGAAGTTCTCCTTTACTAATTTCATCTGCGTTTTTAATGACCCCAGCCATCATGTATGGACCATATTCCGATTTTGTTTCCGGCTTAACAGCACGTTGCCATGAATAAACAAAATCGTGAGCTGTAACAGGGTCACCGTTTGACCATTTTGCATCTTCGCGAAGTTTGAATGTCCAAGTTAAGCCATCTTCAGAAACTTCAGGCTCACCTTTTGCGATTCCTTCTTTAATTTCACCATCTTCGCCTAAGCGGTAAAGCCCTTCCATTGTCGCACCGACAAATTGGAAACCATATTCATCGGTTACTTTGGATGGATCCATAGATGGTATGTAATCACCGTTTATAAAATTTAATACTTGTTCTTCTGCTTTAGCAGCATCTTCACCTGAAGAGTTTTTCGTTGAACCCTCGTCCTTTCCGCCACCGCAAGCAGCTAGAACCATACTTACAACCAATACTGCAACTAGCAATATTGACCATTTTTTCGTTCGCATAAAATTTACCCCCCTAAAATAATATAAATTTTAATTTTCTGAAAATTATCCTTCATCAAACTTATTGAAAGAATGTATATTTAAGAGTATACATTAGAATATTATGTTTGTAAAGAAATAATCTAATAGAAAGTTATATTTATATAGTTCGAATTATAAGAATTTATTAAAAATTAACTTTATTTTCGCTTTAACACTTTATCTCGATCAAGTTTTACATTATTTAAGAATACATAATATTATTTTAACATAATTAAATGTAATTTTTTGTAAAATATAACTTTAGAAAATAATTTTTACTATTTGTTTCATAACATGTTATAATGTTTTGAAAGCAACTCTTTTTAGGTGAGCTCACATGAATTACAAAACTCATTTTTTACTTTTTATAGTAAATATTATAATTATCTTCACAATCGTACTTTTTTTAACCCCCGATCAGTTATTCGTTCAGTTTATTAATATACTTTTTTATTTTGCTCTCTTATATACTACAGTATTTTTATTTCATTTCGTGGCTAAAGGGGGGTTTTTTGACGGGCTTATCTTTGGTTTTCGAAGATTTAAAAACATCATGTTTCATAAAAATGATGTTTTAGAGGAGTGGAAAGAGAAGCCTCTACCTTCTGAAAATATTAACTTGCGATTATATGAAGTATTAAAAATTCAAACGGTTGCTTTAAATATTGTCCTTTTGCTATTGCTTGTAATCTATTATTCACTATAGAAGTATAGGAATTCGAAGAAGAAAAAAGAGCGAACGGTATTATAACTTTCTTCGCTCTTCATTTTTAAATATTGGCGTATATATTTTTAACCTTGACCGACAATAACCACCTTTCTAACTCCATCCACTTGTTGAAGTTTTTCAATAAATTTCGTCGTTGTCGTATTAAGCATGGACGTATCAATCGAATAAACAACATTAGCGATTCCTTGAAGAGGAATACTTTGATTGATCGTCAAAATATTCCCTTGATGATTGGCAACGAAATTTAGGACATTGGATAAAACACCAGGACGATGTTCCAATATTAACGATACGGTAATAATTTTTTGGCTGGTTGCTTCATTAAATGGAAAAATTTTATCTTTATACTTATAATAAGCACTTCTGCTTAAATCGACGCGTTGTACTGCTTCATTAATCGTCTTCACTTCACCAGTTTCTATGAGTCTTTTTGCTTCTATCGTTTTTTGAATTGCCTCTGGTAAAATATCATAGTGTATTAAGTAAATTTTTTCCCTATCTCCTACCATAATTTCACTCCCTTCTTGTTTTTCAGCAATCCTTCCTTATTGTTGCAAACAGTTGTTGTGACTACATTAAATATATAATTTTACTTTTTTTATAGCAAATTATTTCCTATAAAGAGTTGTACCATTAATCGAGTAGGAGGGGGAGATTAACCCCCGTCCTCTCACACCACCGTACGTACGGTTCCGTATACGGCGGTTCAATTAAGATAGATGACGCAAGAATTCATAACGTTTTTGTAGACTTTTAAGCCCTTGGTTACTCCAATAGGGGTTTCCAAGGGTTTTGTGTAATATGGGACTTTTTGAAATTCGCCAGTAACCTTTACGACTGTTCCCCCATTCATAGGCTTTCCAGCTAGGAACTCCTAACTTTATGAGGTTGCGTATTCTGGTTTTTGGCTTTTTCCAGCTTTTCCATAAACACATCCGGAGTCTTCGTCGTATCCAGCTATCTAATTTTCCAAAGATACTCTTTGTGTCTGCTAATG
>SMEH01000503.1_pt1 | contig 11519 bp, 14 predicted proteins | sample 2456361 | NCBI WGS metagenome assembly SMEH01 (sample SAMN10132587, study PRJNA489261) | soil metagenome | isolation source: day1 control-loamy sand soil ammended | place: USA | reverse complement strand
CGTCACAAAGGAAAAGGTTTTGCCCTTTCCGTCCTCGAATTTCGTCGTCTGCTGGTCGGTCATCCTCACATTGTCGCTGGTGCTGATTTGCGTGACGAACCGGAACTTCACCGTGTAGCCATCGCAGGCCGATCCGTTAAACTCGTAGACCATACGGCCCGTAATGCCCGTAATGCCGGAACGGTCTGTGGCCTTTTCCAATGACAGGTCGTAGACCGCTCGATGCGGTTGCAGGAACGGCAGGGCAGCGGCCGGATGGGCAGCGAAAGTCGCCGCGGACAGCGCCAGGGGTACAAGGAAGCGCGCTGCGTGCATGGAAGGGCTCCGGTCTTGATGGCTGATGACAGGCCGTGGGGAATGATGGACCAACTTAAAAAAAGTCATGGCGGAAGCGAGGCAAAAATAGCAATTTCGACCCCGCCGACGCGGCTTCACCAAGGAATAGGGAATTAGCATGAGCGAAACAATCGAAAAGCGGCTGGCCGAACTCGGGATTACGCTTCCTGTCGCGGCTCCACCGGCGGCCAACTATGTGCCTTGGGTCCGTAGCGGAAACCTGCTCTTCCCTTCCGGCCAGCTACCGATGAAGGACGGAAAGATAGCCGTTACAGGCCTGTTGGGGCGCGATCTCGATACGGCAGCGGGGCAGGAAGCCGCACGTTTGTGCGCCATCAATGTGCTTGCTCAAGCCAAGGCAGCGCTTGGCGATCTCGAAAAGATCCGCCGACTGGTGAAGATAAGCGTCTATGTTGCCTCGAGCCCTACCTTTACCGACCAGCATCTGGTGGGCAACGGTGCTTCCGACTTTTTCGCGCAGGTGCTGGGAGAGCGTGGCAAGCATGCGCGCGTCGCCGTCGGCATGGCCGCCTTGCCACTCAACGCTGCCGTTGAGATCGAATCCGTCATCGAGGTCGAGTAGGCGCATGAGCGATCTTTCGTGGCTGACTGCCCAACCAATCGCGCATCGCGGCTACCACGATCTCAATCAGGAGCGCTGGGAAAACACGCTTTCCGCATTTGAGGCCGCCGTCGAGCGCGGCTTTGCGGTCGAATGTGACGTGCATCTTTCGTCAGACCGGGTGCCCGTCGTGATCCATGACGGGGACCTCAAACGACTCGCAGGCCGGGACGGCTTCGTCTGGCAGCGGACGGCTGCGGAACTGGGCGAAATAAAGGTTGGCGGCACCACCGACCATTTCCCGACATTGCAGCAAGCACTCGACCTGGTCGCTGGCAGGGTGCCGATCGTTATAGAACTGAAGGGGACCCCGGGGCACGACGAGGGGCTGGTGGAAAGCGTTGGCGCCATGCTCAAGGCCTACAAGGGCGACGCGGCGATCATGTCGTTTGACCATTGGCTCATTCGCGACTTTCCACGGCATGCGCCCGGAATTCCGGGAGGGCTGACCGCTTATGGCACGGACAATCAGTTGGTCGAGGCGCATTTCTCTATGCTGGCGCATGGAATTGCCTTTACTTCCTATGCCGCCGGCGACCTGCCGAACCCCTTCGTGTCCTTTGTGCGCCAAAGGCTGAATATGCCGGTGATAACGTGGACCATCAGGGACCAGAAGGGCATCGACCTCACCTTTCAACATGCCGACCAGATGACCTTCGAGGGGTTCGACCCCGCCAACATGCAGATCGCCTGACTGACGGGTGATGGCGGCTCTTGTTCGAACAAACGGGGCACTTAAGTAAGGCCCATGGATCAGGGTCGCGAGGATGCGAAGCAAGTGGGCGCCGAGTTTGCCGTCCGCATCGCTTCCGCGATGGGTTCGTTCACCCAGGCGGAATGGGAAAGTCTGGAAGGCACGACACGCGATTCAGCGATCGGCTATAATCCGTTCCTTTCCTTCGCGTTTCTGAATGCGCTGGAGGAGTCGGGCTGCGCCACCGCCCGGACGGGATGGCAGAGCCACCACCTGCGGCTGGAAGCGCCGGACGGACGGTTGCTCGGCGTCCTCCCCTGCTATGCGAAATCTCACAGCCAGGGAGAGTATGTCTTCGACCATGGCTGGGCCGACGCCTTCGAGCGCGCCGGCGGAAGCTACTACCCGAAACTGCAATGTTCCGTGCCCTTCACACCGGTCACGGGGCCGCGGCTGTTGGTGGCGAAAGGCGAGGATGCTGCAACGGTCAAGGCGGGCCTCGGTGAAGCCCTGAAGGTGGTGACTGACAGGCTTGGTGTCTCCTCCGCCCATATCACCTTTCTGCCGGAGGCGGACGTGCCGGTCCTGGAGGCTGCAGGCTTCCTGCATCGCACCGACAAGCAGTTCCACTTCTTCAACGAAGGATTTGAAAACTATGAAGATTTCCTCGCCACGCTTGCTTCACGCAAGCGCAAGGCGCTGAAAAGGGAGCGGCGCGAAGCGCTTTCCGCCGGAATCACCATCGACTGGCTGACAGGCAGCGATATTACCGAACGGGTCTGGGACGATTTCTTTGCCTTCTACATGGATACAGGTAGCCGCAAATGGGGGCGGCCCTATCTCAACCGGAAGTTCTTTTCGCTCATCGGCCAGAGCATGGCGGAGGATATTCTGCTGGTCATGGCCAGGCGCAACGGCCGCTACATCGCAGGCGCCATCAACTTCATCGGTTCGAACGCACTCTATGGCCGCAACTGGGGCTGTATCGAGGACCACCCGTTCCTGCACTTCGAGGTCTGTTATCATCAGGCGATAGACTTCGCCATTCAGCGTGGCCTCGAAGTTGTCGAGGCCGGGGCCCAGGGTGAGCACAAGCTGGCCCGGGGCTACCGGCCCGTAACCATGCATTCGCTACATTACATCGCCCATCCCGGCCTGCGGCGCGCGATTGCCGACTATTTGCAGCGCGAGAGGCGGGAAGTCGCCCATATCAGCGAGTATCTCGAAGAGCACACGCCGTTCCGGAAAATCGGCGGGGCAATCAATGCACCAGGGTCTTCGAAAACAGATTGATGACGGCAACACCGGCCATGATCAGGACCATGCCTATGAGCGCCGGAAGATCCAACGCCTGCCTGAACCAGACCCAGCCAATGGCCGTCACAAGTATTATTCCCGCGCCGCACCAGAGCGCATAGACAATGCCTACCGGCATGAGTCGCAACGGCAGCGAGAGGAAATAAAAGGCCAGGCCATAGCCGACCATGGTCACCAGCGACGGCCCCAGGCGCGTGAAGCCCTGCGTCTCTTTCAGAGCCGTGGTGGCGATCACCTCGAAGACGACGGCAATTGTCAGATAAACATAGTTCCAGAACATGACACCGCCCCTTGATTCGCCGCTGCTCGCGAGGCGAAGATGCGCCAGATCACCAAGTGAGAACAATGATGACCTACGACCCAGACAACATTTTTGCCAAGATCCTGCGCGGCGAGATTCCCTGCCACAAGGTTTACGAGGACGAGGCAGTGATCGCCTTCATGGACCTGATGCCGCAAGGAACCGGCCATACGCTCGTGGTGCCCAAGGCTCCGTCACGCAATCTTCTGGATGCCGATCCTGGCACATTCGGCGCCCTGTTCGCCGCGACGCAGAAGATCGCCAGGGCGGTGAAGCAGGCCTTCAAGGCAGACGGCGTTGTGATCATGCAGTTCAACGAGGCAGCAGCGGGCCAGTCCGTCTACCACCTGCACGTGCACGTCATTCCCCGTTTCGAAGGCGTGCCGCTGAAGCCGCATACCGGCCAGGTGGAGCAGCAGGAAGTGCTGGCGGCCAATGCCGAAAAGATCCGTCAGGCGCTGGCCTCGAGCTCTTCCGTGCTAGAACCCCAGCAGTAAGCCCCCGCAAAGTACTGCTTCCGCCAGGCCAATGCCTACGATCATCCGCTTCCCCGAGATCAGGTAGCCGGCAAAACCAATCGCAACCGCGCCGACGCGCAGGACGAGTGGGGTGGTCCCTAGTGCACCGGTAGGAAATATCACCAGCTTGCCGATGACGGCGGCGACGAGAGCCGTTGCCACGGCGCGCACCAGCACGAGAAGATCCGCGCCCTCGGCCATGCGCCCGCCCAGCGCGACGCCCAGAAAGCGCCAGACATCCGTCGACAGCCACCCGGCAATCAGAATGAACAGGTATGGCCACCACCAGAGGTCGGAGGAAAGATAGGTCATACCGATGCCGCCCGTCTTTGCAGACGATGCCAGACATAGGCGAGAAGCCCTCCGGTCAGGCCCGCAGCCAGAAGATCAAACTCTGGCGTCAGCATGCGAAACAGCGGACCCAGCACCATGCCGAGAATCAATGCGGCGTAGCCCGCCTTCTCGCGCGCAGACCCCCAAAGCGATGTAAGAAAGTACATCGGTGTCAACATCAGCAATGCCGCCGAGACCGCTGACGGCAGAGTGTCGGCTACCGCATACACGGCCAACACGACCAGCATGTTCACCACGATAAGCGTGAAGCCCAGCCCGGCATACCAGCTTGTGCGCATTGGGCGCGGGACAAGCTTCACGCGCTCCATGGCAAGCACCCAGGATGTCACCGCAACGCAATGCGCCAGAACATAGAGCACCCAGCGGGGCGTTTGCCGATCGCGAATCTCGGGCACCAGGGCCATCACCATCGGCATGAGTCGGATTGCCGACAACGCCACGGCCAAAGCCACCGCAGGTAGCGTCGCGCCGGAAAGTATCGCTCCGACCAGGACGACCTTGGAAGGCAGCGCCCAGACAATGCCGGTCATGAAGGTCGCTTGCGCCGCTGTCACCCCTGCATCCTTGGCGAGGGCGGCGAAGCCCACGAACGAACTGACCAAAATGAAACCGGGCAACGAAAATGCCATACGCATGCCGCGCAGAAACCATGCCCGGCGCCGTTGGATGGAACGTCGGCCTGTATCCGTCGTCATTAAAGCATCGCCTGAACCAGGGCGGTCACGCCGATGACTGACACTTCGCGGGGCCTGCGCATTGCGCGTCGATATCGGCTTCCGAAGCGCCCGTCATGTTCGATGGCGTTCCGGCCGGGTCGGCGAGTACGTTCCCGGCACGTCGCATCCTCAAAAGAAAAGCCCCGGACCGGGGCTTTTCCCTTGAACATCAGCTCTTCCTTGGAAGTTGAGGCACGAGGCTGCGCTTGCCCCCTTCCCGCCCCTTCGGTTCTGCCTTGCGGGGCGCGACCTTCTTCGCGGCAGGCTTCTTCGCCGCCGCACGGCGGGGCTTGGCCCTTTCCTCCGGCTCCTTTTTCGGCTTCACCGGCGTTTCGTCCGGCAGCGTCTCAAGCTTCAGGCCGGCTTCGCCCGACTCCTTCTGCTCCACGGTTACACGAACCGTGCCGCCCTTCTTCAGCTTGCCGAACAGAACCTCCTCGGCAAGCGGCTTCTTGATATGCTCCTGGATGACGCGGGCAAGCGGGCGAGCGCCCATACGCTCGTCGTAACCCTTGTCCGCCAGCCACGTAACGGCTTCCGGTGACAGCTCGAAGGTGACGCCACGGTCGGCGAGCTGGGCCTCCAGTTGCATCACGAATTTCTGCACCACCTGATGGATCACCGGCACCGGCAGCGAGCCGAAGGGAATGATCGCATCCAGCCTGTTGCGGAACTCGGGCGTGAACAGGCGGTTGATCGCCTCCACGTCGTCGCCCTCGCGTTTGGTCGAACCGAAGCCTATGGCCGCGCGCTGCATGTCTGCCGCGCCCGCATTGGTTGTCATGATCAGGATCACGTTGCGGAAATCGATCGTCTTGCCGTTGTGATCGGTCAATTTGCCGTGATCCATGACCTGCAACAGGATGTTGAACAGATCCGGATGCGCCTTTTCAACCTCGTCCAGCAGAAGCACGCAATGCGGGTGCTGGTCCACCCCGTCGGTCAGGAGGCCGCCCTGGTCAAAGCCGACATAGCCGGGAGGCGCACCAATCAGCCGCGAAACGGTGTGGCGCTCCATATATTCGGACATGTCGAAACGCAGCAACTCCACGCCGAGCGAGGCTGCAAGCTGCTTGGCCACTTCGGTCTTGCCGACGCCGGTCGGGCCGGAAAACAGGTAGCAACCGATCGGCTTTTCCGGCTCGCGCAGGCCGGCGCGTGCCAGCTTGATCGCGGACGTAAGGGCGGTGATTGCCGTATCCTGGCCGTAGACGACGCGCTTGAGCTCGTTCTCCAGATTGGCGAGCACCTTTTCGTCATCCGCGGAAACCGTCTTTGGCGGTATGCGCGCCATGGTGGCGATAGTTGCCTCGATCTCCTTGATGCCTATGGTCTTCTTGCGCTTGGGCTCCGGCAGAAGCATCTGCGAAGCGCCGGTCTCGTCGATCACATCAATCGCCTTGTCAGGCAATTTTCGATCGCTGATGTAGCGAGCCGAAAGCTCCACCGCGCCCTTGATCGCATCAGCGGTATATTTGACCTTGTGAAATTCCTCGAAATAGGGCTTGAGCCCCTTCATGATTTCGATGGCGTCCTCGATGGTCGGCTCGTTGACGTCGATTTTCTGGAACCGACGAACCAAAGCCCGATCCTTCTCGAAGAACTGCCGGAACTCCTTGTAGGTCGTTGAACCGATGCAGCGAATCGCGCCGGAAGACAGAGCCGGCTTGAGCAGGTTCGAGGCATCCATGGCGCCGCCGGAGGTCGCACCCGCGCCAATCACGGTATGGATCTCGTCGATGAACAGGATCGCGCCGGGATAATCCTCAAGCTCCTTGACGACCTGCTTGAGCCGCTCCTCGAAGTCGCCGCGATAGCGCGTTCCGGCAAGGAGCGTGCCCATGTCGAGCGCAAAGATGGTGGCGTCAGCCAGGACTTCCGGAACCTCGCCGTCGACAATGCGCTTGGCCAGGCCCTCGGCAATGGCCGTCTTGCCCACACCCGGATCACCGACGTAAAGCGGATTGTTCTTCGAGCGCCGGCATAGAACCTGGATGGTTCGATTGATCTCGGGCGCGCGCCCGATCAAGGGGTCGATGCGCCCCGCTCTCGCCTTGTCATTCAGGTTTACGCAATAGGCGGTCAGTGCATCCTGCTGCTTCTTCTTGCCGCCATCCTCCTGTTGTTCAGCGGCGCTCTGCTCGTCCTCCACGCCGCGCGGCGTCCGGCTCTCGGAGGCGCCCGGGCGCTTCGCAATGCCATGGGAGATGTAGTTGACCGCGTCATAGCGGGTCATCTGCTGTTCCTGCAGGAAATACGCAGCGTGGCTCTCGCGCTCTGCGAATATTGCAACGAGCACATTGGCCCCCGACACTTCTTCCCGGCCGGAAGACTGAACGTGGATGACGGCGCGCTGAATGACCCGCTGGAAGCCGGCAGTCGGCTTGGAATCTTCGTCGTAGCCGGTGACCAGATTGTCCAGTTCGGTGTCGATATAGTTGAGTACCGTCTGACGGAGCTCTTCCAGATCGACGTTGCAGGCGCGCATGACGGCCGCCGCTTCCGCGTCGTCGATCAACGCCAGCAGCAGATGCTCCAGGGTCGCATATTCATGATGCCGCTCATTGGCATATGTAAGCGCCTGGTGCAGCGCCTTTTCGAGCCCTTGCGAGAATGCCGGCATAATACCTCACTTTTTTTCCATCACGCATTGCAGCGGATGTTGATTCTGTCTCGCGAAATCCATGACCTGGGACACCTTGGTCTCGGCCACTTCGTATGTATAGACGCCGCATTCGCCCACACCGTGGTTATGAACGTGAAGCATGATGCGGGTGGCTGCTTCACGGTCCTTCTGGAAGAAACGCTCCAGCACATGGACAACGAATTCCATGGGCGTGTAGTCGTCATTGAGTATGAGAACGCGGTACAGGCTAGGCTTTTTGGTCCTGGTTTTCGTACGCGTGATGACCGCCGTACCGCGACCCGCTCCATTCTGGTCGCCTTCCTGCATACGTGCCGCGCCCTTCACGGTTTGCCGACCGGTATTCACGAAAGTGCTGCCCTTATCGAATCCTCGTGCGAACGACATGTAGGTTCTCGCCTGCCAATTTTAAGCCCTTCTGGTTTGGTGACAATATGGATAGAGCGAGTTGGCGTTTAATTGAAGCCGCCGGCGCATGCTCTCCGGCCGCCGGCAGCCCGCCCCAGCCGCTTGACAGGAACGCTTGCAAGCTGCGCATTCAATCCTTCGGAGTAACGACGAACCATTCGAACGGCTCACAGGCGCCTGCGGCGAGTTCGGCATAAAGCACACCTATCTTTGCGGCCCCCGCCACCCACGCTTCATAGCTTTGCCTGGCGTAACCCGTTTGAATTGCGACGGCATCCTTGACGGAGGCTGCAGCAAGAAATGCCCGCGCAAATTCGCCGCCTGCCCTGAAGCTGGACCGCATATAGTCCGCCATCGCTGACGCGATCTCCTCCGTTCCCCGGGAAACGGACATGAGGCTCGCCGCGCCGCTGTCGGCAAGCCCCCTGGCGAATGAGCCGAGCGGGTCGCAGGCCGATGTCATCGCGACATCCTTTCCAGATTTGGATTTGTGCAGCGCACAAAAACATGCCGCCTCGCTCTCTGGAAGTCAACCGCCACCTGCTCGGCCGACATTGACCAATCTCGAAAATTGCCGCCGAATTTATAAACATGCTGGTTACCATAAACGGATTGGTAACGCCGCCGCTGTTAGCCTGACCGGGAAGCTGGGCGGACCCTTTGCCGCCCTTTCCGAGCAATGAAAAATCCAAGGGCAGAGCAGTGAGCATGGCGTCATCGGCCACCATTTGCAGGCTATTCTCTTTCAGAACACTGGCGATGGTGACACTGGCTGTAGTGCTGGTGACCGGCAATGCAGCCATGGCTTTCGCGGAAAAATATGCAGCGATCGTAATCGACGCGCGAACCGGCGAAACCCTTTATTCAAAGAACGCCAACAGCCGGCGCTATCCGGCGTCGCTGACCAAGATGATGACGCTCTATATGACCTTCGAGGCGCTCGCCAGCGGTCGCATCTCGAAGTCCACGCCCGTCGTCTTCTCGGCGAAGGCCGCGTCTGAGCCGCCGACCAAGCTCGGCGTGCGCAAGGGCGGCTCCATCACGGTGGAAACGGCGATCCTGGCCATGGTTACGAAGTCCGCCAACGACGCGGCCACCGCGATGGGCGAGCTGCTTGGCGGCTCGGAGGCAAATTTCGCGCGCCTGATGACTGCGAAAGCCCGTCAGCTGGGTATGAATGGAACGGTGTTCCGCAATGCTCACGGCCTGCCGGACCCTGGCCAATTCACCACCGCACGTGACATGGCCATACTTAGCATCGCGCTGCGCGAGCATTTTCCGCAGTACTATGCCTATTTTTCCCAGCGCTCCTTCATGTATGGCAAGCAGCGCATCAATGGCCATAACCGGCTGCTGGGACGCATAAAGGGCGTCGATGGCATCAAGACCGGCTATACCCGCGCATCCGGCTTCAATCTCGCGTCTTCGGTCAAGTCCGACGGGCGCATGATCGTGGCGGTCGTGATGGGCGGCAGGACCGGTCGCGAACGCGACGACCACATGGCCAGCCTCATCCACAAATACTTGCCCAAGGCGAGCAGGCAGGGCGGTGGCCAGCTTGTGGCCAAGGCTGCCAGTTCGTCCCCGGCAACCGCCATTGCCAAGGTTCTGCTCCCCAAGGAGGATGCACCGACGCCGGACCGTCGCCCTGCCCCGCAGGCCGTTGCATTGGTGGCCGACGAACCCGCCGAAGAAACATCGGTCGGGGTGGACGAAGCAAGGGCCGCCACCGTTGCGGCCTATGTCGATGCGCAGCAAGTCGATCCTCTCGCAACCGCATCGGTACCCAGCGGCAGCTGGGCCGTGCAGGTCGCCTCGTCACCCGACCAGTCGGAAGCGAAGGCCTTCCTGGAAAGGACGGCCAAGCGCGCACCGAAGATACTGCGCAATGCGTCCAGCTTCACCGTCGCGTTCGATAATGGCGGCACCACCTACTACCGCGCCCGGTTTGGTGGCTTCGCGTCGCAGGACGCGGCGGTCAATACGTGCAAGGCGCTGAAGCGGTTGAAGATCGACTGCTACGCCGTTCAGCAATGAACAGCCGGAATGTGACCTCTGGGAATGTCCAAGTCGAAGGGGAATCAATCGTGATCGGAGAGAAGGACGTCCTTGGCTTTGTCGATGCGCGCCGCCAGGAACGACGTACGGTCGATATCGGGGTGCAGGCGCTGCATCAGGCGGCGGTGCGCCTTGCGGACATCCGCCGCGGCGGCGCCCGCTTCAAGACCAAGGATCTTGTAGGCCTCCTCCTTAGTCATGGCGCCCGCACCTGGCGCAATACTCAGCCTTTCGTGACCATCCGGCTGCGTGTCGTCGCGCCAGGCGGAAAACCGGCTATCAAGATACGTCTCCAATAGCTGGCGGCTTTCCGGATCCGACGCCAGTTCCCGATGGAGCAATGTCAGTTCGCTCAGATCCAGCGAGCCGAGCATTTTTCCCTCGGAACGACCTGCCAGAACCAGTCCCTCCAGGGCGCCGGTTTTATGGTCGAGTTCCACTTCCAGCGCGGCCGTCCGCACGATCGAACGACGTTTTCGTGCGGGCCGGCGTTTCCGGCGTTGCAGCATGTACCAGACGACCGCAGCCAGCACGGCTGCTCCCGCAAGCCCAGGCCGGCCAGCCGCCGCAATCAGGGCGCCTGCAAAGAGCAGTCCAAGAGGTCCGGCCAGGCGCATCGAACTGGCCAGGCTGGACGGGTCAGCCCGGAGAAAGAGGGTCACAATGCTGCTCACCAGCAGCACCAGAACCAGGATACCGATCAGCAGGCCCATCAATTTTCACCGCCTGAACAGCAGCCACCCAGCTACCAAAGACTATTCCTATACCGGAATCGTGACTTTGGAAGGGCCTTTACGCCTGCCAGCTGGCCCGCGAACCGCGGAAAGCTTAAAGCAGGCCAAGCTCGGCCAGTTCCTGCCGCAGCTTCGGCGGCATTGTCGCCAGCCCTGCCCTGTCCTTGCCAAGATCTCGCGGCGCGTCGGCGGCCTTGAGGTACCGCCACCCCTGAAAGGCACGACGGGGCTGCCATTCGGTACGGATAACCTCCGGGTCCAGCATGAGGCGACACCGGCCGATGCCTTCGTCATCCGTGAATGGGCGAATTTCAGTGATACGCTGGCGGCATTGTACCGAGCCCTTGATCACCCAGTAGAGCGACCCGCCATTGACGATCTCCGCGCTGCGCGTCGGCACCATGCGCGTGGTGTGCCAATGTTCTTCGGGCTCGCCCGCGCGGCGCCGCCTTTCCAGGCGCTCGGCAATCCATTCCTCGAAGTCCTCGACGCTGTCGCAGCCGACGCAAAGCTTGATAAGATTTAGAGCCATCGTCAGAACTTAACGGCGGCCCCGCTCGCATTCAACGACAACCGGTCTTATGCACAGGGCCTCCGCATGCCGAGCCATTGGCTCAGCATTCCACCACGTTTACCGCAAGGCCGCCAAGGCTGGTTTCCTTGTATTTCTCGTTCATGTCGAGCCCCGTCTGGCGCATCGTTTCGATCGCGGCATCCAGCGGGACAAAATGCTTGCCGTCGCCCTTGATGGCCAGCGAAGCAGCCGTCACGGCCTTGACGGCCCCCAAGGCATTTCGATCGATGCATGGCACCTGAA
>SMEH01000502.1_pt1 | contig 11529 bp, 10 predicted proteins | sample 2456361 | NCBI WGS metagenome assembly SMEH01 (sample SAMN10132587, study PRJNA489261) | soil metagenome | isolation source: day1 control-loamy sand soil ammended | place: USA | reverse complement strand
CGACGAGCCTCGGCACCTCGGCGGGAGTCATGTCGACGTCCCGCACCTCGACGTCCAGCCCGGCATGGGCGGCGACCCTGCGGAGGAAACCGGGAAGCAGCAGCAACCCCGCCGACGGGAACAGCGCCACACGCACCCGGCCGCGGGGCGCGCTGCGGTAGGCGTCGAGCTCGGCCTCCGCCCGTTCCACGGCGGCGAGCACGTCGTCGGCCCTGGCCACCAACGCCCGTCCCGCGTCCGTCAGCCGCAGCCCGCGCCCGGACGGCTCCGTCAGCGGCACCCCCACCTCACGCTGCAGTGCCCGCAACTGCTGGGACACCGCCGACGGCGTGCAGTGCAGGGCCTCCGCGGTGGCGGTCACGCTGCCCCGGTCGGCGAACTCGCGCAGCGTTCGGAGTCTGGTCACGTCCACAGGGGCATATAAGCACCGGCGGAGATCCCTTACCGACCATCGCCGTCGACATACGATCGATTCGTGGGTTCAGAGAGTGTGACGCGCGGTCTCATGGCGACGATGTGGGCCGCCCTGGCCGGAGATCCCGGTCGGCTGGATCGGGTCGCTTGTGAGGGGACCGGCGCGCTGCCCTCGCCCTTCCCGGTGTCCGAACTGGCCACCGCCGTCGTGGGTGTCACCGGGTGCGCGGTAGCCGAACTTCTCGAGGTCGTCGGCGACAGCAGCGGACGCGCCCACGTACACGTCGATCACGCAGCCGCCTCGGGTTGGTTCGGGTTCTCGCTGCGGCCGGACGGGTGGCAGCTCCCGGCGGCCTGGGACCCGATCGCAGGGAACTACCAAGGTGCCGACGGGTGGGTTCGGCTCCACACGAACGTACCCGCGCACCGGCAGGCTGCCCTCGACGTCCTCGGCGTGCCGGAATCCCGAGCCGGGGTGGCGCAGGCCTGCCGGGGCTGGAACGTCGTCGAACTCGAGGAGCGGATCGTCGCGCGGGGCGGCTGTGCCGGCGCCATGCGGTCGCTCACCGAATGGCGCCGGCACCCGCAGGGCCGCGCAAGCACCCACGCGCCGCTGCTGGAGCGGATCGTGTCCGAGCCCGCACCGACATCGTCGTCGTCCTTGTCGAAGTGGGCGCCCAGCCCTCGACGCCCCCTCACCGGTGTGCGCGTGCTGGATCTGACGCGGGTACTCGCCGGGCCGGTCGCCACCCGGACGCTCGCGGGCCTGGGCGCCACCGTGCTCCGACTCGACCCGCCGGACTGGGCAGAACCCGGCTTGGTGCCCGAAGTGACGGTGGGTAAGCGCTGCGCCCGAGTCGACTTCGGGACTCCCTCCGGTCGAGCACGGGTGGAGTCACTGCTCGCCGAGGCGGACGTGGTCGTCCACGGCCTGCGGCCGGGGGCTCTCGAACGAGCGGGGCTCGGCGCACGACGTCGGGAACGGATCCGTCCAGGGATCGTGGACGTCGCGCTCTCCGCGTACGGCTGGGCGGGCCCATGGGCGCACCGCCGAGGTTTCGACAGCGTGGTGCAACTGACCTCCGGCCTCGCCGCCGAAGGCGCGCGCCGCCGTGGCACGGACACTCCGGCGTCGTTGCCGGTCCAGGCTCTCGACCACGCCGCCGGCTGGTTCCTCGCCGCTGCCACGCTGCGTGCTCTGGCCGAACGTCATCGCGGGCACGGAGGGGTCCGCCTGCGCACCTCGCTGGCCGGTATCGCGAACCTGCTGGCCGACGCTCCTCCGGGGCACGCCCAAGCGGAGCTCGACCCCGCGTCGGTACCGGACTCCGGGCAGCTCGAACAGACCGACTGGGGACCTGCTCGTCGCATGGTCGCTCCGTTCGCCGTGACCGGCGCTGACACGACGACGCTCGGCTTCACTCGCGGGGCCGTGGACCTGGGCCGCGACGAACCGACCTGGACCGAGTAGAGGCTCTCCCCTTCACGCCGCGCTCGACGTCGGGCGTACATCCCTCGAGTAGGGGTCGGCGACCTTCTTGAAGCTGCGCTTCACAGTCGGTGCATTTATTCTCGGTGGTCCTTCACCGTGTTTCGGGCGAAGCTGGGACCGTGCCACGTCTCGATCGACTTCTCGCCGTGCTCACCGCCGTCCTCTGGGGCTGCAACTTCCTCGCGGTCCACGCGATGCTCACGCACTTCCCACCGCTGTTCGCGGGCTGCATCCGGTTCGTGCTCGTCGCCCTGCCCACGATGGTCTTCGTGCCGTGGCCGAAAGTCCGAGTCCGGTGGCTGATCGGGTACGGCCTCGGGTTCGCCACGTTGCAGTTCGCGTTCCTGTTCGTCGCCATGGACACCGGCATGCCGACCGGACTCGCGTCGCTCGTGTTGCAGGCCTCGGCGCCGTTCACCGTCGTCCTCGGTGCGCTGCTGTTGCGGGAACGGTTGAGCGGCCGACAGGTCGTGGGCATCGTCTTCGCCGTCCTCGGCATGGCGGCCATCGCGTGGCAACGCGCCGAGCACGCGGCTCTGCTGCCGGTGATCCTGACCCTGCTCGGCGCGCTGAGCTGGGCGGTGGGCAACCTGTGCGCGCGCAAGGCCGAGGCTGTCAACCCGCTGCACTTCACGCTGTGGGCGTCGGTGGTCCCGCCGATCCCGATGTTCGCGCTGTCACTGCTCTTCGAAGGGCTGGACGCCCAGTGGACCGCGGTGTCGACGGCGTTGTCCGGCGACGCCTGGATCGCGCTCGCGGGCCTGGCCTACGTCGTGGTCTTCGGCACGGTCGTGGGCTCGGGCATCTGGACCACGCTCATGCGCCGCAACCCCGCGAGCACGGTCGCGCCCTTCTCGTTGCTGGTGCCCGTGGTGGGGCTCAGTCTGGCGTTCGTCCTGCTCGACGAGCGACCGACGCCCGTGGAGATCGCTGCCGCGGTGGTCGTGGTCGGCGGAGTGCTGTTGGGGTCACTTCCCCGCCGACCACGACGGCGCGCTCAGGCCGACACCGGCTCCTCCGCCGGCTCCGACCGCGGCGACACGCGCCCCGCGAGGATGTCCTCGGCGTAGTGGCAGGCCACCCGGTGACCGTTGCCCACGTCGCGCAGCGCAGGCCGCTCGGTGTCGCACAGCGTCTCCTGCCGCCACGGGCAACGCGTGTGGAAACGGCACCCGCTGGGCGGATCGGCCGGGGAGGGTAAATCGCCGGAGAGCAGGATCTGCTCACGCCGGTCCTCCACGACCGGATCGGGCACCGGGATCGCCGACAGCAGCGCCTTCGTGTACGGGTGCAGCGGCTGCTCGTAGAGGGAGTCCGCATCGGATTCCTCCACGAGCGTCCCCAGGTACATCACGCCGATCCGGTCGGAGATGTGCCGCACCACGGCCAGGTCGTGGGCGATCACCACGTAGGTGAGCCCGAACTCGTTCTGCAGGTCCTCCAACAGGTTGATCACCTGTGCCTGCACCGACACGTCCAGCGCCGACACCGGCTCGTCGGCCACGATCAGGTCCGGCTGCAACGCCAACGCCCTGGCGATGCCGATGCGCTGCCGCTGGCCCCCGGAGAACTCGTGCGGGTACTTCCGCAGCGCGTTCGCGGGGAGCCCGACCGCCGACAACAGTTCCTTGAGCCTGGCCCGTGTGCGCTCCGGATCGGTGGCGAGTCCGTGGGCCCGCATCCCCTCCGCCAGCAACGACTCCACCGACTGGCGTGGGTCGAGGCTCGACAGTGGGTCCTGGAACACCATCTGCATCCGCTTGCGCATGGTGCGCAGCTTCTCGCCCCGCAACGAGGACAGGTCGATCCCGTCGAAGGTGATGGTGCCCCCGGTGGGTTCGATGAGCCGCAGCAACGCCCGGCCGAGCGTGGTCTTACCGCAACCGGACTCGCCGACGAGTCCGTACGTCTCACCCCGGTTCACGTGCAGGCTCACACCGTCCACGGCGTAGACGTGACCGACGGTGCGGTCGAACAGGAGCCCCCGTTTGATCGGGAAATGCACCTTGACGTCGTCGAGGACCAGCAGTTTCTGTTCGGCCGCGTCCGCGTGGTCGGCCCGTGCGGCTTCGTCGGTCATCGTGCTCCCTCCGCCACCGTGACTTCCACCGGGTTGTGGCACCGCAGCAGTCCGGTGTGTCCGGCGCCGTCGGCGGCCAACTCCGGCGCCTCGGACCAGCACGCCTCCACGGCGTTCGGACAACGTGGCGCGAACGCGCACCCTTTCGACCACGGGATGTTGTCGGCCACCGATCCCTTGACGGGCACCAACCTCTCCCCCCTCGGCGCGTCCAGCCGGGGGATCGAGGCGAGCAGCCCGTGGGTGTACGGATGCCGGGGCGTGGCGAACAATTCGTGGCGTTGCGCGCGTTCCACGATCCGCCCGCCGTACATCACGTTCACCTGGTCGCACAGCCCGGCGACCACGCCGAGGTCGTGCGTGATCATGATGAGCGCCGTTCCGGTCTCGCTCACCAGCTCGCGCAACAACGTGAGGATCTGCGCCTGGATGGTGACGTCGAGCGCGGTGGTGGGCTCGTCCGCGATGAGCAGCCTCGGCTCGCACGCCAACGCGATCGCGATCAGCACGCGCTGGCGCATCCCGCCCGACAGTTGGTGCGGGTACTCGTTCAACCGCCGCGCCGGGTCCGGGATGCCCACCCGGCCGAGCAGGTCGACGGCCTCGGCCTTGGCCTGTTTGCGGGTGAGGTTCCGGTGTCGCAGCAACACCTCGGTGATCTGCACGCCGATGGTCACCACGGGGTTGAGGGACGACAGCGGGTCCTGGAACACCATGCTGAGCTCCTCGCCCCGGCGTTCGTCCATCTGCTCCTGGCTGAGTCCGAGCAGTTGCTCACCGGCGAACGTCACCGATCCGCTCACCTTGGCCGAACGGGCCGGCAACAAGCCCATGATCGCCAGCGAGGTGACCGATTTACCGCAACCGGACTCGCCCACGAGCCCCACGGTCTGCCCCGGCTCCACGTCGAAGGAGATCGAGTCGACGGCGGTGGTCGGCGGCTCCCCCTTGCGGTGGAAAGTCACCGACAGGTCGCGCACTTCCAGCAGAGCCATCCCATCACCGCCGTTGCCGAGGATCGAGGGCTTCCCGCATCGACTCGCCGATGAGGGTGAAGCCCAAGGCCACCACGACGATGCACGCCGCCGGCCAGAAGGCCAGATGCGGCTGCGTGTCGAAGTAGTCCTGTGCGTTACCGAGCATCTGCCCCCATTCCGGGATCGAGTCGTCCGCGGCTCCGAGGCCGAGGAACGACAGCGCCGCCGCGTCCAGGATCGCGATCGCCAATACCAATGTGGACTGTACGATCACCGGGCCCAGCGAGTTCGGCAGGATGTGCCGGAACACGATGGCACCGCGCTTGACCCCCAGGGCCTTGGCCGCCAACACGTGATCGCTTTCCCGCACCGACAACATGGTGCCGCGTAACAGCCGCGCGAAGATCGGCACCTGCACGATGGCGACGGCGAGGATCACCGAGAACTGGCTCTGCGTCACGAACAACGCGCCGATCGAGACGGCCAGCAGCAGCGACGGGATCGACAGCATCACGTCCACGATGCGCATCACCACGGTGTCGACCCACCCGCCGAAGGCACCGGCGAGCGTGCCCAGCACCGTGCCGATACCCAGCCCGATCACGGTGGCCAGCAGCGCCACCAAAAGCGTCTGCTGGGAGCCCAACAGGATGCGGGACAGCAGGTCGCGGCCGTACTGGTCGCCTCCCAGTGGATGTCCCGGCTGCGGTGGCGGGATCTGGTTGTTCGCGTTGGACACCTGGTCCTTCAGCAACCGCAACGACGGATCGTGCGGGGCCAGCCATGGGGCCAGCAACGCCACCAGCACGAACACACCGATGATCGTGGCGCCGATCAGGAACATCGGGTTACGCCTGAGCCTGCGCCACGCCGATTTGGCGAGGCTCTGTCCCTCGTCCTTGGCCCCGTCGGGTCCCGTCCCACCGGTTCCGGTGGACCGGCCCGCGGTCGCCGCGAGTTCGTCGATCTTCGTAGCCCGCGAGGCCATCACTTACGACCCCACTTTCTGCGCCGTACGGATGCGCGGGTCGATCAGCGCGTACGACAGGTCGACCAAGAGGTTGATCAGTACGTACGACGCCGCCCCGGCGATGATGACCACTTGAAGCACGGGGAAGTCCTTGCGTTCGAAGCCGAGTGCGAGCGCTTCTCCGATGCCGTGCCAGGCGAACACGGTTTCGGTGAGCACCGCTCCCGACAGCAGCGAACCCGTTTGCAACCCCACGGTCGTCACCACGGGCAGCAACGAGTTGCGCAGGATGTGCCGGTCGCGGATCACGCGCTTGGCCAGCCCCTTGGAGCGCGCCGTGCGCACGTAGTCCTCGTCCAACACGTCCAGCACCGAAGCCCGCGTGATGCGGAAGATGACCGCGAACGGGATCGATGCCAGTGCGATCGAGGGCAGGAGCAGATGCACCAGCGCGTCCCAGGCGGCGTCCCATTCCTGGGTGAGGATGCCGTCGAGCACGAAGAACCCGGTGACCCGGGTGGCGTCGATGCCGACGGTCTGCCTACCGCCCGTGGGCAGCCAGCCGAGCTCGATCGCGAAGATCCACTTCAGCAGGAACGCGAAGAAGAAGATCGGCACGGAGATCCCCACCAGCGAGCTGAGGATGCCCGCGTTGTCCAGCCAGCCGCCGCGACGGCGGGCGGCCAGGTAGCCGAGGGGGATCGCCGTGATCAGCGCGAGGACGATGGCCATGAAGCTGAGTTCGATCGTGGCCGGGAACCGCTCCGAGAACACCTCCAGGGCGGGCATGCCCGGGGCGACCCCGATGGAGTTGCCGAAGTTACCGGTCAACGCCCGGCCGAGGAAGGAGAAGTACTGGACGAAGATCGGCTCGTCGAGCCCGAGTTCCTCACGCAATTGAGCGCGGCTCTCCGCCGTGCCGCGGTCGCCGAGGAGGGCCGAGACCGGCCCTCCCGGAAGCGCCCGCAGCCAGGCGAAGAGCAGCACCGAGAGAACGAACAGAACGAGTACGAGTTGCAGTACTCGACGAAACGCGTAACGGAGCACTGGTGAGCTACTACTCCGAGATCGAGACCGTGGCGAACTCTTCCTTGGTCAACGGGCTGGGGATCAGCCCCTCGACCTCAGGCCGAACGACCATGGCCGGCGGCGAGTGCGTCAGCGGAATGGCCGGCAGGTATTCGGACATCAACTTGCGGTTGATGTCCTGGTAGGCGGCTTCCCGCTCCGCGTCGTCCACGATGGTGTCCGCGTCGTCGAGTGCTTCCGCGAGTTCTTCGCCCCACGACGAACCCCCGGTGTAGAACTGGTTGTCCGTCGTGCCGAAGAAGGTGCCGATGAAGTTGTTCGGCGAGTTGTAGTCACCGGTCCAGCCGAGCAGGAACAGCTCGGCCCTGGCCGACTCGATGTCGTCGGTGTAGCCACCGTTCCACGGCTTGCTGACCGGTTTCACGGTGATCCCGACGGCCTCCAGGTCCTCCTTGATGGCGCCGAAGATGGCCTCCGGGTTCGGCATGTAGGGCCGGGTGACCTGGGTCGGGTACCACAGCTCGACGGTCAGGTCCTCGTGTCCGGCCTCGGCCAGCAGTTCCTTCGCCTTGTCCGGGTCGTACGGGTACTCCTGGACGTCGTCGGCGTAGCCGTCCACGGTGTCGGGGTAGAACTGCTTGGCGACCTCGGAGTTCTTCGGCATGATCGCCGAGACGAGGTTCTCGCGGTCGATCGCGTGCGCCAACGCCTGACGAACCTTGAGGTCCCGCAGCGCCGGGTTCCCCTTCTGCGTGATGCCCAGGTAGAGGATGTTGAACGGCTCCCGGATCTCGACCTTGAACCCGGCCTTCTCCAACGCGTCCCAGTCGGAGGGCGACGGGAAGTCGTAGCCGTCGATGTCACCGGCTTCCAGCGCCTGCTTGCGCGCTGTCTCGTTGGGGATGACCTGGAAGATCAGCTTGTCGAGTTTGGCCGGCTCGCCCCAGTAGTCGTCGTTGCGGACCAGCTCGATGGTGCCGTTGGCGGAGTCGTAATTGCTGAACTTGAACGGCCCCGTGCCCGTCGGGTGCTTCTGGGCGTACTCCGAGAACACGAAGCTGTCGCCCTCGGCCTTGACGTCGTTGGCCTTGTACTTCTCCATCGCCGTCGGACTCTGCATGGCGAACGAGTCCTGCGACAGCATCGTCGGGAAGTCGGCCGTGTACCGGGTCAGTTTCAGTTCGACGGTGTATTCGTCCTTGACCTCGCACCCGTCGTACAGCGACGGCTTGCCGTCGTCGGCGAACCCGCCGAAGTTCTCCACCCAGTAGTACGACAGCGCGGGGGAGGCGCCCGCCCCCTTCTGGTTGTACATACGCTCGAAGTTCGCGCAGACGGCTTCGGCGTCGAACGGCGTGCCGTCGTGGAACTTCACGCCCTCCTGGAGCTCGAACGTCCAGGTCTTGCCGTCCTCACTCGACTCCCAGCTCTTGGCGAGTTCGGGTTCGAGCTCGGCCGTTCCCGGCTTGATGCCGACGAGGTTTTCGACGATCTGTCGGGTCACCCGGAACGTCTCGCCGTCGGAGGCGTAGAAGGGGTCGAAGTTGGCCGGGGCACCCGTGGCACCGAACACCAGCGTGCCGCCGTCACCGCCCCCACTGGAATCGCGTTGGGATTCAGCACACGCCGACAGTGAGACCGCGAGCGCACCCGCGAGCCCGATCAGGGCTAGGCGGCGTGGTCGAGCCACCCGTGGCTGGAGCATGTTGGCCCCCTTGAGCAAAGGCATCGGTTCGGGTCGCGTCCACCGAAAGAGTGCACGCGGATGGTCGCAGACCTTAGCGGTTATCGCTCGCTTACTTAAGACCTCAGCGCCAAGACCGAGTACCGATTCCGGCCCAGCGAAGCGGGTAAGCACTGGTAATTGCTCTGAGCGAATGGTCGAGACCACGTCGGAGAAAGGCGTTTCGCCTGTTATGCGCGATGTTGTCCACACCACCGATCAAGACGATCTTGACGGCCCGACACTCACACAGAGTTGGTCACAGTTGGATAACCGACTCACTCCCGGGTCGAATCACGGACAGGGATATCACTCTCAGTGGCCGCATTCTTACGTCCGTATTCAGCTCGCCGGCGGTCACACGTCAGCGGGGAGGATGACGTCGTCGGCATGACGCTTGGTCTGGTCCACCGCGAACCAGCCACGTTCGAACCGTTGCCACGCTTCGAGCATCGGCCTGGAGGCTTCGCCGTCGCGGGCCACCGCCCGTCTCAACCGTTCCTCGGGGCACGGCACCTCGACCCAGCACAGTCGCGACAGCCTGGGCCGCACCGAGGCCCGTCCCGCCGACACCCCCTCCACCACGAGCACCTCCGGCACCGCGACCCGCACCTCGGCGCCGGGCCGTGGTCGACCGGTCGACCAGTCCCATGCGCGGTAACGGCCGGGCAGTCCGGCGGCGATCCGGTCGAGCACCTCGGCCAACCTCGGCCACCACGACACGGGATCGTCCCAGGTGGCGAAGTCGTCCGTGCTGATCAGCTCGGTACGGACCCCACGGTCCCGCAGTGTCGCGGTCAATTCCCGCGCGAAGGTCGACTTACCCGACCCGGACGGGCCGTCGACGGCCACCAACCGCACCGCGCCCAACCGAGGGGGCGCCGCCAGCACCGCGTCAGCGACACCGTCCACCGGTACGTGACGCGGTTCGTACCCCGAAGCGAGGTCAGAGGGCACGGCGGCCGGACAGCGCCCGTCCGAGCGTGAGCTCGTCGGCGAACTCCAGGTCACCGCCCATCGGCAGACCGGACGCCAATCGGGTCACCGTGAGTCCCGGGAAGTCCTTCAACATCCGCACCAGGTACGTCGCCGTGGCTTCCCCCTCGGTGTTCGGGTCGGTGGCGATGATGACCTCCGACACCTCGTCGGCACCGATGCGGGACAACAGCTCCTTGATCCGCAGCTGGTCCGGTCCCACCCCGGACAGGGGGTCGAGCGCACCGCCCAGCACGTGGTACCGGCCCCGGAACTCGCGGGTGCGTTCCACCGCGAGCACGTCCTTCGGCTCCTCGACCACGCAGATGACGCTCGTGTCCCGACGCGGGTCGGAGCAGATGCGGCAACGCTCCCTCTCGGAGACGTTGCCGCACACCTCGCAGAAACGCACACCCTCGCGCACCTTGCCGAGCACCTCCTGCAGCCGAGCGAGGTCCGCCGGGTCGGAGGCCAGCAGATGGAACGCTATGCGTTGTGCGCTTTTGGGACCGATGCCGGGCAGCCGCCCGAGCTCATCGATCAGATCTTGAACGACGCCCTCGTACACCGTTATCCAGGAAGTCCGAATCCACCGAGGTCGGGCATGCCGCCCCCGAGGCTCCCGGCGAGCGGCCCCAACTTCTCCTCGGTGAGCTTCTGTGCGTTGTTCATCGCGTCGCGCACCGCCGCCACGACGAGGTCGGACAGCGTCTCGGTGTCCTCCGGATCAACCACCTTCGGATCGATCGACAGCGACTTGAGCTCCAGGCTTCCGCTGACGGTGGCGGTCACCAGACCACCGCCGGAGGTGCCGGTCACCTCGGCATTCGCCAACTCCTGCTGCGCCGTGACCAGCTGTTCCTGCATCTTCTGGGCCTGCTGCAGGATTTGCTGCATATCGGGCATTCCGCCGCCGGGTTGCACCATGATGTGGCTATCCGATTCTCTTCGTGTTGCTTGACGTGGGGTGCGCCCGCACCTTGAGTGCCAGCCTAGCCGCCTTCGGCGGCCACTCGACCCGGGTCCCCGAGGCCGTCTCACCCGGCCCGACCGTGCAGGCGCAGGGCCGCCCCGCGCTTCGGGCCCAACGGTACGTGACGAGGGTTTCGCGACCGGTGTTCTCAGCGGACGCCCCCGGCGTCGTCTGCCTCAAGGAGCGGTTCTCGGGCCTGTCGCGCCCGGGTCCGCGGGCCGCGGGCCGGGCCCACCGGCTCGGTCCTAGTCGATCCGGCGGGCACCGAGGTGTTCCGTCAGCAGCCGTTGCGCGCGGATCTCGGGATCGACCGGTTCGGGCTCGGACCCCTCCTCCGAGGAGTCCGGCTCGGCGGATGCGGTCCCCTCCTCTACGTCCTCCGGGGGGTGGTACTCCTCGTCCTCGGGTTCCGGCGGCAGCGGAATGTCCGACTCGGCGCTGGTCACGGACTGGCCACGCGGCCCCTCCGCCGGGCCCTGTGCCGGCCTGGACGGTCGCTGATAGGTGCGCTGCGGCTGCTGCTGCCGTCCGGCCCCACCCGCGGGCTGCTGCGCCGCCGCGGCGGGGGGTGTCTGGCCTGTCGCCGCGACCGCGCTCGGGTGCACACATCGCACGGTCCACTCGCCTGAGACCACCTGGGTCAGTGCGCGCGCGATGCACTCGGTGTTGCGCTGTTCCGACAACCGCCGCACGAGCGGCTGCGCCGGGTGGGTCAGGACGACGGTGTTCCCCTCGACGCTGTGTATCGACGCCCCGGTGAGCAGCGCCTCGGTGCTACGGCTCATGGTCCGCACGACGGCGAGCACCTGGGGCCAGTGCTGGCGCAGTCCGGCCGCGTCCAGCCCTCCCTGCTGCGCACCCGAGGACGCCGGCGGCTGTGCCGACCCCGTCGGGGC
>SMEH01000501.1_pt1 | contig 11564 bp, 10 predicted proteins | sample 2456361 | NCBI WGS metagenome assembly SMEH01 (sample SAMN10132587, study PRJNA489261) | soil metagenome | isolation source: day1 control-loamy sand soil ammended | place: USA | reverse complement strand
TGGCGAGGCACAGCACAGAGAATTTGTTCTACTCTTTTCAATTGGCCCAGAACCAAGGCTTCAAGAAAATTGCTTTGGCTACAGACCCTTTTCAGAATGCTTTGCTCCGTCGTTATGCAAAGAAGATGGACATGGAAATCGATTTCTTGCCTATTGCTTTTGGAGTGCTAAAAGAGGTGGAGCAGCTTGATCCGGTGATTGACCCGTCGTTCGCATATGTGGAGGATTTCGTTCCGCTGCCCGAAAAAATCGGTTTCTTTAAACGTCTAAAAGGAACTCTAGGCAGAAATATTGATCGAAATGCTTATCAGTAGGGAGGTTTGTACCGGATGTAAGACATAAGATTCAACCAGATGTTTGGGAGTTGAAAGAGGTGAAGGCGATAATATCCTTCCTGTCGCTTACCCTGTGCTTTATGACGAATCCTTCTAAAAATGTCGTTTTAAGGGTCTTGATGGTCGATAAATGTAAGACCCTAGAGATTATATTTTAGATAATCAACATTAGGAATTTTCCTTTTTCAAATACTCCTTACCTCTGCCCATATAATTGCGCTGCATTTCCTATTTTTACCGATTAGTTAGGGCAAAATGAAAATCATAAAGTATATACTTGGCGGGTTGGTTGTGGTGTTGGTGCTGTTGGTCGTCATATTCGTGAGCAAGGTGCACATCAATGATCCTCTGGTGAATAAAGAGGGCATACCTCAATTTGCTTTAGAAGAAATAGGAGAGAACAGCTTTGCGTATGGCAACAATAGGTTGCTAAAAAACGATAAGGGCCTGTGGGAAATGTATCTTGAAGGGAAGCCCTATGAACGTGGGGTGGCTTTTGGCGTTTTGGGGAGAAGCCTGATGGAGAAAAGAGAAGCGGCATTTGTAGGTGAGATAAAAAACCGCGTTCCTTCGGAAACATTCCTCTCCTTCTTGAAATATGTGGTGGGTTGGATGAACCGTGACTTGGACGAATACGTGCCTCGTGAACAATTGCTGGAGATATACGGCTCTTCTAAGGCCATGCCCGATGCTTATGATTTTGTAGGGCCGAAGTTTCATCGTGCACTCAGTTATCATGCTGCTCATGATATTGGTCATGCATTGCAAAACATGAACCTGGTAGGCTGCACCTCATTTGCTACATGGGGAGAGCGATCTAAAGATAATAAGCTACTGATAGGGCGGAATTTTGATTTTTATTTCGGGGAGGAATTTGCACAAGACAAGATAGTAGCATTTTATAAACCTGACAGTGGTTATCAGTTTATGTCCGTCACGTGGGCAGGCTTTAGCGGTGTAGTCTCTGGGATGAACGAGCAAGGCCTTTCGGTTACACTCAATTCGGCCAAATCTAAGATGCCAACAAAGGGGAAGACTCCCGTGTCGATCATTGGTAGAGAAATATTGCAATATGCTGCTAATATCGATGAGGCCTATGCTATAGCATCATCATATGACTCATTTGTGGCAGAGACTTTCCTTATAGGATCCAAAGCTGATGGGAAAGTGGGTCTTATAGAAAAGACCCCAGAGGAAACAGCATTGTACCTTCCAGATGCGGAACAGATGGTCATTACTAACCATTTTCAAAGCGAAGCGTTATATAACGATCCTTTAAATCAGGAGTATATTGAAGAAGAGGTTTCACCTTACCGCTACAGCAGGGTGGAGCAGTTGATAGATGCTCATGCACCTTTGGATCCTGAACATGTCGCTGCTATTTTGCGCAATAAAGATGGTTTGGACGGTGTAGACATTGGTTTGGCCAATGAAAAGGCAATTAATCAGTTGATTGCACACCATGCGGTCATATTCTCTCCTGACGATTTGATGGTATGGGTCTCCAGCCCACCGTATCAGCTAGGAGATTTCTTGGCTTATGACTTAAAAAAGATATTCCATGGGGGCGAAGGAGACGTTGAGTTGGGTTATGTCGATTCCCTTTCTATAGCACCTGATCCATTTTTATTTACTGCAGACTATGAGCAGTATGCTTATTTTGCCAAGATGAGAGACAGGATTCAGCACTACCTCTTTGGGGGAAAGGGAAAACAGCTCACGGATGAAGAGATAGTGGCTTTTGAAAACAGTAATCCCAACGGTTACTTGACTTACTACTATCTTGGAGAATATTTCAAAAGTCAGAAAGATTGGGAAAGAGCAAAGCATTATTTTGAAATAGGGCTTACCAAGGAAATAGCGAAAGTAAGTGAAAGAAGGCATATGGAAAAGGGTATAGAGATTTGTAATGAAAAAACAAAATGATTAAAGGTACGGGTATAGATATTGTTGAAGTTGACCGTATAAAAAATGCCATCAAGAAGAGCGAGCATTTTAAACAGTTCGTCTTTTCACCAGAAGAAATAGAATATTGCGAAGCCAAAGCCAATAGCTTTGAAAGTTTTGCAGGACGATTTGCGGCAAAGGAAGCCTTTTTTAAGGCTTTGGGGACAGGGTGGCAAGAAAATACCGCCTTTAATGAAGTGGTCGTTTCCAGTGATCCTCTAGGGCGCCCCTTTATAAAACTGGTAGGGGAGACGGAGGGAATACTGGAAGGGACATCTTTCAAAATACACCTGTCAATCTCCCACACAAAAGAATATGCGACAGCAATGGTGATTATTGAAGAGTAATTGTAATGGATATACCACAAATAGAACTGGCTACTGAAGCAGAAATAGAAGCTTACCAAGAAAAGGCTTTGAAGCACCTCGTTCAATATGTGTATGAGAAAAGCCCTTTTTATAAGGCTCACTTTCAAAGACATGGCATTGTTCCTGAAAATATCCAGCGTCTTTCGGATCTTTCGTTGATTCCTGCCATTGGCAAAAAAGAACTACAACAACATAACAAACAATTTTATTGTGTTAGCCCTTCAGCCATTATCGATTATAGCAATACTTCTGGTACAGAAGGGGAAGCAGTGACGATTCCTCTTACGGAGAAAGATTTGGAGAGGCTTACTTATAATGAGGCTATTTCATTGGCATGCACGGGCGGGGATGAAAACGAGATTTATCAGTTAACCACTACGGTAGATCGACGGTTTATGGCAGGACTTGCATATGTGATGGGGGCTCGAAAGTTGGGAGCAGGGATGGTTCGAGTAGGGGCGGGTATCCCAGAACTTCAATGGAAAACCATCAGGGAAGTTCAACCTACTGCTTTGATTATAGTACCGTCGTTTTTGATTAAACTGATTGATTACGCAGAGGCTAATGGTATAGACCTGTCCAAAACGTCTGTAAAAAAGGCTATTTGCATAGGAGAATCAATCCGCCACGAGGACCTAAGCTTGAATGCCCTAGGCAAGCGGATTTCTGAGAAGTGGGATATCGAGCTCTATTCTACCTATGCTTCATCAGAGATGGCCACGGCCTTTACAGAGTGCGTAGAAAAGAAAGGCGGTCATGCGCATCCTGAACTTATCATCACGGAAATTCTTGACGATGAAGGTCATCCAGTGGCGCCAGGAGAAGCAGGTGAACTCACGATAACGACACTAGGGATAGAGGCCATGCCGCTCCTTCGGTTTAGGACTGGCGATATTTGCAGGAAACACGGAGAAAGGTGTGCTTGTGGAAGAAATACCTACCGGTTGGGACCGATCATCGGACGCAAACACCAGATGATTAAATATAAAGGCACAACGGTCTATCCACCAGCTTTGTGCAATGTTATGGATAATGCTCCCGAAATTAAGCGTTATGTCATTGAAGTGTGTTCAAATGAGTATGACAACGATGAGGTTATAGTACGGTACGAGGCTAGTGAAAAGTTGAACATGAAAGCGTTAGTCGATCATTTCAAAACCAAAGTGCGCGTAACCCCCAAACTGATCGCTACATCCCCAGAAGAGCTAGATAAATTAATGTTCCCTCCGATGAGCAGAAAGCCAATAAAATTTATTGACAATAGAACTAGGCATTTTTAAATGGCTTAGAATAGTTGTGTCGCTGCGAATATGTGCTCTTTTTGTATTTGTTTCCTTATGAAAAAGCAGCTTTTATTGATCCCACTATTGGGCAGCTGCCTTCTGAAAAGTAATGGAAATCATGGGAAGGACTTTCAGAAGGAGATGAAGAAAAAGCGCTAGAATATTTTTCTACTCGAAAACTAGGTCGAAAGAACTTTTGATGAGTTCCACATTTTCATCGGTGAGAGGTTTGTTCATATACACAATGTTTTTGCCCATGCAGTTGTCGCCTGCATTCTCTGCCTGAGCGTAGGCCGAGAGTAAAACGATGAAAATTTGTTCGTCCAAGTCATTGGCAGATTGTATGAAAGAAACCAAATCCCAGCCGCTCATGCCAGGCATATAAACATCACAAAAGATCAAAAGCGGAAAGCCAGGGTTCTTCCCCTGGCCATTTACTAGATTCTGGATGAAGTGAACAGCTTCTTGCGCTGAAGGTATAGCATATATACTATCCGACGGAAAAAAATCTTCCAAAAGCCATTTGTTGAGTTGGAGTGTGCTTTTGTTGTCATCTACGATAAGAACCGTATTTATTTTTTTCATGCGTTTTTCATTGTGCTTCACATATCCTGATTTTCATGACATCAGGAGAATCTGACAAAAACTGTCATAAAAATGGCTAATCCCTCATAATATAAGCGTTTTTTTAGAAAAAAGTTTAAAAATTATTGCGTTACTAATCCATTTTCATCACTCACTTCCATCCCGATTCAACACTTAACGTTCAAAATTTAAAATTTTAGCCCCAATCCGCATATCGGTACATTAACCCATTGTTACATAGCTAAGATTGGCCTGGTTTGGGAAGATTGCCATATGCAGGCCCTTCCAGCACCTCACCTTCTATGGAAAACCTACTGCCATGGCAAGGACAGTCCCAAGTTCTCTCCCCATTATTCCAATGCACCACACAACCCATATGAGGACAAATGGCAGACACTAAGTGCAATTGTCCTTGACCATCCCGATAGGCTGCGACGTGCTCTCCGTCGAGTTTCACCGTTTTGCCCTCTCCAGGTTTAATTTCTTTGATAGAATCGACTTCTCCATAAAATAGATAATCTTTGAGCAGGTGTTTGGCCACATCCACGTTTTCTTTAATGAACTGAGAGGCGGAAGTCAATGGTGTAAATCTCGTAGGCTTGAAGAGATCTGACCACTTATTGCCATCTCCTATAATCTCGGCGCTAATAATCATGGCAGCCAATGTGCCATATACCAGGCCGTCGGCAGCAAACCCTGTGGCGATGAAAATATTCTTTTCCATAGGGCTTATTCCGATGTATGGCAAATGGTCTGCAGCCTTATAGTTTTGAGCGGCCCATTTATATTCGATTTTGTCCACGTCAAAGTGCCTTCTTAAGTACTTACCTACAGCTTCAAAATTTTCAACGGTATTTCTTTTGTTTCCTACCTTAATACTTTGGCCCAGTACGATAAGATAATTGCCTGACGGATGGCGATATGGACGAATAGAATACATATCAGAGGATATCATGTGCCAATATATCCCAGGGGGAGGCAAGTCGCTTTTGAGTCGTACGGCGAGTGCAAACTCACGGTATGGCTCCATAGCAGTGTGCACGGCATATACTCCTTTGGGTGAGTGAGTGGCCATAATTACTTGTTTTGCTTGAATTGTCTCGTGGGAGGTGTGCACAATACATGGGTCACCATCTTCTACTTTGAGGACTTTTGTGTTTTCAAATACATGGCAGTTTTCGGAGGGCAATCCTGCCGCTAGACCTTGTACGTATTTAAGTGGGTTGAATTGCACCTGCCCCGCTACTGTCACAATTTTGGATACATTGCTTAAAGGGAATCCAGGGGGTGGGGTGTTTTGAACAGGCAGTCCTGCAGCTTGGGCAGCGTCCAGCTCCTTCTGCACCCAGTTGTCTTGCGTTGGGTCTTCCAGTGTCGTGAAAAGATGCCAAGGAGCAATTTCATATTCGCAATCTATATTCAAAGCTCTTATCCAGTGCTCAATTGTCTCAATGGCACTAGTACGAGAAGCCACTACTTTTTTTAGGATTTCTTCATTATGCTTGCTGGCAATTTGGCTTAGCCCTGTTCCTACTGGTGCATACAGATTGCCAGTAGAAGAACCAGTAGTGCCTTTTCCCACTTCTAAAGCTTCCAATACAGCTACGCGTTTTCCAGCTTTCGCCAATAAGGTGGCGGCAGTGATGCCTGTAATGCCTCCGCCTACAATGGCCACATCTACCGAAAGATTTGAGGAAAGTTGAGGGAATTTCATAGGATTGGTATGCGCACTCCAAATGGCTTGAGTAAAAAAATCTTTCGTTATCATATGGTAAGTTCTATTGTTTTGTAGATAGGACAACATATAAATTGAAAAGTAGTTTGGATAAATTGTCGCAATAATTAATATTGTTGTTTACCTTATTATAGGTTTTATTGTAAGCCTGCTGCCAGAGAAGGAGCTTTGCAGCATATTTTAAAAAAATAAGTAGGGCAATAATTGCATTTTCTTGATAATAAACGTTAATTGTACACTTAATCAAAATAAATAACCTGATGAGAAAACATAAGAATCTTCAGGGAATGCTAGCGTATTATGCTTTCCCTATTTTACTTGCATTGGCCACATCCTGTACGGGGTCTTCTGAAAAAAAAGAAACGAGCGAAGAAAAAAAAGAAACGAGCAAAGAAATGAATATAGTTAAGTCAGATTTTGGAAAACTTGAAGACGGCACCTCTGTGTCCCTATATACGCTTACCAACAAAAATGGGGTTGAGGTAAAAATCACGAACTATGGAGGCACTATTACTTCATTGAAAGCACCTGACAATGAAGGCAATCTTGAGAATATAGTGCTAGGTTTTGATTCTATAGAAGGGTATTTGAGTGATGCTTATAAACAAGCTGGTCCTTATTTCGGTGCAATCATTGGACGGTTTGGCAACCGAATAGCCAATGCGAAATTTACGCTTGATGGGCAGGAATATCAACTGGCTCCTAACAATAACCCTAACCATTTGCATGGTGGAGTTAAAGGATTTGATAAAGTTGTATGGGAGGCAGAAGAAATTAAAACAGAGAATGAGGTAGGCCTCAAGCTTCATTACGTAAGCGAAGATATGGAAGAAGGTTATCCTGGTACCCTCACAGTGGATGTGGTTTATACCTTGACCAACGATAATGAGTTAGTGATGGACTATAAAGCCACTACTGACAAGAAAACCATTGTTAACCTTACCAACCACTCATACTTCAACTTAAATGCTGGGAAAGGTGATATCCTTGATCATGAAGTAATGATCAATGCAGATCAGTTTATCCCTGTGAATAGAACATTGATCCCTACTGGTGAGATAAGGGATGTGAAAGGTACTCCGTTTGATTTTACTACACCAACGGCAGTGGGTGCTAGACTTAAAAACGACGATGAGCAGCTTAGATATGGCCAAGGATATGACCACTGCTGGGTAGTAAAAGGCAATAAGGGGGAAATGAGACTTGCAGCTACTGTGTATGAGCCTAATAGTGGCAGGTTTATGGAAGTACATTCAACTGAGCCTGGAATCCAGTTTTATTCTGGAAACTTCTTGAATGGTTCGCTTACAGGTTCTGGAGGGATTGTATATAAGCATCGTTATGGCTTGGCATTAGAGACAGAGCACTATCCTGATGCGCCCAACCAATCGGATTTCCCTTCTGTGGAATTGAACCCTGGTGAAACTTATCAAACAACGACAATCTATAAGTTCTCTACCAAATAAATTCAGGAGTCATCAATTACAGAATCCTCTTAATCCCTTTCTTTTGAAGGAAGGGATTAAGAGGATTTTATTTTAAGATTTTGCCCGCAATTCATGCTTCAAGACCGATGCTTTTTTCCCCTCCCAAGAGCCAAACGAGGAGATTCCGGATATTTACTCCGTGAAAAACTCCGTAAATTCCGGAATGACGTGTAGTCCCGAGGCGATTTTTTGAGTATTTATGATTGATTATCGAGCTCAGCTTTCTAATCTAGTCTGGCGTCTAAAATCTGAAGTCTAAATATCTCGTTTATCCTTTTACTACACTTTCTACTTTTATCTCGATTCTGTCGCTCAAGGAAGCCGAAACGGAGCAATACTTTTCTACCGCCAAGTTGATGACTTTTTCCATTTCCTCTTGGGTTGTATTGGGAGATTCTAATATGAACCGCAACGTGATATGGGTAAAGGCTTTAGGATAATCTGTTCGCCTTGTGCCATCGGATTCAATGGTAAAGCTATTTACAGTCTTTCTCTTTTTTTTCAACATCTGTACGGCATCTACAGAGGCACAAGCTGCAATGGCCGATAGAAGGTGTTCCATGGGAGAAAAGTTTTTCTTTTCCTCTTTGGGATACATGTCAATTTTGGCAATATTTCCCGCTTCATTGGTTGACTCAAACTCATAGTCCGATACAAATCTGGTAATTATTTTCATGCCTGTTCTTTAGGTTAGAAACGTGTGATAATTTTTAAACTGCTAAGTTACTGCAAAAGACAAAACTATTGCTTCTGATCTATCAACCAAACCCGTCGTTTTATGGCTTCTTTTCAAAAGAAAGAAGTGTAGCTGTCGGCGTTCCAATACATAATGAAATAGAACATGGCCCATCCTATAAATCCAATAAGAATAGCCCAAACCCATGAGGGTATTGGCTTAGGTGTTTCTGAGCCCGTTACCACAAAGAAATCTTTTCTTTCGCTACCGTAGGCATTGATCGTAAGGGTCAGGTTATTGTCCACTACATCGTTGTCCTTTAGGCCTACGATGTCAATAGCAGGCCCGTTGCGTACTTCAAAAGGCACTATTCGGATACCTTCTACGCCATCGGTAGACTTGGCTATGATTTTGAGCGAATGCTTCCCATCTGGAATTTTTGTGGTGTCCAACATAACCTTCACAGGAGGCTTGAACTCAGCAAAAGGCGTAGGCTCATCGTCTAGATATACTTTTATAATGCGCTTATCTTCCATCTTTAATAATTGTCTAATATGATATTCTTTACATGATCAGGAGATTTTTCCCCGGGTTTCAATAGATATTTTATGCTATAAATCAGTGTCAAGCCTACGATTATAGCAGCAACCGTAATTATGACAAAATCTGTTGTGCCTTGTGGGCCAGCACCATGTGTGATATTGCGAAGTATCCTAGGTTGCTGCTCCTGACATACATCGCAAGCCATAGCCGGCGACAGGGAAAGCAGGAAAATCGTACCCACTGTGATTAAGATTCGTTTCATGGTTATAGGTTTATTTTTTCTATTAATGCTCTTATTTCAGCTACTTCTTGAGCGCTTACCCTAGGCGCATTATTGCCCCAACTCGTACGTTCGTGATTGGCAATCGCTGCCACTTCTTCGTCAGATAGCATGTCGGCGAAGCCTGGCATTTGACCGAATTCAGGTCGCGCATCATATCCCTGTAAAATAATCCTTACCAAAATTTCAGGATCTTTATCGTTGACGATCTTACTGCCTACCAGCGATGGAAAAGCACCAGGAATTCCTTGACCATTGGACTGGTGACATGCCATACAGGTCTTTTGATATAGTTGGCTTCCGTCAGGTAGCATGGCTTCAGCCAAAGGTTGATTTTGGCCAGCAGTCGCTTTTGGTTTGGCTGGGATAAACGGTGTGGCATCTTCGGGAAGTACTGGTGCTTGCTTTAGAGATTTGAGATAAGCTACCAGGTTAAGCGCATCCTCTGTAGCTACAACCATACCCCGACCTTTTTTGAAAGCATTGGGAATGTCGATTGTTACAGCATCTTGGTCAGGCTTTTCTTGATGATCAAACAACCAAGGATATGCGGGCATTACGGACTCTTCTACTACTATCCTCGGGTTGTATAAATGCAACAAGTGCCATTGGTCACCAGGCTGGCGTTGGCCCACATTGGTGAGGTCAGGGCCAGTCCGTTCGCTTCCCAGCAATGAGGGGGATTGGCGCCATATATCTAGTCGTTTTTTAGAGTAATGATAGTCAGAAGGCATAGATGGTCTATCGCCCCACATGTTATCCATTTCGATATTGCGCACTTGTTGGGTGTGACAAGCCACGCACCCTTCAGATATAAATACCTTAAGCCCTTTTAGTTCGGCATCTGTCATGGGTTGGGCAGAGGGTAGGGGAGCATTGTTTTGCTGCATCTGATAAGCAGGCAATACGGCTATCCCAAAACTAAGAATACTGAACACAAGAATTATGGTGATCAGTAATTGTCGGTGATTTTTATGAAAATTGAACATAGTGATCCTTTTCCTTTTTGTTGACGGTTTTATTACTCGTTTTATCTTTTTCGCGGCGCTTTAAATGTATATATCCTCGTGTCATTCTGTAAAGGTTCCAAGCAAACACCAAGTGAGAGAAGAACATGAGCGAGCCACCTACTGCGCGCCATACCCAATAAGGCGCCATCAAGTTTACGCTTTCCATAAAAGGAGCTTGGTCAATCCAGCTCAGACCTTTTTCTGTGCCTCCAATCATAAGCGAGAATGTGTAAATAATCATGCCTATGAAAGCGAACCAGAAGTGCATGCCTACACCCAATTGATTGGGTTCTGTTCTCGTGAGCTTTGGCACAATGGCATATAAACTTCCCCATAACAAAAAGCAGATAATCCCATACATTGTCAGGTGAGAGTGAGCTACGTTGAAATCGGTAAAGTGCCAAACATAATTGGTGAATCTAAAAGCTTGGAAACTGCCCTGAGCAGATCCAATGAAGTAAAACAGAACGCCTACGAGCAGAAAAGGCAGTACATAAGAATCTGCAATAGCTTTCATGCTGCCTCGCATGGTCATGAGGAAATTAATGGTACTGGCCAATACGGGAATGAACATGCCCCCACTAAACACGATGGCAACGGTCTGCAACCACCAAGGCAGTGGGCTAAAAACAAAGTGGTGCGTCCCGATCAAGGTATAGAACAGCATTTGCGTCCAAAATGCCAAGACTCCTAATGAATAGGAATAGATGGGTTTGTTCAGCGCTGAGGGCAAGTAGTAATAAACCAAGCCCAATGTGAACGTCATGAACCACATGCCCACGCCTTGATGCATATAATATCCTTGGATTACCGTTTCACCCAAACCATTTTGATAAAAAGGCAGATAGCCAATCACAGTGAGTACAATAGTCCAAGAGAGAGAGCCTAGAATAAACCAGTTGGAAACGTAAATTTCTTTGGTATTTCTGTAGGCTATCGTTTTGTAAAAGTTCATTAAAGTAAGTATCAGGCCGATAGCGAAGAGTGACATGATGGGCCAGATATATTCCCGATATTCTCCACCACCATTATTGATACCATTCATTAAAGCCAAATTCCCCAAAAGGACACAAGCATTGATTAGATAAAAAGCCGCCCAACCCCATTTATAGCTGTATATCTTTCGGTTGGAAGTTCGGCTGACGACAAAATAGGCCAGTCCGATCATGGCTAGTGATGCCCACCCCCAGAAGACCGTGTTGGTATGGACTGGGCGTAGCCTTCCAAACGACAACCAAGCTACATGATCGATGTCGGGCCAGACAAATTTCATTCCCAGGTATTGCCCCGCCAGCGTACCGAGGACAAGCCATGC
>SMEH01000889.1_pt1 | contig 11623 bp, 11 predicted proteins | sample 2456361 | NCBI WGS metagenome assembly SMEH01 (sample SAMN10132587, study PRJNA489261) | soil metagenome | isolation source: day1 control-loamy sand soil ammended | place: USA | reverse complement strand
AGCTCCGCCTCGGACAGGGTGGCGGCAGCGACCGCGTTCTTGCCGGTCGATTCGGGGGTGTCGCCGGTCATGCGTCCCCTCCGAGTTCGCGAACGGCACGCCTGGCGATCGACCAGCGGTGCACTTCGGACGGACCGTCGTAGATGCGAAACGGCCGGATCTCCCGGGCGATCCGGGCGATCGGCAGTTCGGTGGACACCCCGAGCCCACCGCACATCTGGGCGGCCCGATCGACGACCCGGTGCAGGGCCTCGGCGGCGAAGGTCTTGGCGATCGACGTGCTCTTCCGGCCGTGCCCGCCTTCGTCCAACTCCTGGCAGGCCTCGCGCAGCAGTGCTCGGGTGGCCGCCAGGTCGATCTCGTTGTCGGCGATCATCTGCTGGACCATCCCCAGGTCACTCAGCCGCGCTCCGAACGCTTTCCGGGCGGCGACGTGGCGGACGGCGACCAGGGGATACGTTCCCGGGGTGGGCTCCCCGAGCAGAGCAAGGTGTTCGGCGCCGGTGACGTCGTCGCGGTAGCCGATCGCGCGCAGTTCGCCGTGCCGGGTCGGCAGACGGGTGTGGGCCATGCGGGTCACGCGCGCGTGTTCGCCATCGCCGTGGTACAGCCGGTGGGTCACCAACGCGGCGATGTCGAGCACCGGAAGCCCTGCCCGCCTACCGAGCTCGTCGACGTCCGGACGTCGGGCCATCGTGCCGTCGTCGTTCACAAGCTCGGCGATCAACGCGACCGGGGGCAGTCCCGCCAATCGGCACAGATCCACACCGGCCTCGGTGTGGCCGGGACGGTCCACCACCCCGCCGGGCCGCGCCCGTAGCGGCAGGACGTGTCCCGGTCGGATCAGGTCGGCGGGACGGGTGGCGGGGTCGGCGAGGACCCGAGCGGTGTGCGCCCGGTCCGTGGCACTGATGCCGGTGCCGACTCCCCTGGCGGCGTCGACGGACACCGCGTAGTCGGTCCGGTGTGGATCGGCGTTGTCCGTGACCATGGGAGGCAGGTCGAGCTCGTCGGCTCGGGCGGCGGGCATGGGTGCGCACAGGAATCCGGAGGTGTGCCGCACCGTCCAGGCGACCGAGCGAGGTTCGGCCAAGGCGGCCGCGAGCACCACGTCACCTTCGTCCTCCCGGTCTTGGTCGTCCACGACCAGAACCGGTTTACCTGACCGCAGCGCTTCCAGGGCTTCGAAAACGGGATTCCACGGTCGGACATCGACGGGTCGTATGTCCGTGTCGTGGCGTACCGGCGCTTCGGGCGACCGGGTTCGTGAGAGGGACATGTACGCCTCCTCGCTCGGGCCTGACCGACGGCACGGGGCTTAGGACAGTGCGATGGGCTCGGCGTCCTCGGACCACTCGGGCGGACGCTCGTGGTCTCGCTCGTCGGGTCCCGCTTCGGCGAGGACGGTCCGGACCCGCTCCATGACCTGCGGTTGGAAGAGCAGACCGCCGTTCAACGTGGCCTGTGCCCGGAAGAAGGCGCTCGCCACTCCACCGTCGAACGTGGCCGCCCGTCGCATATCGCTCAGGTAGGAGATCGTTTCGGGGTCCTTGTCCGACACCGCGAGGTTTTCGACCTCTGTCACGGGGAAACCGAGGTCCGCGTCGGTGGCCGCGCTCCACGCGAACTGGCTCGCCTGGACGGCGTCCTCCGGGAAACCCGTCACGACGGCATCGAGGTCGTCGTTCTCGGCGAGCCGGTCACCGAGTGTTTTCGCCTGCAACACGGCCGATGTCATCCCCTGTCCGTAGACCGGGTTGAACGCCGCCACGGCGTCTCCGATCGGGATGAAGCCCTGCGGACGACGGTCGAGTTCGTGCCACCGCCGGAGCCGGTTCTGGGAGGTCTTCGTCGTCTCGATCTCGGTCACCGGTTCGCACTGCCGCCACATGTCGTACATCACCGGGGTGATGGCGGTCCGGAGGAACTCGGTGAAACCCTCCTCGTCCCCCGGCGGGTAGTCCCGACTCTGTCCGGCGGCCATGATGCCGACCAGTCCGTTCTCCTGGGGGACGACGAAACCACCGCGCGTGGCACCCGGAAACGGTGGGGCGGCGATGGATTTGATGTCGCCGGGCCACGCGTCGTCCGGCACGTAGCCGTACACGGTCGCGTAGCCGAGGAAGGAGCGGACCACCGACTCCTCGGGCGGGGTGAAGCCGAGTTTCTCCAACCACTTCGGTGACCGGGAGCCACGGCCACACGCGTCCACGACGAGGTCGGCCTCCAACGTCCACTCTCCCTCTTCGCCCCGGGCCTTCACCCCGGTGACCCGGGCGCCCGTGGTGTCCGCGAGCAATCCGGTCACATGGCCCTGGACGAAGTGGATGTTCGGCACCTGTTGCGTCAGCCGACGGACGACGTGTTCCATCGTCCACCGGGTCGCGAAGACCACCATCAGGTCACAGCTCGTGCGTTTGATCCAACCCTCCGGGAAGCGGAAGGCCTGATGCCGACCGAAGTCGAAATACGGTCCCCCGACGGCACGCATCGCCTCGGTGAAGGCTTCGTCACCGTAGATCTCGTCGAACAACAGTCGGCCACCGTAGAGGAGTCCGTGCAGATGCGGACTCTGCGGTACACCGGGGCGGTGTTCGGCGCGATCGGGCAGGGGGTCGCGTTCGACGATCGTGACCGTGTCGAAGTAACGGCTGAGCACCCTCGCGGTCGGCAGCCCGGCCACACTCCCCCCGAGGACGATGGCGTGGTCGCCACGAACGGGCATGGGTATTCCCTCTCCTTCATCTCGGTGGAACTCGCTGACGTGTGATCGAGTCGGTCGGAAACGATTGGTTGCTTCGAGGAACGGAAATGGGCTTGCGTCACTTCGCCGACGAGAGGGTTCGGAGGAAACGGACGATCGCCTCCCCAGTCGCGACCGGGGCCTCCCTGGTGATCCAGTGCCCGCAGCGTTCGAGGATCACGGTTTCGGTGAGTCGGGGAACCGTCGTGGGGAAGTTGGCGATGGCCTCGGCTCCCCACAGCGTCGCGACATCGAGGTCGGAGCCGATGAACATCGCCGGGACCTCGATCGGCCTGCCCTCGTATGGGGCGAGCAGTTCCCAGTCCAGGTCCATGCAGCGGTACCAGTTCAGGGCGTGATGCAGGCCCGTACGTTCGTACTCGGCGACGTAGAAGTCGAGGTCCCTCGCCAACCATTCGGGGAGCGTCTCCGGGCTGACCAGGCCCGAGCGGAACCGGCTTCCCCGGTCGACCACCGCGCCGCTGGCCCGGGTGAACTCCAAAACCTCCTCGGGCGAGATCGTCAGGACGTTCGGGGGTTGGTAGTCGGCGGGGTAGACATCGCCGGAGAAGCTGTAGAACTGGTCGCGGAAGAAGGTGTACATGTCCTCCTCCGCCTCGGCGGCCAATCCTTCGCCGTCGATCCAGATCTCCTGGTAGAACGCCTTGTCCGGGCCGGCGATGACACGGTGCACTTCGCTGGGCCGTAGTTCACCCAGCGAACTGACACCCGCCACGGGGAGCAGTCCGCGGCCGCCGAAGGCGACGCTGAGCCCGACGACCCCGCGGAAGACGTCCGGCCGGGTCCAGGCGGCCGTCCACGCCAACATGGAGCCCCAGTCATGACCGACCACCACCGCCTCGGTCTCCCCCAGCGCCTCGACGAGACCGACACAGTCCGCGACGAGCTCGGTGATCCGGTAGTCGTCGACCCGACGTGGTTTCGACGACCTACCGTATCCGCGGAGGTCCGGGGCGACGGCACGGTAGCCGGCCTCGGCGATCATCGGGATCTGGTGACTCCAGGAATGCCATGACTCCGGGAATCCGTGCAGGAGCAGGACCAGGGGTCCCTCTCCTTGTTCGGCGTAATGGAAACGCTGACCGTTCGCGGTCACGGTTCGCTGCAGCATCGCGGTCCAATCCTTTGCGGTAGCCGGTTTTCGACAGGCCACAAGACCTGTGTCCTTCGGTTCGAATTCCGCCGTGCGAGCGGAGAAGTCCTCAGGCCGGTAAGCCCTCTTCGGCGGCGTGATCGGGGTTTTTCGGTGTGGTCTCAAGGGAATCGGACGCTCCAGTGGATCTCGTGTTCCTCACCGCCGACGATGACGGACACGGCCCGACCGGCGGCCTCGGAGTCGGTGACCGATGCCGGGGCCGGGGTGGGCGAGCGTTCCGTGAACGGGTCACCGCTGAGAGAGGTGAACTTCTCGACGTGGACGCCGTCGGCCGCGCCGTGTTCGGCCAAGGCCTGCCGCACCTGTTCCATGAACGGTTGCGGGCCACACAGGTAGGTCTCGGCCCCGACGTGTGGGGCGAGCAGCGGAGCCAGGCGTGTCCGGTGGGGCATCCCCTGCAAAGACTCCAACCAGTGGAGCACCGTCAGTCGTTCCCGGTGCTCCACAGCCAGTTCCCGCAGCTCGTCCCGGAAGATCACCGATTTCTCGTCCCGGTTGGCGTAGAACAGGGTGACCTTCCCCGTACCACACCGCAGGACGGCTTTCGTGATGGACAGCAGTGGCGTGATCCCGCTTCCGGCCCCGATGAGCAGGAAGTCGCCGTCCAGACTTCTGGGCGTGAAAGCGCCGCTGGGAGGCAGAACCTCCAACGAGGTTCCCGCGGTGACGTTGTCGCACAGCCAGTTCGATCCGTAGCCACCGTCGACGCGTTTGACGGTGACGCTGAGCCGTTCCTCCGCGGGACAGCTGGAGATCGAATAACAACGTGCCACCGATCCGGTGCGATCGCTCGGGATACGGATGGTCACGAACTGGCCGGGCCGGTAGGAGAAGAGCTCTCGGTCCCGCTCGGGGATCGCGAAGACGAGCGATTTCGCCTCCTCGGTCTCCTCACGGACCTCGACCACCCGAAGAACGCGGGATCTCGTGTCACCGGACGCCGTAGTCATCAGTACCTCCCAGGCGGATGTGAGGCCTGCCTGTGTCGTTCCAGCGGCTATGCGGCCAGCAGCCGTCGGAACCGGCTGCGGTGGAAGACCAGTGGTTCGGTGTCGGGGGACGAACTCTGCGCGAGGATCGTCAGCAGGACCAGGTGGTGGTCGCCGGCTTCGACGATCCGGGCGATGTCGCATTCCAACCAGGCGCTCGACCCGCTGATGAAGACCGCTCCGGAATCACTGTGTTCCCAGTCGACGTTGGCGAATCGATCGACGCCCTTGGCCGCCAGTGCGCGGCACACGATCTCGTGTTCGGCGGAGAGGATGCTGACGCCCAGCCTGAGGCGATCCTGTAACAGCGGCCATGTCGTCGATTCCTTCCGGACGCAGACCGACGCCATTGGTGGGGCGAGTGAGACGAAAGTGAACGCGCTGGCGGACATCCCGATCGGGACGCCGTCGCGCAGGGCGCACAACGCCGTCACACCGCTGGGAAAACACGAGTACGTACGCTTGAGTTCGTCGACATCAGTGCTGCCGTAGCTAGTGAGTACCATGGGACCACCGTTCTCGTGGCGGATCCTTCGTTCGATCCGCTTCGTCCTATCGGTCCGGCTTCGGTGTGGTGGTACGTACGCAATGCACTCGTACTGATGCTCCACTGTGGAGCAACCAACCCTTTTCGCCCGCGTAGGCCACCATCGCGTTCCATCTTTCGTCCCAATCGGCCACGGTGGCGTGTCGTCGGGCCCGGCGACGCAGGGCGGCGAGGTTCACAGCCACGTGTTCGTCGTCGATGACGTGGCCCAGGCCGGACGAGCCGAGCACCTCGTCGAGTCGATCCTCGTCTCCGGGTGCCACGGACAGGCTCAGCCGTCGACAGTCGTCCGCCTCGCGCACGGTGATGGTTTCGCTTCTTGTGGAATCGAGCCGTAGATACATCGTTCTCTTTTCGTCACGGATGTACCGAGTCCGTCGAACCTCGCCGCCGGGGCGTGGCGTTCCCTCCGGGACGGACATGCGTCACTCGTCTTCGAGGCCTTCGGATCGGCTCACGAGCCTGTGGTGATGCCGGCGCCCGGACTCGGCCAGTCGCCATTCGACGTCGCCGGCTTGCGCTCAGCCCTGATAGCTGGCGGTCGCGGCTTCGATGGCCCGGCTCGTCTGAGCCTTCCAGATCGTCTCGTCGTCCTCGGTTTTCGCACCGAGGACCCAGCGGTTGGAAGCGCGCATCGGATCCAGCTGTCCCCGGAACTCGGGGATGACCCGCTCGGCGAAGAGCTCGATCGAACGCAGCTTGGCCTCGGGCGAGGCGAAGTCGGCCAGGTTCATGATGAAGCAGCCGAATCCACCGGTCTGTTCGGTGAGTTTGTAGATGAGTTCGATCGCGGTATCGGGAGTCCCGATGCACACACTGCCCGATTCGATCGCCTCGTCGATCTTGTCGTTGAGCGTGGTCGCCGTGGATTTGGGCATCGGCGATATCTGACCGAGGTAGCCCCAGATCTCCTCGAAGCCGTATTCACAGTCCTTGCGGGCCTGGTCCTCGGTCTCGGCGATGTGCATGATCGAGGCGAGTCGCCAGTTCTCCCGGGATACCTGGGCGCCCGACTTCGCCGCTTCCTTCTCGACTATGGACCAGTGGTTGCGCAGCGCCTCGAACGCGCCCGGGCTGGACGCGGCGAGGTTCAGCATCCCCAACCCCAACTGTCCGGCCGTCCTCGGACCCGCGGGCGAGGCGACGGACGCGACGACGGTTTCGATGGTCGGCAGACTGTAGGGCCGCACCTGGAGCCGGGCGTCCTGGAGCCGGAACCACTCGGTCTCGACCGTCACGGTCTCACCCCGGCACAGGCGGACGATCACGTCCGCGGCCTCCAACATCATGTCGCGCTGTTTGGTCGTGTCGATGCCGAGCAGATGCGCGTCCGAGGCGAGCTGGCCGGGGCCGAATCCCATGATGGCCCGTCCGTGGGAGAGGTGGTCGAGCAGCACCATGCGTTCGGCCACCATGAACGGGTTGTGGTAAGGCAACGAGATGACCCCGGCGCCGAGTTTGATGCTGCGGGTCCGCTGGGACGCCGCCGCCAGGAAGACCTCGGGTGAGGCGATCGGTTCGTGTCCCCCCGAATGGTGTTCGCCGATCCAGGCTTCCTGGAAGCCCAGCTCCTCGGCACGCTGGATGAGTTGCAGGTCTCGTTCGAAGTGCACGGTGGGGCTGATGCCCATGACGTGGAAGGGGGCTTGGAAGACACCGAAGCGGGTGGGACCCTGCGGTGATTGCGCGTTCATCGTGTCACCTTTTTCGAGCAGGACGGTATCGGGTCGAAAAATCAACAGGAATGACGAAGGGAATGATTCGATGAACCCGGATCAGGGTTGTCGAGGAAATCTCGTCGGGTGATCAGCGAATCTCCGGGGCATCGATGGTGCCGCCGAAACCGGTGATGAGCCGTCCCGTGTCGTAGTATTCGAGGAATCGGGTCAACTTGCCGTCTCGGACCGTGAACCGACAGATATAGTCGTTGGCGTAACGCAGCGATTTGTCCGCCATCTCCATGTCGCTTTTGTAGGTGGCGATGACTTCACCCGGGTCCGAGTACAGGGTGTCCAGCCAGACGTCGTGGAGATTCTCGGTGATGATCATCTTCGACACTCTGCGCTGGAAGTTGAGCAGCGCGTCGGGGCCCTCGTAGCGTTTCTGCATTCCGGGTGCCGCGAACGGCTGCTCGAAGACGAAGTCATCGGCGAGCATCTCACGCATCGCGTCGAAGTCCCATCGATTGATGCCCTCGATGTAGTCACGAACCAGTTGCTTGTTCGCTTCCCGAAGCTCGACCGACATGAATCCTCCCTATGGACGGGATTGCAGAGCAGGCCGGGTGAACGTGCTCATGGCTTCGCGGCCGATCGGCCTGTTGTTGGCCTCAAACTGTGCCCCACCTCATACGGGGACGGCTTGCCCTCCGAGCACAAGTTTCGGCGAACGCATTGGGCTCAGAGCAATAAGCGTGAAATCATCACTTTCCGTAGCCGAAAGAGCGGGGTCGCCACATAGGGTGACCCATTCGAAGGGGTCCGGCTGGCTCCGGCCGACGCCGCCCTCCATCGCCCCGCCGTCCCTTGACTCGCCTTCTCGAAGTCGACCTCCCCCGCTTCGGGCACACCGCTCGTCGATCCCGATCGGACGCGATGGTCCCACCCAGCACTCCCCTCAGGTCGCTCGCGCCCCATGAAAGCCTTGCTGCGGAGTCGATGGGCGTCGATGGAGCACCACAAGGCCGCACGGCACCGACAGCGGGCGGGGCTTGTCATGTCGATGTGATCCAGTTAACCTGAACCGAACTAGGGTCTGGCACGGATTCGCCCTCATGAGACCCAGCGCTATCTCGTTCAATGACGACCGAGAGGGAGGCGTGGTATGCCTGTCAGCGCTGAAGCTCGGGATACACGAGGCCCCACCCTCGGCTTCTGGGTCAAACACCTCACGGTGGATGCCGCCGACACAGTCTCCCCCGCCAGTTCGAACCAGCTTTTGGAAGAAGCCAGACAGCACCTCGGGCAGAACGCGGTCGACTGGGCCGTCCGCCTCGCCTACGACAACGCACGGCACCTCGTGAAAGCCATCCCCCAGCTCCACGGCGGCCCGGGCCAGCCGCTCGCCGTCCGACTCGGAACGGAATTGGTGGCACTACAGACGCTACTGGAACTGCTAGGCGTCCCCCGATTATCCCAAATGGACTCAGCGGTGGGGGACGTCATCAGCGATTTCGTGCACCGCCGTGTGGAGGTCGAACACATCTGGTCGGGCATGCGAGCCAGCCACGCGTGGATGCTACAACGCCTGTTCCAGGCATGCCGCGAGAACGCCCCCGTCGAACAACAGGCCGCCGAACTCGAACGCGTGGCCTCGACGGTACTCCACGTGTTCAACGCGTTGACCGAGTGCTCCAACCGACAGTACGTGGAGGAGAACCGCCGCTGGCTGTCGAGTCAACTCGCCATCCAGTCCGAGGTCGTTCACTCGCTGCTGCAAGGGCGCGCTGAACAGGACCTCGAACAAGCGTCGCAGCAGCTGCGCTACGAGCTGCTCGGGCGTTATCACCTCAGCGTGATCGCCTGGCACACCGGGGAGACGGAAGGCACCTTCGATGACCTCACCAAGGCGGTGCATACCTGGCTGGAGGCCTCCGGTGCCCAACAGAGTCTGCTGGTCCCGCAAGGGAAGTCGGTTGTCTGGGCCTGGGGTAGCGACTCCCGCCCACTGTCCGAGCCGGACCCTGCGGACGTGGTGTTACCCGAAGGGATACGACTGGCCACCGGATATGCCTCGCGTGACGTCGTGGGATTTCGACGGTCCCACGCCGACGCGCGGATCGCGGAGACCCTGGCCACCTCTTTCCGGGGCATCACCGGACAAGTCGTGCGTTACACCGACGTCAGCGTGCTGGCGGTCCTGCTCGCCGACAAGGAACTGGCCACTCGTTTCGCGGCCGAACAGCTCGGCGCGTTGAACAGCTCGGACCCTCGCATCAAAGAACTGCGCCGAACCCTCCGTCTGTACCTGGAGACCCGAAGCCCGCAAGCGGTGGCACGACGGATGTACGTAGTCCGAAACACCGTCACCTACCGTCTTCGGCAGGCCGAGGATCTTCTCGGCTGCAGGCTGACGCAACACCCACTGGAATTGCTGAACGCCCTCATGATCGCCGATGCGATCGACGAAGAACTCCCTTCGCAGCCGCACCAGTGAATCCATAACGGACGGTCAGGTTCATCGGAGTCGGATTCCCGAGTCGAAAAAGCGCAACACAAGGCAAAGAACGACCCAACCACAGACCATAGTGGACTTCTTTGCCGCTTGCGCTCACTCAATCACCGACACACCTCAGCCGACAGGGAAGCGCACAACGGAAACGGTGGCCTTCTTCGAGCTGCCGTTTTGCGACCCGGCAGTACACCGTGTCGCGTGCACCGGGCCACACGCTCGACTCCCGACACTTCGCCCCCTCGCCGCGTTGCGGCCCGCGGGAAGACACCGACAAGACGCGACACGGCACGGCCGCGAAACGCAACTGTTCCCAGGATTTGAAACACGCCGCCCTCGCCCGCACGCGAAGATCACCTTGACCGACATCTCCCTGTCGCAGTAACAGCTTGTGCACATTCGTTGACATAAAAGGGATATCTCACAGCGTGAGAGTCCGTGTTGGATGCCGAATCCGGCGGCTACGTTGCTGAGTCAGAAGAAATTTCAACCATTGTTCCCATCATTTGGGAGGCTTTCCGTGTCCGCTTACCATGACCACTCCGACCTCTCCCACCTCGCCGAGCTGAAGGAGGCCGCACCACGGGAGTTCCAGGCGTGGGCTCGTCTGGACGGCATCGTCGGCTACGAGGACGGCGAGATCCCGCGCAAATACCGTGAGCTCATCGCACTCGCCGTAGCACACGCCACGCAGTGCGTGTACTGCCTGGACGTCCACACCAAGGGAGCGATCGAGGCCGGGGCGAGTCGCGCCGAGGTGGCCGAAGCCGCACTCATCGCCGCCGCCCTCCGTTCCGGCGGCGCTGGAGCGCACGCCGCGCTGACCATGAAGCTCTACAACCGTCACTCCCAGAAATCCGAGCGGTCCGAGGGGAAGCAGCAGTCGGCATGACCGAGGCAGTACTGGCAGGGATTCGTGTCCTGGACTTCACCCGATACGTCTCCGGGCCCTACGCGACGATGCTGCTCGCGGACGCGGGCGCGGAAGTGATCAAGGTCGAGCCGCCCGGTGGGGAGGTGACCCGCACCCTGCCGCCGTTGCTGAAGACCGAGGAAGGGGAGATCAGCACCTACTTCCTGCGACTCAACCGCGGCAAGAAGTCGGTCACCCTGGATGCCCGCTCGGCCGAGGATCGACCGGTGTTGGAGGAGCTGATCCGCTCCGCCGACGTGCTCGTGGAGAACTTCCGTCCCGGTACTTTGGAGTCCTGGGGTCTCGACTGGGAGCGGCTCCAACAACTCAATCCGCGGTTGGTGTACGCCTCCATCAGCGGTTTCGGGCACAGCGACTCCCCGTGCCGCGACTGGCCGGCGTTCAACCTGGTCGCCGAGGCGATGGCCGGTGTCGTCAGCCAGTTGCCGACACCGGAGAAACGCCCACGGGCAGCGGGTCTACCGTTCGGCGACACCGTGGCCTCCCTGCACGCGGTCAACGGCATCGTCATGGCCCTACTGCGACGCACCCGCACCGGACGTGGGTCGCGTGTGGACATCGCCATGTACGACGCGATGCTGTCGATGAACGAGTGGAGTATCGCCGTGCAGTCCGGGGCCGGTGTGGAAGTGGACCTCGGTACCGACGTCCATCCCTGGTTCGCCCCGTACGGGTTGTTCGAGGCCAGTGACGGTTGGCTGTGCATCTGCGTGGCCACCGACCCGCACTGGCAGGCGTTCTGCCGGGTGGCCGGTTGGGATGATCTGGCCGTCGACCCGCGGTTGCAGCGCGGGCTGGATCGGGCCGCGAACTTCCACGACCTCATCGAGCCACGGCTGCGCGAGTGGTTGGCCACGCTCACCGCCAGGGAAGCCGCCGTCCGACTCGCCGAGGCGGGGGTGCCCGCCGCTCCCCTGCAGCGGCCGGCTGATCTGCTCGAGGACGAACAGGCCCGCGCCCGCGACATGATCATCGACGCCCCGGCCACGGCCGGTACCTCGATCAAGCTCGCCGGCAATCCGGTTCGGATCGAACCGCGCCCCGCCGCGCACGCCACCGGATT
>SMEH01000496.1_pt1 | contig 11647 bp, 8 predicted proteins | sample 2456361 | NCBI WGS metagenome assembly SMEH01 (sample SAMN10132587, study PRJNA489261) | soil metagenome | isolation source: day1 control-loamy sand soil ammended | place: USA | reverse complement strand
CGGCCGACGCCGGGGCTGTCCGCGGCCACGGCGACGTTGCGGCGCAGGCCGTGCAGGCGCTGGCCGTACTCCAGCCAGCGCAGTTCCTCCACCGGGCTGACCGAGACATGCGAGTCCGAGCCGATGCCCCAGGCCCCGCCCGCGTCCAGGTAGTCGCGCAGCGGGAACAGGCCGTCGCCGAGGTTGGCCTCGGTGGTCGGGCACAGCGCCACGGTGGCGCCGCTGCGGGCCAGTGCCCGCGTTTCCTCCCTGTCCAGGTGGGTGGCATGGACCAGGGTCCAGCGCCGGTCCACCGGGGCATGGTCCAGCAGCCAGCGCACCGGGCGGACACCGTGCACCGCCAGGCAGTCCTCGACCTCGGCCACCTGCTCGGCGATGTGGATGTGCAGCGGCAGGTCCGGCGGCAGCGCCTCCAGCGCCGCGGCCAGCGCCTCGGGTGGCACCGCGCGCAGGCTGTGGAAGGCCACGCCCACGCGCAGCAGGCCACGGCCACCAACGTCATGATCGTGTTCATGCCGCACCCCTGCCGGTGCCGCCCTTACCGGTTCCCGCGTGCTCCTTCTCCTGTGGGCGGTCGTCCGTGGACCGGTCGTTCATACCGGAGGCCTCGTCCGGGGCACCGTTCACACCGGACTCCGCAGCGACCGTGTCCTGCAACACGGCGTCCTCGGTGAGGCCGACCTCCATCTCGGCCGCGCGCTCCAATTCCTCGTCGAGCTCGTCGACGAGCGGCTCGGGAGGTGGCGAGGGCTCGGCGTCCGCCGTCTCGGCCGAGTCCTTCGGGGTCTCGGCCCGAGTGGATTGCCGGTCCTCGGGCCCCGAACCCGGTGTGGTGTCCAGCGCGGCACGAAGGTGATCGAGGTGCGGGCCGGAGAAGTCGACCCTGATGCGTTCCACCCCGCCCGCGCCGTCGGCGAAGAGGAACTGCCGGGGTTCGGTGTCACGCTCCACGTCCCGCCGTGAGCCCGGCCTGCGGCCCAACGACGCCACCACCTGCTCGTACCCGACTCCTACGGGCACCTTGAGCAGACGCAGCGCATCGGCCTGGGTCTCGTCGTCGTCCAGGCGCCCCACGAACACCGAGTCGAGCAACGCCACGAAACCCTGGATCTTGAGGAAGTCGGCGGGGATCTGCGACGAGAGCAGCACGCGGACGTTCCACTTCCGGGAGTCCCGCGCGAACCGGTTCATCAACACGCGGCCCGTGGGGACCTCCGACAGGAAGAACGCCTCGTCGATCCACACGCCCTTGCGCAGTTCCTTCGGCTTCTCGTACACCGACCGCTGGGTGAGCCACGCCGCCAGGTTGAGCATCTCCACGCCGAGGGCCTCAGCGTCGGTCCAGTGCTCCCGACCCACGCCTTCCTTCGGCAACGTCAACCCGGCCATCGTCAGCACGGTGAGCCGGTCGTCCCGGCTTTCGGAATACGGGTCGGCATCAGGCTCCGGGATCAGCAACGACATGCGTTCCCGCAGCTCGTCGAGGAAGTCGGCGACCACGATCGCGTGTTCGTGGTGTTCGCTGGAGTCGCGTCGAAGCGCGTCGATCACCTGTCCGGGATCGGCGTCGTAGCGACCGCCCACCCTGCGTACCGCCCGCAGCAGCACGATCCGGGTCTGCGGCATCCGTGCCACCTCATACGGCAACACCCCGGTGAGCACGTCGAGCACGAGTCGCCGCCGCGTGGCACTGGCGAGGGCGCGTTCGCGCCGCCATGCGCGTTCGGGATCGTCCTCGTCCAGGAAATGTTCGAGCTGTGGCTCGGCCACCACCCGGTAGGGGTTGAGGATGCCCGGTTGCGCGTTGAGCAGGTTGATCGGCCGCGCGTACGGCCTGATCTCGGGCAGGTCGCACAGCCGAGCCAATGGTCCGGACGGGTCGAGGATCGTCCAGCTCGCACCCGCTCGGAAGGTCTTGTAGACGATGCCGCCACCGAGGAACGACTTACCTCCGCCGAGCCCGGCGACCATCGCGGTCAGGCCGGAGCCGTCGCGGATCTCCTGTGCCATCCACGGGTCCCACGCGACGGGCCTTCGGGTGGCCGTGCAGGTCTCCCCCAACAGGATTCCGCGCCGGTCACCGACCTCCGCCGTCGCGGTGGGCACCGCCGAGGCGGCCCAGACCACCGAGCCACGTCGCAGGTACGCGCCCGACGACAACGGTTCGCCGGGGATGAATTCCCGTGCCAACGCGTACTGCGCCTCGGGATGCTCGATGGCGATCTTGGGCTTGTAGAGGTCGAGCAACTGCTGCGCCAGCCGCAGCGCCTCCCGTTCCGTCGAGCCTGACACCGCCAACCGCCACCACGACCGCACCCGCGTGGCCAGCGCGGTGAACCCGGACGTCATCTCGTCGTCGATCTCCAGCACGCGGGACGCCTGCCGGGCCAGCGACTGCGGTGGTTCGAGGTCGTGTTCGTCGGTGTAGTGCTTCACCTGGGAACGGACCTTGTTCATCTGCCGTTGCAGCTCGCCGGCGACCTCTTCCGGTGTGCGCACGTAGATGCGGGCCGACCACTCGACGGGCGCGGGCAGGCGATCGGAGTGCTGGACCCACGGATCGTCCACCTCGGGGATCTGCAGGCCGTGCATCTGCCCCACGGTGAGCACGACGACGTGTCGACTCACGCCCGCGTTGGAACCCGTACGCCCGCGCACCGTGACCGTGGGCGCGTAGGGTTCACAGTGGAAGTCGGCGGCGTCGGTGAAACTGGCGAGGTCCTCCGGCTCCCACACCGAGCTGGGCACGGCGGGCAGGTTCCTCGGCGCGGGCAGCCCCAGGGAGCAGGAGCGGTGCATCAGCCAGGACATCTCCTCGGCGTGCACCGGTCGCCCCTCCAAACCGGGCGCGCCGATCACCTGGTCGAGGTGCTCCACCTCGGAGTCCAGTGCGATCAGTTCGGCGTCCACGGCCTCGGGCAGGATCTTGCGCAGTAACGGCGCGGCCCGCTCCACCGCCCGGTCGACCACGCGTCGGGTCTGGACCTGGACCCCCAGGTAGACCTCTTTCTCCGCCATCGACCGGCCCAACAGCTGCTGCTGTTCGCCCACCAGGTAGTCGTCGAACGACAACGCACCCGGAACGTCGGCCGGGCGGTTGTGTGCGTTGTGGACGTGCGCCTCCGCCCACATTCTGATGGGATACGGGCGGGTGGTGACGCGCAGATGCAGCCAACGTCCCTGCAGCTCCGCGTACTGGCCCGCGATGGCGGCGATCAGGTCCCGCCGCTGGGAATCCGACCGGAACGACCATCGCTGCGGCGCCAACCGGTACCAGGCGTACACCTCGTGCCCGGTCCGAAGCAGATGCCCGTCGATGGACCGTGCGGCGATGGACGGGGTGTAGGTGGGAATGGCCTGCTCACCGGGCAATCGCCTGTCTCGACGGCCGCCCCCAGCCTGTTGCGTATGCGCCGGATACTGGGCCTTCCGGCTACGGCCGCGACCGAACAACGACTACCTCCCGACCGCCGCCGGTGGGCGACGGCGCACTCGTCCTGGGCTGTCTGGCGGATACGGGGGCGGCGGCGCCGCACCACGTTGGGACCGACCCCGACGTCTGGGACGAGGTCTGGGCCGCTCGCTGTTCACTCTGATCTTGCTCGCGCTCGCGGCTCCCCCCGTCCCTGTTCTGCGCTCCCGGGGCGCGTGGAGCTCACGCCACCACATGGTGAACACCGCGCCGAGCGGACGTTCGTGACTGATCTTGGACGTGATGATGCGGGTGAGCGCGATGGTGATGACGAACGCCCACGCCGTGGAGAAGAAGCCGAAACCGATGCCGATCTGCCGCTCGATGCCGAGCACCGCGAGGAAGACCGGAATGCCGACACCCCACGCCACGTACCGTGCCCGCCACGGGAAGGTGGCCTTCGGCGGGCCGAGCCAGACCGCGTCGACGCGGTAGATCTCGTCGTCAGTTCGAATGCGCACCGCGCGTGCCCTACGTCAACTCGGATTCGTGAACAGGCTTGCCAACCATTCGCCGACGTCGACACCCAATCCGCTCACGGCGAGACCGACGATGGCGAGAGCGATAACCACGCCCGCGAGCCGTCGCATCACGCCCGCGTTGTCGCCCTTGCCGCCACCGAGCCACAGCAGCAGCAGCGCGACGGCGAGCAGCACGAGCGGAATGATGTTGTCCAGAATCCAGTCACGGACGTTCTCCGTGCCGAGTTCGCCCTGCGCCAAGGTCGCAAGCGTCATCGTGGTCATCGTGTACTCCCGAGTGCCCGGGGTGTGGTGCGCCGCGCACCGATGTGCGCCGCGCCGGATCTCCGGCACATACCGTGTCCAAACAACATCATGGCGTGATGGCCGGTGGGGGTCAAAGGCCCACGTCCCCGCCGCGACCGATCCACTCGGCCTCCCTGCCCGGTCTCACACACCGAGACGCGCACGGCCCACGGTACGTGGCGGCCCCCCGGAGCACCGGGGTCACCGAGGCGGTACACACCCGGCCTGTCCGGCCGTTTTCCGGCGTACCGGTACTCCCTCATGCGCGCCGACCTCCCCTCACAGTGTGTGTCACTACTCCCTCGGTCAGTGACCGCTAAGACAGTGAATCATGTTCAGCAAAAAGCGCGAAGAGGAGAGTGGAAAGTCGTTCTGACCAGTGTCGGCCGACGAACGTCCCGCCACGCCCGGTCGGTTCCGCCCGCCGGTCGACGACGGCCCCGGCGGGCACGGCCGATTACGTGGGGTGATCTTGCTCGGTCGACGTGGACGGGACTCGTCGACTCACCGACCCCTCACCACCGGGCCGGGTGAACCGTCGGCGGCCGAGTGATGGAGAACACGCCGGGGCGTGAACCGGGCCTCGACGGGACGGGCGACGAATCCCGTGCCCGGCCGGCCGACGGTTCCGGCATCGCCGTTCATCGACGACGCCCCGTTCACCACCGATCGGACTCGGGCACCGCGAAGCCCACTACCGGTTCGCGAACAGGTCCCGCGGGATGGCACCGGCCTTGAGCACGGTGCGGGACAGCGGCTTGGCGAGTTCGACGATGCGGCGGGCCTTGTCCTCACCGAGCAGTCGATACGGGGTCGACGCGGCATCGTTGGTGCGTTCCTCCAGCGCGTCGCGTCGAGCCCGACCCCGGTCCGTGAGCGTGCCCGTGTCGTCGAGGACGCCCTGGTCACGCAACGCGTCCTCGGCGGCGGCCCACTCCTGTTCGCTCCAACCGCGCAACCGCCTGGCGACGTCGGCGCGGAACCCCTTGCCGGTGGCGGTGTGGGTGACCAGGGCCTCGAGTCCGGACACCCCCTCGGCCACGAGCGCGGCGACATGCCCGTCGCCGCGGAACTCGCGCAACAACGTGGCCCCGTGCCACACCGCTGCGACGGGACCATCGGGCCAAGGGAGGTCGGCGTGCGCGGCGAACAACGGGCGGCCTTCCGGCGGACACAGCTCGGCGGCCTCACGCACCAAAGCGGCGAGTTCGATCAGCTCCGGAGCCTCGGCGGCCTCACCGAGCAAGCGTCGCAACCCCGACTCAGCGGCCTGGAACCGCAGCGTGACGATGTCGCTCGGGTCGACCAGCTCCCACGCCCTCGGGATATGACGTGCGACGAGTCGGGGATTGAAGTTGTGGAACGTCGCGGTGACCACCCCCGCCCCCACCGGACCCAGCGGCGCGGCGCGTCCCGCGAAATACGTCATGCGGTCGGCCTCCAGCCCCGCGTCGACGAAGGTCTGCTCGACCTCGGGGGAGAAGTAGACGAAGGCATGCAGCGGTTCCAAGGCGTTGTGGCAACGCAGGGCGAGTTCGTGGGCGACGGCACGGTCCATGGCTGCACACACTAGACCCGCCCGAGCTCGACGGGGAAGAACGAAAAACGATCACCGTCGTACTCTTCTGCGAGCATGGGGCCGTCCTCCGGAGGACCCCGGGAAAACCGGTGTGCCGATGTGGTCCACACCTCTACCCTCCTGTGCATGAGCGACGAGGAACCCCCCGCTCACCGACCCCGCATGTCGGCCGAGCGGGTCGAACGCATCCGCCGCTGGCACGAACGGGCCTATCACGGTGACTTCGCACGCGGGGAGCAACGGGTCACCTACTTCGGCCGCAGCATCGTGGTTCCCCCGGAGGTCATGCCTTTGACGCCGGTGTCCGAATTGTTGGGCGGCGCCGTGCTCGACGAGGTCCGGGTCGGAGACCGTGTCCTCGACATGGGCACGGGCAGTGGGGTCAACGCCGTCCTCGCCGCGGCCGAGGCCGAGTCGGTGTTGGCGGTGGACATCAACCCCAAAGCGCTCGAGGCCGCCCGCGACAACGCGCGGCGCAATGACGTCGCCGACCGGATCGAAGTGCGCCACAGTGACGTCTTCAGCGACGTGGACGGGCGATTCGACCTCATCGTGTTCGACCCGCCCTTCCGCTGGTTCCGACCTCGGACCGTGTTCGAAAGCGCGATGACCGACGAGAACTACGGGGCCATGACGCGGTTCTTCCTCGGAGCGCGCGACCACTTGACCGACAACGGCCGCATGCTGATCTTCTTCGGCACCTCGGGCGATCTGGACTACCTGACCTCGTTGGCCGACGAGACCGGCTTCGACCGCACCGTCGTGGCCCGACGCAGCCAGGTCAAGGACGGCTGGCAGGTCGACTACCTGACATTCCGCATGACCCCACGGTGTCTGAGTAGATGATCCTCCCGCGCCGAAAAGCGCAGGCGTCACGGGCGAGGATCGGCAGGCGGATCACCGGGAGAGGGTGCCGGCACCCGAAGTTCGACCTGAACGTCGATCTCCTGCCGGGCCCGGACGGCCGCCGGATGCCACATTTCCTCGAACGGTCCCAGCACCTCACCGCCGATCCCCCTTCGCCGGACACGTGCCGCCAGCCACGGCAGGCCACCGAGGACCGTGCCGACGGCCAACACGCTCAGCAGTAAGGCCACAAGATCGCTGTGCATCCACCTCAGGTTAACGCGGTTCGACGCCGACGGAAAACGACCGAGAAACCCGACGAGCGAACCGGCAGGCGAATCGCATTGCGTCCGGCAGCGGTTCGACCGCAAGGGGCGTTCGTCAGTCCCAATGATGGAAAAGCGCTGCACCGACGGTGCCCGGTCTTTCGATACGCGGTGTCCTGCGTCGGGACCTCCGGCCAGGTCGCGACGTCGAACGGGCTGTTCAACTCGGCCGTGACCAATACCCGGAATCCGGGCAGCTCACCGAGAGCGGCGGACAGCTCGGGAACGTCCACAAAGTTCAGCTGACCCGATTCTCGAACACCGTCGACGAATTCAAGGCTTCGCGGTTCCGCCACGGCCAAGATCGCCGTGTCACGCGTGCATACCACAGCGACTGTGCGGCCGGAGTAGGAGACGCGCCCCTGATGGAAGTTCGGTGTCACGCCTGTGGCGAGACGGAATCCGACGACCTTTCCACCGATGCGACGAGCGACCGTGTGACAAGCGCGGCGAAAATCACGGACGTCCGTCATGCAAGACCGTTTTCCCCTTTTTCGGGCTCTTTTTCCACAGCACCGTTCGAAAACGCCGCCGCTTCACACCGGGGAGTGGACGAGTTGGCATGTAAGCCGGATTCTGTCCACGCCCGCCTTACGGCGCAGCGCTGGGCGACCATCCATCTGGGCCTGCCGTCGCCGACAGGCTCAAGCGGCCTACCCGCAGGCATCGGACGGGCCGCCCTCAAACGCCTGCGCAGGAGCCGCAACGGCTCCCTTCTGGCCTTGCTCCGGGTGGGGTTTACCGAGCCGCCCCGGTCACCCGAGGCGCTGGTGGTCTCTTACACCACCCTTTCACCCTTACCCGGCCGAGGTGGCCGGGCGGTCTGCTTTCTGTGGCACTTTCCCGCGGGTCACCCCGGGTTGCTGTTAGCAACCACCCTGCCCTGTGGAGTCCGGACTTTCCTCGGCCGAAGACGTCGAGACGATGCCCTCGGCCGCGGCCGCCCTGCCAACTCGTCCACCTTGACCAGGATACCCCGGAAACACCGGGGTCCTCGCGGCGCCGGCATCGGCTGGGCCGGCCAGGTACCGAAGTTGTGCACCGGTGGTCGGGTCCGTGCTGCAGAACACGGACCCGGCCACTCGTATTCCCGCCTCGGTTCTCAGCTCAGGTGGGACGTGTCGTTGATCAAGCGGACGGAGGCGTTGCCGTCGGGATAGAAATCGGCGATCGACAACGAGGCCAGATCCAGATGCAGTCGATACAGCAAAGACGGACCGACGTCGAGCGCGTACCGCAGTAACGACTTGATCGGCGTGACGTGACTGACGATCACCACGGTCTCGCCCCCGTACCGGGCGATCACGTCACTGCACGCCCGGCGCACCCTGCGGTACACCTCGTCGAAACTCTCCCCGCCCGGCGGGCGCACGGAGGCATTGCGCAGCCAGCGGCGATGCAGCTCCGGGTCACGCTGCGCGGCCTCGGCGAAGGTGAGCCCCTCCCACTCGCCGAAGTCGGCTTCCCGCAGTTCGCGGTGGGTCTCCACGCGCACGCCGAGGGCGTCGGCCACCCGCTGCGCCGTCTGGGTGGCCCGCATCAGCGGCGACGACACCACGTGCACCGACTCGCCGAGGTCCTCCAACGCCGCGATCCGCTTCGCGGCGGCCTCGGCCTGCCGCACCCCCAGTTCGGTCAGGGTGACATCCCCCAACCCGGAGTAGCGCCGGTCGACCGACAGCGGGGTCTGGCCGTGACGCAGCAACAACATCCGTGTGGGCGTGCCTTGCGCACCCGTCCAGCGGGTCGGCAACCGCTGTTGCACCGGTTCCCGCGCCTCTTCCCGCGGCTGGTCCGCCCGCGCTTCGGTGGACCGCGCCGCCGCGGACGTCTGGCCGCCCCCGTCGGCCTGGGTGTCCATGGCCTCGTTGGCCAGCCGGTCGGCGTGCGCGTTGTGCGCTCTCGGCACCCAGGTGTAGGTGACGCGGTCGAACTGGCTCGCCAGTTCGCGCACTCGCAGCGCCAACGGCTGCAACATCGCGTTCTTGATCTTCCACCGGCCGCTCATCTGCTCCACGACGAGCTTCGAGTCCAGCCGTGCCTCCACGGCGGACGCCCCCAGCTCGGCGGCGGCCTCGAGCCCCGCGATGAGCCCCCGGTACTCGGCGACGTTGTTGGTGGTGACGCCGAGGCCTTCCTGCCGTTCGGCGAGCACGTCCCCACTGTCGGGGTCACGTACCACCGCGCCGTAACCCGCAGGCCCCGGATTACCGCGGGACCCACCGTCGGCTTCGACGATCACCGTTCGACTCACAGTCCGGACTCCGGAGTGCGCACGAGGATCGCGTCACAGTTCTCGCACTGCACGACCTCGTCGTCGGGCGCGGCCTTGATCTCGGCGATGCTGCTGCGATCGAGTTCGAGTTGACAGGCTCCGCAGCGCCGCGACTTCAACAGCGCCGCGCCGATGCCCTTGTGGGCGCGGACACGCTCGTAGAGGGCCAACAGGTTCTCCGGCAGCTTCGGCACCAGGTTCTTCCGGTCGGCCTCCCGTCGGGCCTGGGTGGTGTCGAGGTCGGCCAGCGCCTCGTCACGCCGCCGCTGCGCATCGGCCAGCTCCTGCTCCGCCTTGTCCACTTCGGCGGCGGTGCGCTGGACGTCGGCGTCGACGGCCTCCTTGCGTTCCATCAACTCCAGCTGGTCGTCCTCCAGCACCGACTGCCTACGCGCCAGGGTCTCCAATTCCCGTTCCAGATCGGCGAGCTGCTTGGCCGAGACCGAGCCGGACTCCATGAGTTTGCGGTCCCGTTCGGCACGCGCCCGCACCGACTCGATCTCGCGTTCCTGTTTGCTGACCTCGCGTTCGAGGTCCGACGCCGTCGTCTGCGCGGCCACCAGCGCGTCCCGACGCTCCCGCAGTCGCTTCTCGGCCTCGGTGATCTCGGCGAGTTCGGGCAGGTTGCGACGACGATGTGCTACCCGAGCCAGCTCGGCGTCGACCTCGGCGAGGTCGAGCAATTGACGCTGCACGGCGGGTTCTGCCTTCACTACTTTCTCCGTTCGTTCTCGCGTTCGCAGGCTCTGCGGACCACGACCGGGTACAGCCGTCCGTCGCCGGACATCGCGGTGGCACGTTCGACAGCCGAATCAGCTGTGTCCCCAGATCCTCCCACAGCCGTCGACTCCCTCCGGGCGCGCTTCGGACCCACTCACCACCACGATCCTCCCAATTCAGGTCATTGTGCGATCATCGGCTACCACGCACACGACGAGGAACCGGATGAGCACCCTGCAAACCCTTGACCGAGGTCTGCGCGCGCTGGACATCATCTCGCAGAGTCCGGCCGGTATCTCGGTGAGCGAGTTGGCCACCGAGCTGGGCGTCCACCGTGCCATCTGCTATCGCGTCGTGGCGACACTGGAGGCGCACTCCCTGATCACCCGCACCGGCGACGGCAAGCTCCGCCTCGGGGTCGGCGCGGCCGTGCTCGCCTCCCGCTTCGAACCCCAGTTCATGCACGGGGCGCATCCGATCCTGCAGGAACTGGCCGAACGCACCAGGGCGACCGCGTTCATCGCCGCGGCCGAAGCGGACACGTGTGTGGTGATCATGGTGGCCGAACCGAGCGAGGCGGTCCTCCGGGTCGGCTATCGGGTCGGGACCCGGCATCCGCTGGACAAGGGCGCGTCCGGTATCGCGATCCTCGCGCTGCGACCGGAACGCCGCAGCGATCCCGAACTCGTCAAACAGGCCCGTAAGGACGGTTACAGCGTCACCTTCGGGCAGCTCAACCGAGGTGCGGTCGGCGTCTCGTCCGGGATCCGTGTCCCGGGAGGGGCTTCACCGGGGTCCCCGTTGGAACGCAGCGTGGGTGTCGTGGCCATCGAGGGCCTCGACACCGAGAAGGCCGCCCGCGAGGTCGTGTGGGCTTCGCAGCAGCTCTCCCAGTTGATCACGGGCTGATCCGGCTTCGTTCTGCGTGAGTCCCTGACCGCCCACTCGGGTTCCCGCCGGTCCCGCGGTGTGGCTCGCGTTCTCACCGTTCCCACCACGGGACGGAAGCGCCTCGACACCCCGCTCCCACCGGGGAACGCATCCCCGTGGAGTTCGGGCCACGAGCACCACGACGGAGTTCGGCGGTCGCACCGCACCTCCTGTGATGCGACCGCACCGATGGGACGTCGTCAGCGCACCGGCGCCGCGATGTCGGCCACCGCCTCCACGAGTGCCGCGCGCAAGGCCGCGTGGTCGGGCAGGTCCTCACCGAACACCTCCCGCACCGACAGCAATCCGTCGACGATCGCGTGGGGCTGCCCGGCTCCCCCCGCCGCCGCGCGGAGTCGGTCGGCGAGCGGGTCGTCGAGCGGCAGCGGTCGGCCGTCGCGATCCCTCCCCACCGCCACGTACACCATCCACGCGGCCACGGCTCGCACCGCACGGATGGGTACCTCGCCCACGGCCAGCCGGTCACGAACCGTGCCCAGCAACCGCAGCGGCAGTTTCTGGGACCCGTCCATCGCGACCTGCGTGGTGCGATGCCGCAGGGCCGGATTCGCGAAGCGTTCCAGCACCCGCCGTCGGTAAGCGGCGATGTCGACGTCGTCGGGGACGACGAGGGTCGGCAGCACGTCGTGCTCCATGAACTCCGCCGCCTCCTCGGCCAGTACCGGATCGGCGACGGCCTCGGCGATGGTGTCGTAACCCGCCAGCGCACCC
>SMEH01000783.1_pt1 | contig 11669 bp, 10 predicted proteins | sample 2456361 | NCBI WGS metagenome assembly SMEH01 (sample SAMN10132587, study PRJNA489261) | soil metagenome | isolation source: day1 control-loamy sand soil ammended | place: USA | reverse complement strand
TCACCGGCGCCGCGCATAGCTATCCCGGCCACGCCGATGCCTTGACTGAAGCCGGCGCGGAAACCGTCATTCGGCGCTGGTCCGAGCTCAAGGGCGTGATTGCGGCGCTGTCCGAATGGCAGGACGCGTAAGCGCGTCCCTTGACCGTGCCTTCGCCATCTCGCGGTGTGTCTGTCCTATCTCGGAATGTCGGATATCGAGGTCTGCGACGCGTCCTCGGACGCAGGTGCCGGAGCAGCCGCAGTGGCCGGCGCCTTCTTGCGCACGACGCGCTTCCTCTGCGGCTTGGCGGCGGCAGGCTGGCCTTCGTCAAAGCCGGCGAAAACCTGATAGTTGGCGGCGGTGGGCTCGGGTACTGCGATGGCGGGGTCGTTGAAAACGAACTGGGTAGCCGCCGTCATGTCGGAAATGTGGATCTTGTACTGGTGCAGCTTGGAATAGAGCACCTCCGTCCCGCGCATCACCACGATGCGTATGGGCATGGTGATGTCGCCGGGCTTGCCGAGCGGCCCGGGCACCACCTTGCCCGCGACGGCGACATTCAGCGTCATTGTGGTGCCGTCGTGAGTGCAGTCCCGAGTAACGTCGGTGATGGCAGCCTGGTAAACGATGTTCGACGAGTCGTTCTGGCTGGCCTCTTCGGCATCAGCGCTGCCCCGACCGCCCCTGCCATAGGTATTGAAATAGGCGGTGCCTTCCCGAAGCGTCACTCTCGGGCAATAGGCCCTCAGCGAACTCGCCGTGACCTTTCCGGCTTCCTGGGGCTTGGCCGCCTGCTTGTCGCCCCCCATGCCCAACGTGAGGTCGCTGGATTGACAGCCGGCGGCGGCCAGCATGAAGCCGGCAATTGCAGCAGCGGCAAAAAAGCGACCGTTGAAGGCATGAAACAGCATGAAGTGCCCTTCCCTCTGGCAAAGCCGGTGTCCTATAGCAACCCGGAGGCAAAAATGCGACTGAGGTTGCGCACAAAAAACACCGTTTGCAGCAGCATTTATCGGGCAGGAGTGGATCAGCCAGCATGGAATATGTGAGCACCCGAGGCGAGGCGCCCGCATTGGGATTTTCCGATACGGTACTTGCCGGACTGGCGCGGGACGGCGGCCTTTACGTCCCGCAGGAGTGGCCGCAGTTTTCGGCGCAGGAAGTCCGCGCCATGCGTGGCCTGCCCTATCCCGATATCGCGATACGCGTACTGACACCCTTCCTGGGAGGGGAAATTCCGTCGGCGGCGTTCGAGGCGCTGGTGCGAGAAGCATATGCGACTTTTCGTCATGAGGCGGTGTGCCCACTGGTCCAGCTCGGTCCAAACCGCTTCGTGCTGGAGCTGTTCCACGGACCCACGCTCGCCTTCAAGGATGTGGCCATGCAGTTGCTGGCGCGGCTGATGGACCATGTGTTGGCCGAGCGCGACCGCCGCGCCACCATAGTGGGCGCCACTTCGGGCGACACCGGCGGCGCAGCCATTGAAGCCTTCGCCGGCAGGGAGCGGACCGACATCTTCATCCTGTTCCCACATGGGCGGGTATCCCCGGTACAGCAGCGACAGATGACCACATCGAAAGCAGCCAATGTTCATGCGTTGGCGATCGAGGGCAATTTCGATGACTGCCAGGGTCTGCTGAAGGACATGTTCAACGACCATGCCTTCCGCGATCGCGTCGCGCTTTCCGGCGTGAACTCCATTAACTGGGCGCGGATCATGGCCCAGATCGTCTATTACTTCACCTCGGCGATCTCGCTCGGCGCGCCGGACAGACCGGTTTCCTTCACGGTGCCCACAGGAAATTTCGGCGACATTTTCGCCGGCTATGCAGCCAAGCGGATGGGGCTACCTGTCGAGCGGCTGGTCATAGCCACCAACGACAACGACATATTGGCGCGCACCCTCGCCAGCGGCGAGTACCGCATGGAAGGCGTCGTCCCCACCACCTCGCCGTCCATGGACATCCAGGTTTCCTCCAATTTCGAGCGCCTTCTGTTCGAAGCCTCGGGCCGCAATGCCGCGACGGTTCGGCGCTACATGGCCTTGCTAAAGCAGTCCGGCGCCTTCGCCATAGATGGCCCGGACATGCAGCGCATCCGGGACGAATTCGATGCCGGGCGCGCGACGAGCGGAGAAGTCGCCGCAACCATCCGTTCCACGCTGGCGGCGAGCGGCTACCTTTTGGACCCACACACGGCGGCCGGCGTGCATGTGGCGGCGGGCCAACCTGCCGGGGTGACTCCCATGGTGGTGCTGGGCACCGCGCATCCGGCAAAGTTTCCGGCAGCGGTGGAGGCCGCATGCGGCATCTCTCCGGCCCTGCCGGCGTGGCTATCCGGATTGATGGAAGCCGACGAAACATTCACGGTACTTCCATCCGACTTGAAAATGTTGGAAGATCATATCAGCCACCGCGCGCGAGCTGCGCGTTAGCGGCCGCGCGCAGGGAGTAAAGTCCATATGGGTGTTGAGGTAAGCCGTCTCTCGAACGGCCTGACTGTCGCCACCGAAACCATTCCAAATCTTGAATCCGTCGCTCTCGGGGTGTGGGTCAAGTCCGGCGCCCGCAACGAACGCGACGACGAGCATGGCATCGCCCATCTGCTCGAACACATGGCGTTCAAGGGCACCAAGAGGCGTAGCGCTTTCCAGATTGCCTCGGAGATCGAGAATGTCGGCGGCGAGATCAACGCCGCCACCAGCGTGGAAACGACGTCCTTCTACGCCCGGGTGCTATCGGACGATGTGCCGCTGGCGGTGGATATCCTTTCCGACATACTGCAGAACTCCGAGTTCGATCCCGACGAGCTGGCGCGCGAGCAGCATGTGGTCCTGCAGGAGATCGGCGCCGCGCACGATACGCCGGACGACATCGTCTTCGACCGCTTCACCGAGACGGCGTTTCGCCATCAGACACTTGGCCGATCGATTCTTGGCACGCCCGAAACGGTGAAATCCTTCACCTCCAGGCAACTGCACGAGTTCATGGAACGTCAGTACGGCGCCGATCGCATGGTGGTGGTCGCCGCTGGCGATATCAGGCACGACGAATTCGTGCGCGAAGTTGAAAAGCGCCTCGGACGCTTCCGATCGAAGGCGGAGGCGGCGCCGCCGACCTATGCGCAATATGTCGGCGGAGACTTTCGCGAGAACCGCGACCTGATGGATGCGCAGATCGTGCTGGGTTTTGAAGGACGCGCCTATCATGTGCGCGACTTGTTATTCGGTCTATGCGTTCCATTGGGGCTTTTCCGATACTGGAATCTTCGGCATACATGCGGCCACGGGCCAGGCAGATCTCGGCAGGCTGATCCCGGTCATCATCCGCGAACTGGAGCGGGCGGGCGAAAAGATCACCCAGGAGGAATTGGACCGCGCCCGGGCGCAATATCGAGCCGGCCTTATCATGTCGGCGGAGAGCCCGGCCAGCCGGGCCTCGCAGATCGCCCGCCAACTCCTGCTCTTCGGCCGTCCAATTCCAAAGGAAGAACTGATGGACAGGCTGGGGGCGCTCACCGTGGACCGGCTGACGGATCTTTCGTCGCGACTTTTCTCGACCAAGCCGACACTGACGGCTGTCGGCCCAGTCGGGACGCTGGCACCCTATGAGGCCGTGCTTGATGCCTTGCCGGGCCCGCGACCGATGGCTCACAGACTCGCCGTCTGAAGCAGTTTCAGGCCGTGTTCGCGCTTCCTTTCTTCCGCCGAGACATGCCGGTGCTGAAAGGCAGCAAGGTTATGTTGCGGGTGCCCGTGGCCAGCGACTACACGGCATGGGCGACACTGCGGAGGGAAAGTCGCGCCTTCCTTGAGCGCTGGGAGCCGCGATGGGCGCCGGACGAACTCGAGCGCACGAGCTGGCGCCACCGCCTCGGCCGCTACCGCGAGGACTATGCCCAGGGTACGGCGATCGCCTTTTTCATCTTTGAAGGCGAGAGCGGCAAGCTCGCGGGCGGCATCACCCTTGCCAACATCCGCCATGGCGTGTCCCAGAGCGGCCATATCGGCTACTGGATCGGCGAACGCTACGCCAACCGCGGACTGATGACCGACGCCGTCAACGTCCTGGTGCGTTTCGCCTTCGACAGGTTGCGGTTGCACCGCATAGAGGCTGCCTGTATTCCCGACAACGTCCGCTCGATGCGAGTGCTTGAAAAAGCCGGATTTCAGCGCGAAGGACTGCTCAGGTCCTACCTGAAGATCAACGGCGCGTGGCAGGACCACTATCTGTACGCACGGATCATCGAGGACGATCCGGATTTCGGCAAGAAGGGTTGATTTTGACTGTTAGCGCGAGACTACGATCGCTGCCTGCCTTCGTCCTCGCGACGATAATGCTCCTGTGCGCCGCCTGGCCATCCCTCGCCGTGGAGCCGATCAAGATCGCGCGCGACGACGTGGCGCTCGATCTGTCCAGGGCGGTGGAGATACACCACAACCAGGGTGAGAATTTCCAGGTGTCGACCGCACCTGGCGCAGACGGCATTGTTCGACGCATCGAGGTCGAGGCCAATGACAAGCGCTCTACCGGCGACTGGGCGGTGTTCGCGCTCGCCAACACCACGGACCAGCAGCTCGACCGCCTGATCGTAGCCCCGCATTTCCGCATGGTGAATTCGGGCATCTTCTGGCCCGATCTCGGCTCGACGCGCATCTCCGCGATCACGCCTTCGGAAGGTTTTGCCCTGGACCGCCAGGCAAGTCCCGATGCCGATGTGTTCCGCGTGACGCTGAACCCGGGCACTGTCGTCACATTCGTCGCCGAGCTCGCGTCCCCTAAGCTTCCTCAGGTCTATCTGTGGGAACCCGACGCCTACAAGGACACCATCAACTCCTACACGCTCTATCGCGGCATAGTCATCGGTATCGCGGGACTCCTTGCCCTGTTCCTCACCATCCTGTTCGTCGTGAAGGGAACCTCCATGTTCCCGGCAACGGCTGCTCTGGCCTGGGCGGTGTTGGCCTTCATCTGCGTCGATTTCGGCTTTCTCACCAAGATCATAGAAATCACACCCGGAAACGAGCAGATGTGGCGTGCGGCCTCCGAAGTTGCCCTCGCCGCAACCCTGGTCGTGTTCCTGTTCGCCTATCTCAACCTCAACCGCTGGCACGGCCATTTCAGCTACGGCGCTCTAGCCTGGATCTTAGGCCTGGTGCTGATAGCGGGGGTAGCCATCATCGATCCGCCGGTGGCGGCCGGCATCGCGCGGCTTTCCTTCGCAGCGACGGCACTGGCGGGCCTGTGCCTCATCGTGATGCTGAGCATACGCGGTTATGACCGGGCCATCATGCTGATCCCGAGCTGGGTGATGATACTGGTCTGGCTCGTCGGGTCCTGGATGGCCGTCACCGGCATGCTCGACAACGACATCGCACAGCCTGCACTCGGCGGCGGCCTGATCCTCATCATCCTGCTGATCGGATTCACGGTCATGCAGCACGCCTTTGCTGGCGGTGCGCTGCATCAGGGCCTGCTTTCCGACCTGGAAAGGCAGGCGCTGGCGGTAGCGGGCTCCGGCGACACGGTCTGGGACTGGGACGTGCTGCGTGACAGGGTGGTAACCCACCCCGATATCAGCCAGCAGCTCGGGCTGGCCCCCAACAGCTTGAACGGTCCCGCACGCAATTGGCTCCCCCTCCTGCATGCCGAGGACCGCGACACCTTCCGCACCACGCTTGACGTCGTCCTGGAGCATCGCCGGGGCCGAGTGGCCCAGAATTTCCGGCTGCGCGGCGCGGACGGCCATTACCACTGGTTCTCGCTGCGCGCGCGGCCGATCATAGGCTCCGACGGCGAAGTAATCCGTTGCGTCGGCACCATGGTCGACGTGACCGAAGAGAAAAAGGCCGAAGAGCGGCTCCTGCACGACGCGGTACATGACAATCTCACCGGCCTGCCCAACCGCGAGCTTTTCATGAACCGGCTGGAGACCATCATCTCCATCGCCCGCACAGAGGAAAAGATACGCCCGACCGTGTTCGTCATCGACATCGACCGCTTCAAGTATGTCAATGACGGGCTCGGCATTTCGGCCGGAGATACCATACTGCTGACCGTAGCCCGACGCCTGCACCGGCTGCTCAAACCGAAGGACTCGCTGTCGCGCTTCTCCGGCGATCAGTTTGCGCTGATGCTTCTGTCGGAACAGGACCCTGCGCGCATAGCCTCAGTCGCCGAGGCGATCAAACGCGCCATCAGTGCGCCGATCACCTTCGCCAAGCGAGAGATCGTGCTTACCGCCTCGATCGGCCTGATCACCTGGACTACGGACCAGGCCTCCGCGGGCGACCTCGTGAAGGACGCCGAGCTCGCAATGTACCAGGCAAAGCGCTTCGGCGGCGACCGAATAGAGCCGTTCCGGCCGGCCTTCCGCACTGTCGGCACTGACCGCCTCCAATTCGAATCGGATTTGCGCCGCGCCATAGAGAGGCGAGAGTTCACGCTCGCCTATCAGCCGATTGTGCGTCTCGAGGACAACAGCGTCGCCGGCTTCGAGGCGCTGCTGCGCTGGGAACATCCTCGGCGTGGCATGATTCCACCCGCCGACTTCATTCCCGTGGCCGAGAATTGCGGGCTGATCGTGCAACTCGGCCTCTTCGCCATGCAAAAGGCAGCCGAGGACCTGGATGCATGGCAAAAACAGATCGGCGACGCACCTCTGTCCGTCTCGGTCAATCTTTCCAGCCGTCAGTTGATCCGCCGCGACCTCGTGAGCGACGTGCGTTCGGTGATAACCCGGTCCACCCTGAAGCCACGCTGCCTGCGGCTGGAGCTCACTGAATCTCTGGTCATGGACAATCCGGAACAGACGGCGCATGTGCTGACCCGCCTCAAACAGCTCGGCATCGGCCTCTCTCTCGACGATTTCGGCACTGGCTACTCTTCCTTGTCCTATCTGACGCGCTTTCCTTTCGACACGATCAAGATCGACAAGGCCTTCGTGGACGATACGTCACCGAAACGCACGGTGTTGTTGCGCTCCATGATCAACATGGCGCACGAACTCGGCCTGTCGGTGGTGGCGGAGGGCATCACCGATCCGAGCGACGCACTGGAATTGCGCCAGATGGGCTGCGAATATGTGCAGAGCTTTGCCTTCGGCGCGCCGATGGCGGGCGATGCGGCGCTGAAACTGCTCAAGGAGCAATATCCGCTGACCGCCGCCTGAGACAGTCCCCGTTGCCTCCCTCAACGGGAGATTCAGGGGTCTGCACGCGGCGCTTGGCAGGAAAAGCGGCTGTCTTCAGGGAACGATGGTCAGGCGTGCCCGGCAGCCGCGCTCAGATGTGCCGGGTCGATGCCGATTGACGCGAGGATGCGATCGTATTTGCGTTCGATATCCGTGTCGAACAGAAGTTCTGTCGTCGCCCGACAGGTCAGCCAGCCATTCTGGGCGATCTCGCTTTCAAGCTGGCCGGCTCCCCAACCCGAATAGCCGAGCGCCATCAGGGCATGTCGCGGCCCACGGCCGGTTGAGATCGCCCGCAGGATGTCGATCGTTGCGGTCAGGCAGATGTCCTCGGAAACAGGCAGCGAGGACTCTACGCGGTAGTCCCCGGTATGGAGTACGAAGCCACGGCTGCGGTCCACGGGGCCGCCATTGCGTACGACGAAATCCCGTGCGTAGCTCGGCAGGCGTATGACCTCCTCCTCGTCCATGATGCCAAGCTGGACAAGAAGGTCCGGAAACATCATCTGCTGGGTCTGGTTGATGATGAGGCCCATCGCACCCTCTTCGCTATGGGCGCAGATGTAGATCACCGAACGTGCAAATCGTTCATCCCTCATGCCTGGCATGGCAATCAGGAAGTGGTCGTCCAGGAAGCCATTCCCTCCGGCTTCCTTCTTGTTGCGCAAAAGCTCCATGAACGAAACGTATCCCTTTTCCGGCCCTCTTGAAAGACCTTCGACCGCCGCCAATGGGTGGTGACAGGTCACGCAAATATGATCCCCGTCCAGGCTGACCGGCAATTGCGTTACGGCGAAGGCAAGGCCAAATCAGCCACATGAAGAATGGCGTTTTCATTTTTGCCGGCCTGGCCCTGGCCGTCTCCACTGTTTCAGCTGCTTTCGCTTCCTCCTCGGAATGGGTGGATAGCCAGGGCGGGCGCGTGCGGCTGGTCACCACAGGAGAGCCCGACGCCCAGGGACGCCTTCACGGCGCGCTGGAAATTGCCCTGAAACCGGGCTGGAAGACCTATTGGCGTGACCCGGGCGACAGCGGCGTGCCGCCGCAGCTCGACGTTTCCGGCAGCGACAACATCTCCGATGCGCAACTTCTCTTTCCGGCCCCAAAGCGCCATGACGACGGCTATGGGCAGTGGGCGGGTTACGACCAGTCCGTCGCGCTGCCGGTCGTTTTCACCATTACCGATCCGGAAGACAAAGTGCTGATTTCCGCGGATGTCTTTCTGGGTGTCTGCGAGACGATCTGCATTCCCGTACAGGCCAGGCTCACGGTGGACCCCGCTTCCGATCCCACCAACCCTGTGGACGCGGACAATGTGAAAGCCGCCCTCGCTGCCCTTCCCTCCACGGCCAATGCCGACTTTGGCGTGACACCGCTGCCGGGCGACCACAAGACCCTGCGACTGGAGGCCAGGGTTCCCGGAGACTCCGCTTCGGCCGATCTCTTCATAGCAGGGGGGAGCGAGTACATGTTCGGTCCCCCCACGCGGGAACAAACAGATGGCAAGCTGGTTTTTACCGTACCCATCCGCGAGCGGCCGAAATCAACTCCGCTCGATGGGGGACTGCACTATACGCTGACGAGTACGGCAGGGGCCGTCGCCGGGCTTTTACCTTATCCCTGAGGTGGAGAGCGTTCCATTCAGATTCGCCCGAGATTGCCCGCTCGGCCTCGATCGGCTAACTGCCTTTGCGGACTCCTGACAGAAGAGAGACATGCCATGACCATTTCAGTCGGCGACAGGCTACCAGAAGCAACCTTCAAGACCATGACTGCCGACGGGCCCAAGGACCTTGCCAGCGCCGAAGTCTTCGCCGGCAAGAAGGTCGTCCTGTTCGGCGTGCCCGGCGCGTTCACGCCTGGCTGCACCAACAACCATTTGCCCGGTTACCTTGAAAATTATGACGCCATTCGCTCACGCGGCGTGGACGCCATAGCGGTCGTGGCGGTCAACGACGTTCACGTCATGGGAGCGTGGGCGCGATTTACGGGCGGCGAAGGCAAGATCCTTTATCTCGCGGACGGAAATGGCGATTTCGTCCGTGCGCTCGGGCTGGAAACAGACCTTTCCGGGAACGCGATGGGCAAGCGCTCCAAGCGGTTTTCCATGGTGGTGGAAGACGGCAAGGTGACCGCGCTGAACGTCGAAGCCAAGCCGGGTGTAGACGTTTCCAGCGCAGCACATATTTTGGAGCAGCTTTAACCGATCAATAGCTTTGCGCGGAACGCCGCGGCCGCCTCGACGGCTGGGATGCCTTTGTGGCGGAATCCTCTTTATTTGCGGAAAGCGGCGCCGGCGTTTTCCTTTTGAAAGGGGCCATACCCTCGCGCGCCAGTTCGTCGGCGCGCTCATTCTCGGGATGGCCGGCGTGGCCCTTTACCCAGTGCCAGTTGACCGTGTGCCGGCGACGCGCCTCGTCCAGCGCCTGCCATAACTCGACATTCTTCACCGGCTTTCTGTCAGCGGTCTTCCACCCGTTGCGCTTCCAGCCCTCGATCCAGCCGGAAATGCCATCCTTCACGTAGTTGGAGTCCGTATAGAGATCGACCACAGTCCCCTCCTTGATGGCATTCAGGGCATTGATGGCCGCCATCAGTTCCATGCGGTTGTTGGTCGTGAGGGCTTCGCCCCCTTTCATCTCCCGAATCGCGCCGTCATTGGGGCCATTGCTGCGCAGCCGCAGAACCACCCCCCAGCCGCCCGGACCGGGATTGCCGGAACAGGCGCCGTCAGTGAATGCTTCAACCCGCCTCATGCCTCCGCCCCGGAAAGCTCCAGGCCATATTCGGTCGGCGATTCAATGCCGCGATGGAAACGCATCCTGCGCAGATATTCGAGCGGGTCCTTCTTGACCACAAGACTGCCGGCCGGCGTATTCAGCCAGTCATAAAGCCTGGTGAGCATGAAGCGCAGGGCTGCTCCGCGCGAAAGAATCGGCAGCGCTTCGGCTTCCTTCCGCGACAGCGGCCGAACCGCCGTGTAACCGCCAAGCAGTGCCCGGCCCTTGGTCAGGTTGAAGGAGTTGTCCTTCTCGAAACACCAGGCGTTGAGGCAGATGGCGACGTCATAGGCGAGCAGGTCATTGCAGGCAAAATAGAAATCGATCAGGCCGGAAAGCTCGCGGCCAAGAAAGAAGACATTGTCCGGAAACAGATCGGCATGGATGACTCCCGCGGGCAAGTCGGACGGCCAATTTTCCTCCAAAAAGGCAAGATCAGTCTCCACCTCGCTCGCAAGCCCTTGCTCCACCTCCTCGGCACGCTCGCGCGCGCGCTCCCAAAGCGGACGCCAGCCTTCGACTGAAAGCGCGTTGCGGCGGGTGAGAGCGAAATCTTGCCCCGCCAGATGCATGGCAGCCAGCGCCTTACCCACTTCCCGGCAATGATCCACCTTGGGACGGCGCATCCACATGCCCTCCAGAAAGGTGACAATGGCCGCCGGACGGCCTGCCAGCTTGCCGATTGTGCCACCGTCACGCCGCCGCACCGGCAGGGGACAGTTAATGCCCCTTTCGGAAAGATGTCGCATCAAGCCGATGAAAAACGGCAGGTCATCCGGGTTCACCCGCTTTTCGTAGAGGGTCAATATGTATGAGCCGCTCGACGTATGAAGCAGGAAGTTCGAATTCTCGACACCTTCCGCGATGCCCTTATAGGAAAGCAGGTCGCCGAGCGTATAGTCGCCCAGGAACCCCGCCAGTTCAGTTTCGGAAATGTCGGTGTAGACGGCCACGCTCAGCGTACTCCGTTGACGAAGGCCATGTCGGCTGGGGTCAATTCCACGTCGCGCAGGGCGCGCATGACCGGAAACTCCTCGGTTTCCGTCGCAGTCGCTGCCAGATGCAAGGACACATCGTAACGTTCTCGAAAGGCGTCGATGATCTCGTCGACGAGGATCTCAGGCGCCGAGGCGCCGGCGGACAGGCCCAGCGTGCTGATTTCGCCGATCTCGCCCCAGGGTATCTCGGCGGCGCGCTGGACAAGGAGCGATTTCCTGGCTCCGGCGCGCTCTGCCACCTCGACGAGCCGACGTGAATTGGACGAGTTGGGCGCCCCGACAACCAGGAAAAGATCTACGCCCGCGGCCGCTTCCTTCACCGCCTCCTGACGATTGGTCGTGGCATAACAGATGGATTCGGACGCCGGCGCCTGCAGGGCAGGAAAACGCCGTTGAAGTACCCGGATGACGCCCGCGGTATCTTCCACGGAAAGGGTGGTCTGGGTTACGAAACCGAGCGCTTCCGGATCTTCCGGGGTGAATGAGGCAGCGTCGCTTTCGGTCTCGATCAGAGTCACCGAGCCTTCCGGCAACTGGCCCATGGTGCCGATGACCTCCGGATGCCCCGCATGGCCGATAAGCAGCACATGCCGGCCGAGCCGCCTATGGCGCATTGCCTGCTTGTGGACCTTCGAAACCAGCGGGCAGGTGGCATCCAGATAAAAGAGGTTGCGCGCTTCAGCATCCGCCGGAACGGATTTCGGCACGCCGTGGGCCG
>SMEH01000729.1_pt1 | contig 11819 bp, 9 predicted proteins | sample 2456361 | NCBI WGS metagenome assembly SMEH01 (sample SAMN10132587, study PRJNA489261) | soil metagenome | isolation source: day1 control-loamy sand soil ammended | place: USA | reverse complement strand
CAGGTCGCTCAAGATCCAAATGAGACACGCTCTTAGTCACCTCGATCGAACTTTTACCCGCGCCGAAGTAGCGTTGCGGGTCGACCTCGCGATTGCAATGAGCCAGACCAACATGGACCAGGAAGCGTGTCGCCAGAAAGAACTTGCGAGCGCATTAGCGGAGGCGGTGGGGTCTCAACGACAGCAGCGTAGGCTTGTGGCTATGGTATGACGTTTAGGACAGAGTCGCCAGATCATGGGTCTTGCCTCTCAAGTTTGTAATTAAAATAATGACATATAATCTTACAGTATTTCGTTCTGTGGAATTTCCACTCCGGCCTGTCGTTCAATATTTGGATGAATACATCTCCGGTGAAGCTGGGTCCTACTCCTTCGAAGACTAATGCAAGAACTAGATCGTACACGCGACTCAGTGCGTTCACGAAATGTTCGAGTGTTCTTATTGACTCAAACCCCGGTCCTTCCCCGTTCTCCAGTCGCTTGCGGCGATTGTGGAGCTGTCCCCTTGATGGATGCACGTAGGAGCTGAGTGCCTTAAAAGCACTCTTGACTTCCGCTTTGAAATCTTCTGCCGGTACCATCCGGAGTGTAGTGTCCTCGATGGGGCTTACCGACGATTTGGGAACGTGGTGATGAAGAAACAGCTCGCGCTCTTCGAGGCTTGCCCCGCCAGGGAGTGCCTGATCGACGTACACGTACTTCGTCGCGCATTCGACCATATACCGTAATTCCCGCTGACCAGAGTGGAAGACTCCGCTGTTCATTAGAACATATATCGAATACGCGGACTCTTGCAGCTCATCTACAAGCGTAGATAAAAGCCAATTTCTGCTGTGTGGGTAGCGGGTGAATGCAATCCCTGAGAATTCGGCAGCATAGGCAAAGTCGGCAGTGAGGTGCTGAAGTCTTTTTTGTTGCGCGATATACTCCTCCGAGTTGAGGACGCTGTGGCGATGTGCCTCTGCTTTCCTTCTGCGGCTCTCTACTGCATGCTCGATGATCTTTGATATTTCGGGCTCTTGTTCAACGGGCATCTAATATTCCGATCCTTCAAGATTTGGTGGATCTCTTATTGACGGTGACTTGTCGAAGGGGAAATCATTTGTGGATTATTGCGAGCAAGTCGGCTTGGTGGTTCGCTGCCTAATAGTATCTCGATCACGTCGTGCCGGGGACGTAGCCTTCCTCGTTGACCGGCGCATGCGTTGTCAGGCTTTGCGACCCGGCGCGGTGCGATAGCCATCGGTATGATCAACGAACGGTTCCATCCCGCCAATCGCGCTGTCGGCACCTTTCGTCCGGCATTCCGGAGCTCGCTCCCTCGGTGTCCCGCAGCGAATCCACACGCAGCAGACGGGCGGCTCCGGCGGGCGCCCTTGCATAAGAGAAGAAGTTCGAACACGCGTCCCGTATTTAAGTTTTCCAGGTTGACTGATCGAAGTTATGTTCTCCGTGGCATTCGGGAGGCGAGGATCTCTGCTGCCTTGCGGTCCGTGGCTGCGACCCAGGCGGCATAGACGCGGAGGGTGGTTGCTCCGCCTCCGCCGTGGCCGAGGCGGCCTGCGACCGTTCTGAGGTCTATGCCTGCAGAGAGAAGCTCTGTGGCGCTGTAGTGGCGGAGTGCGTGTAGGTGGGTGTCGATGCCCAGGCGGGTCGTCATGTCTTTGTACCGCTGGGTGGTGGCGTTGGGGGAGTACGGCTCTGAGTGGTCTGGCGTCTTGGTGCCCGAGAAGACGAACTGGTTGTCCGTGAACTTGCCGCCCAGGGAGCGGACACGCTGCTGGACCCGTCGTTTGTGTTCCTTCAGCAGGCCTACAGTCTCGGTGTCGAGGGCTATGCGACGGTTCTGGTGGGTCTTGGTGTCCTTCTCCTTGCCTCCGACCCAGCTGCGGCGTAGGTCGATCACCTCGGTGTCGAGGTCGATGCGGGAGAAGCGCAGGCCGACGAGTTCGCCGCGTCGCATGCCGGTGGTCATGGCGAGCCAGACGAGAGTGCCCCAGTCGTCATCCATGCGGAAGGCTTCCTCGACCAGTCGGGCAGCCTCAGCGGGTGTCGGCGGGTCCGGCTCTGGTGGCTTCTGCTTCGGGCGGCGGGCGATGCGGGCGGGATTGGTGGCGATCCAGTCCCACCGCTCTGCCGCTCCTAGTGCGCCGCTGAGGATGGCGTGAACCTGGCGCACAGTCGACGCGGCCATCGGACGGCACTGGTGCGCCTTGCATCCGGCTTGGCGGCAGTCATGGTTCGAGGCTGTGGAGCTGTGGCGTTCGACGCGCGGTTTGCCATCGCAGCGGGCGCGGCAGCGGCGTAGCTCGGTGTAGAAGCTCTCCAGCGTCCGTGCGTCGATCTTCTTCAGCGGGACGTCGCCGAGGGCGGGTTTGATGGTGCGCTCGATGTAGCGACGTAGGTCTTGCGCGTGCTGTCCTCGATCTCCGTCACGCGCAGCCACTCGTCGAGGGCGTAGCTGAGCGTCACGCTCGTGGAGGCTGATCGCTGGTTGATGACTTGGGCTCGGAACTCCGCGAGCTTGTCCTTGGCCTTGCGCTGGGCAGCCTTGTCGGTGCCCTTGATCGAGGCGGTGAGGTAGATGTCCTTGCCGGTGACCGGGTCTCTGCCTGAGAACAGGCGGACCTGCAGCGATCCTCCGCGCTGCCGAATGGAGCCACGCGAGCGCGTGGCATTAGCTCTGAGTGTACTCATGGACACTGTCATGGACAGAGCTAACGCCGCTGAGTGCCCCCGGTGCGACTCGAACGCACACTGGACGGATTTTGAGTCCGTTGCCTCTGCCGATTGGGCTACGGGGGCGTTTCTTCCACTGTACTCCTTGTTGTTTCCGGGTCTGTAACGGGGGTTGATCTCCCCGCGACTCCGCGGTGCAGCAGGTGCGTCACAGACAGCGTATGACGGTTATTCCACGTGGTGAACGCCATTCCGACGGCAAAAGTGTTTGCCGGTAATCTCGAAGAGGCGGACCGCCGCACATACAGAACCCGTCGATTGTTCCCAGGAGGAGCCCGGTGACCGAAGCGGCTACCGAAACCAACGATGCCGCTCCCGCTCCGCAGCGTCGCGTTCTCGTTGCCGAAGACGAGGCGCTGATCCGTCTCGACCTCGTTGAGATGCTTCGCGAAGAAGGCTACGAGGTGGTCGGCGAGGCCGGCGACGGGGAAGAGGCAGTCAAACTCGCCTCCGAGCTCAAACCCGACCTCGTCATCCTCGACGTCAAGATGCCGAAACTCGACGGCATTGAAGCGGCGGCGAAGATCACAGGCGACCGGATCGCGCCCGTCGTGATCCTCACCGCCTTCAGCCAACGCGAGCTGGTCGAGCGGGCCCGCGAGGCCGGAACGATGGCCTACCTCGTCAAACCCTTCGCCAAGCGCGACCTGGTGCCCGCCATCGAGCTCGCCGTGAGCCGATTCTCCGAGCTCCAGGCGCTGGAAGCCGAGGTCGCAGGCCTCAACGAGCGGCTCGAAACCCGCAAACTCATCGACCGCGCCAAGGGCCTGCTCATGACCCACCAAGGGCTCACCGAGCCCGACGCCTTCCGCTGGATCCAGCGCACCGCCATGGACCGGCGCACCACCATGAAGGCCATCGCCCAAGCCGTCATCGACAACATCGGCAAGTAACGTCAAGCCGCCGTGGCGGGGTGGGGCTCGGCGCCTCGCCCCGCCTTCGCGGGTCAGCGGAGGCTCTCCACCTTGAACGCGGCCTTCCTCGCCGCCTTCGCCACCGCCTTGTCCGGGTGATGCCGGCCGAAGACCGACAACACCTCCCACGTGCCCGGGTGCTCGAGCCGCCACAACACGTCGAACACCCTCTCCTCGCCCCGCCTCATCGTGGAGGCGAGCAGATCACCGATCCCCTCGGGAGGGTCGTCGACATCGACATCGCAGTACATGTCCGCGATCAGCCACGCCACATCGTCGTCGGTCAAAGCGAACTCGGGCTTGTCACCGTGGCGTTCGCTCAACACCCGCTTGGCATACGGGCGCAAAGACGGTTCGTCCAACAACGTCCACCACACGTCGTCGACCTCCGCGCCGAGCCGATGCAGCAGTGTGGTCGCCGCTGTGCGCTCACCCGGCCCGCCGACCGACGCGGCAGCCGCCAACTCCGCGGCCGCCTGTGTCGCCGTGCGGCGAGACCGCCACGCGTCCCATTCCGCCTCCACCTGTTCGTCACTGCCGAGGAGCGTCACCGCCACCACGTCGGCCGCGGTCATCTCCTCCAACGGAGGTAACAGCGGAATGTCGACCTCCTGCTCGATCTCCGACCACAAAGCGAACAGGCCCAGCGGTGTCAGCCGCACCAGCTCGTCGGCGATCGTCACCGCGCCCAGCCAACGGAGACGTTCGTAGAGCACCCGGGCGGGCCGCCCATAGGCGTCCACCCAGACTCGCCACGCCTCCTCGAACGACGCGTCCTCTGACTCCGATCCGTCCAACGCCGCCGTTTCGTGGACCATCTCGTCCAGCGAGGCGAGAGGAACCCCCTTCTCCCGCGCCATGAACAGCGGCAGCACCGTGGCACCGGCTCCGTGGAGGGGCAACTCGGGCACGCCGAGGCAGGCGGCGTCGAACGTCAGACTCCATGCGCACAGCGACGTGAACGCCTGGGCCCACATGCCCAGTACGGTGTCCTCGTCCCCCTCCGCCCACTCGTCCACGGCCGCCCCGGCGACGGCGGTGGTATCGACGACTTCGACGAACCCCAGGGCATCGGCCAGCTCCCACAGCTGCATCAACTCGCGCATCCGTGCGTCGTCGTCGGACGGTGGTAAAAGTCCGCGTTCGACCAACTTCCGCGCTGCGGCAGCCGCGTCCGCCTCGCTCAGTTGAGCCGTGTCCTCGTCCACGGGACGGCCTTCACCCACCCACTGGGCCAATACCCGCACCGCCGTCAGCAGCGGGCTGTCTCGCGCGGCATCGACGAGCTCCGCGGGGGAGGGAAGACGCAGTGGCGGCAACCTGTCGGTTCCCAACAGTTCGCTGTAGTCGACGTCGACGGGATCGTCATCATGATCGGACGCGACCACCAGTGGGACGGAGGAGGCGTGGTCCTGGGATGTCATGGCGGCCAGGTTAACGATGGGCGCCGACGAACCCCACCGGCCAGAGGGGAGGACCGGTCACCCCGTTTCGATCCTGGAAGCCGTTCGGGACGGAGGCTTCCCGGCTCCGACATGCGCATCGTCCGGTCGGGACACGGCGACGAACCCGCGAGTGAACGCCTGAAGCGGACGTTTCCTTCACCCGTTCGAGGGGAGTGGCAAAGGTACCGTTCGACGACGAGGCGGCGAGTGGTGAAAGCGTCCGCTGTGGCCGGAGGACACGGCAAACCGCTTCACCCGCCACTGTCCACTGTCGAAGGAAGCAGCGTGGTGTGAGGGCGAGGGCCGGTCAGGGACTCGGGACCCGATCACGCACCACACACGTCAGCCGCGCCGTGCACGTCCGCCACCCCGCCTCGTTGGTGATGACGATCTCCGCAGTGATGGTGCTCCGCCCGACGTGCAGGGGGGTGGCCACAGCCGTGACCACACCCGACATGGCGGCGCGATGATGCGTGCAGGACAGCTCCAGACCCACCGCTATGCGATCGACGCCCGCGTTCAGCGCCGCCAGTACCGAACCGACGGACTCGGCCAACGCCGCGTTCGCCCCACCGTGCAGTAACCCGTACGGCTGAAGATTGCCCTTCACCGGCATGGTGGCGCTGACCCGCTCCGGTGTCAGATCGACGAAGGTGACGCCGAGTTTGTCGTTGAGCTGCTGTTCGGCGATTTCCGGGGAAACGCCCCCGAGAAGGTCGCGTATCAGCTTGTCAGACGAGTTCTCGGTCACCGTATGGCTCCCTTCCCGGAGTTCTCACCCGGTCCTGCCAGGTCCTGTCGGGTCAGTGGCCGCCGCGGACCAACGCGCGGCGAGGCTGTCGGACCCTCACCCTAGACTCACGGGCGTGAGCTCCAAGCAGAACACCTCCGTAGCGCACGACACACCCCGGCTGTTGCTCATCGACGGACACTCGATGGCCTACCGGGCCTTCTTCGCGGTGCCCGCCGACCGGTTCAGAACCTCCACCGGGCAGGTCACCAACGCGGTGTTCGGGTTCACGTCGATGCTGATCAACCTGCTCCGCGACGAGGCCCCCACGCATGTGGCCGTGGCCTTCGACGTGTCCCGGAAGACGTTCCGCTCGGAGACGTTCGCCGACTACAAGGCCAACCGCCTCGCCACACCCGACGACTTCAAAGGCCAGGTGGAGCTCATCAAGGACGTCCTCGGAGCCCTGTCGATCCCGGTTCTGGCCGTGGAGGGCTACGAGGCCGACGACGTCATCGCCACGCTCACCGCGAAGGCGGGCGACGACTACGAAGTGCTGATCTGCACCGGCGACCGGGACGCCCTGCAACTGGTCACCGACTCGGTGACCGTCCTCTATCCGCGCAAGGGCGTGTCCGATCTGGTGCGTTTCGACCCCGAGGGCGTGCAGGAGAAGTACGGCCTGTCGCCCGCGCAGTACCCGGACTTCGCCGCGTTGCGAGGTGATCCGTCCGACAACCTGCCGGGCATTCCCGGTGTGGGCGAGAAGACGGCGGCGAAATGGATCAGGCAGTTCGGTTCCCTCGGCGAGCTCATCGACCGGGTCGACGAGGTGAAGGGCAAGGTCGGTGAGGCGCTGCGTTCGCACCTCGACTCGGTGATGCTCAACCGGCAACTCACGGAACTGGTGCGCGACGTGCCGCTGGAGGTCACGCCGGACGACCTCGCCTTGAAACCGTGGGACCGCGACGCGGTGCACCGACTGTTCGACGAGCTGGAATTCCGGGTGCTGCGCGATCGGCTGTTCGCGTCGTTGTCCAGCACGGAGCCGGAGGCCGACTCCGGGTTCGAGGTCGAGGGCGCGGCGTTGCAGCCCGGCACGGTGGGCGAGTGGCTGTCCCAGCACGCCAGCGGCGGCACGACCGTCGGACTGGCCTTCTCCGTCACCGGCGCGTCGGTGACGTCCGACGTGCAGTCCGTGGCGTTGGCCGCCCCCAACGGTGAGGGTGCCTACCTCGACGTCACGACGTTGACCGAGGACGACGAACGCGCGCTCGGCGAATGGTTGGCCGACGAGAACATCCACAAGGTGGGGCACTCGCTGAAGAAGGCGCTGCACGGCCTGCGCTCCCGAGGCTGGCGCCTCGCCGGACTGGTGATGGACACCGAACTCGCCGCGTATCTCGTCCGACCGGGACAGCGGTCGTTCAAGTTGGACGACCTCGTGCTGCGCTACCTGGGCAAGGAGTTGCGTTCCGAGGGCGTGGAGGGTGACGGGCAGTTGTCGTTGCTCGACACCGACTCCGACAACGAGATCGTGCGACGGGAGCTGGTGCGGGCTCGGGCGGTCCTGGAGCTGTCGTCCGCGTTGTCCGCCGAACTCGCCGCCATCGGCGCCACCACACTGCTGGCCGACATCGAGCTCCCGCTGCTGTCGATGATCACCGACCTGGAGGCCGCCGGCATCGCCGTGGACATCGACGTGCTCACCGAGCTCGAGGCGCACTATGCGAACCGCGTGAAGCAGGCGACCGAGCAGGCGTACTCGGTGATCGGCAAGCAGATCAACCTCGGCTCGCCGAAGCAGTTGCAGGTGGTGCTGTTCGACGAGCTGGGCATGCCCAAGACCAAGCGCACCAAGACCGGCTACACCACCGACGCCGACGCGCTGCAGACGCTGTATGAGAAGACGGAACACCCGTTCCTGCAGTACCTGCTCGAACATCGCGACGCGACGAAGCTGCGCAGTACGGTCGAGGGCCTGATCAAGGCGGTCGCCGACGACGGACGTATCCACACCACCCTGCACCAGACCATCACGGCGACGGGCCGGCTGTCGTCGGTGGACCCGAACCTGCAGAACATCCCGGTGCGCACCGACGAGGGACGTCGCATCCGTGAGGCGTTCGTGGTCGGCGAGGGGTACGCCGAACTCATGACCGCCGACTACAGCCAGATCGAGATGCGCATCATGGCGCACCTGTCGAACGACGAGGCGCTCATCGAAGCGTTCCACTCGGGCTTCGACTTCCACGCCGCGACGGCCGCTCGGGTGTTCGACGTCGATCCCACCGAGGTCACCGGCGAACAGCGCGCGAAGATCAAGGCGATGAACTACGGACTCGCCTACGGGCTGTCCGCCTACGGGCTGTCGCAGCAGCTGCGCATCTCCACCGAGGAGGCGCGGGCCCTGATGGACGAGTACTTCCTGCGCTTCGGTGGCGTGCGTGACTACCTGCACAGCGTGGTGGAGCGTGCGGCCAAGGAGGGCTACACCGAGACGATCTTCGGTCGGCGTCGTTACCTGCCCGATCTCACCAGCACCAACCGGCAACGCCGGGAGATGGCCGAACGCATGGCCCTCAACGCTCCGATCCAGGGCAGCGCCGCTGACATCATCAAGGTCGCGATGCTCGGGGTGCACCGGGCACTCGCCGAAGCCGGACTGCGCAGCCGGGTGCTGTTGCAGGTGCACGACGAGCTGATGCTGGAAGTCGCCGACGGCGAGCACGCCCAGGTCGAGGAACTGGTGCGCCGGGAGATGGGGTCGGCGTACGAGCTGTCGGTGCCGTTGGAGGTCTCGGTGGGGTACGGCCGCTCGTGGAACGACGCCGCTCATTGAGCACCGGGGAAGGTCGGATCCGGACGTTGTAGGGGAGACGAACGGCCGGACACCGACACTCCGGCCGCGCGGACGGGTTTGAAAACCACCTGTTCGGGTAGTCCCCTGTCATGCAGGGCCCCACAGCTCTCATCCTCGCCGGGGCGGGGATGCTCAACGACGTTGCACGTGCGCTCGTTTACGACGGCTGGCAGGTGATCCTGCCGGCCCGTCGATACGTCCCGGTGCCGATCGACAGGGGAGAGCCCCCTGGTCGTGCCGTGTGGCTCGAGGCGCACTGGGACCAGCCGGAGGAATTGGCGCAGCGGGTCGCCGCAGCGTTGCACGGGAGATCGGTGGACCTGCTCGTCACGTGGTTGCACGACTCCTACCGGGAGTCGGTGTCGAAAGCGGTCGAGCCGCTGTTGTCCCCCACCGCCCCCGTCGTGGAGGTGTGGTCGGCGACCGGCCCCACCGTGGTTCCCCGGAAACCGGGGCCCGACGTGGAGGACGTGGAGGTGGGGCGTTCCGTGCAGCGGATCCTCCTCGGAGAGGTGTCCGCATTCGACGACACCCGGGCGCTCAGCCAGGCCGAGATCATGGCCAGCGTGCGCGCAGCGGTGGACCGGGCGTTGGAGGGCGCTCCCTCGGCGCAACACGAGGTAGGGCGCCGGAGGCCGCAGCCGCAGATCCCGCGTCCGCGAGTGCACGACATCGCCGGGGGATTACCGCACTGGGCGTCCCCGGCCGGCCGGTGAGTCCGTCGCGCTGCCGTTTAGGGAGGACGTCACGAATCCCGAACGCAGCAGAAGATCGCGGAGCCGGGGAAGAACTTCCCGCGCAACGGACCCCATTGCCCCCACACCCGCGTATGTCCGGGCGGCCATTCGGGTTCGATCAGATCGACGAGCCGGAACCCCGCCGTGTGCAGCGCACGTACGTAGTCGCCGAGGGTGCGGTGGTATTCGACGTAGGTCGCGTCGCCGTTCGCGTCCACCTCGACGTAGGGGGTGCGGTCGAAGTACGAGTGGGTGACCGTGAGCCCGGTGGGTCCGGGATCGTCGGGGAATATCCACCGCATGGGATGGGTGACCGAGAACACCCAACGGCCGTGTGGACGCAGCACCCGGGCGACTTCGCTGAACACCTTCGTCACGGAGGCCACGAACGGGACCGCGCCGAACGCCGAGCACGCCAGGTCGAACGCGCCGTCGACGAACGGCATGTGTTCGGCGTCGGCCTGGACGAGCGCCGGATGCAGACCGGTGCGTCGGTTGCCGTCGAGGGCGTGTCGCAACATGCCGGCCGACAGGTCGAAGGCCACCACGCGCGCGCCCTGGTCGGTGAGCCAACGGGCGCACGGCGCCGAACCGCAGCCCACCTCCAAAACGTCCGCGCCAAAGACGTCGCCGAGCAATCCGGCGTCGGCTTCCCGCAGCCCCTCGGGACACCAGAGGAAATCGGCGACACCCAGGAACTCGCCGTGGGTATCGTGGTAGTCATCCGCGTCGGCGTCCCACCAGGCGAGGTTGGCCGCCCTGGCCTCGGCAGAGGACACATGGCGATGGGCGACACCCACAGTGCCGAGGACGGCCTCGGCACTGGCGTGACGGTCGGAGGAGTTCGCGTCGGCCACGCCGCCATTGTCCGGCAGACAGGGCGGAGAGCCGGAGTCGGACCCCCTGATTGTGCGGACGCGATCGAGGCGCGTAGTATGAGATCTAGCGCAGTGGGTTCGCGCTGCCTTCGACTCGGTCGAGCACATGCTGCGATGTCGAGGTCGCGCACCATCTGGTGATGCTCGCGACCGTTCTTTTGAACGTTTGCACAGTCATCGCCATGTTCCCGTCCTGCGCTAGCAACTGCACATCCACGAGACCAAGCCGCTAACCGGAGCAACCCACCTAATGACCATCGACACCACCACCGCCCCGAACTCCTCGCAGGCGAACCAGGTCGCCGTGAACGACATCGGGACGGAGGAAGACTTCCTCGCTGCTATCGACAAGACAATCAAATACTTCAACGATGGTGACATCGTCGAAGGCACCATCGTCAAGGTCGATCGCGACGAAGTGCTGCTCGACATCGGTTACAAGACCGAGGGTGTCATCCCGTCCCGCGAACTGTCCATCAAGCACGATGTCGACCCGGCAGAGGTTGTCGCCGTCGGTGATGAGGTGGAGGCCCTTGTCCTGCAGAAGGAGGACAAGGAAGGCCGTCTGATCCTGTCCAAGAAGCGCGCGCAGTACGAGCGTGCCTGGGGCACCATCGAGGAGCTTAAGGAGAAGGACGAGCCGGTTCGCGGCACAGTCATCGAGGTCGTCAAGGGCGGCCTGATCCTCGACATCGGCCTGCGTGGCTTCCTGCCCGCCTCGCTCGTCGAGATGCGCCGTGTGCGCGACCTCCAGCCCTACGTCGGTCGCGAGCTCGAGGCCAAGATCATCGAGCTGGACAAGAACCGCAACAACGTGGTCCTGTCCCGCCGTGCCTACCTGGAGCAGACCCAGTCCGAGGTGCGCAGCGAGTTCCTCAACGCGCTCGCCAAGGGCCAGGTCCGCAAGGGTGTCGTGTCCTCCATCGTCAACTTCGGCGCGTTCGTCGACCTCGGCGGTGTCGACGGTCTGGTGCACGTGTCGGAGCTGTCCTGGAAGCACATCGACCACCCGAGCGAGGTCGTGGAGGTCGGCCAGGAGGTCACGGTCGAGGTGCTGGACGTCGACATGGACCGCGAGCGCGTGTCCCTGTCGCTGAAGGCCACCCAGGAAGACCCGTGGCGTCAGTTCGCCCGCACCCACGCCATCGGCCAGATCGTGCCGGGCAAGGTCGCGTTCGTCCGCGTCGAGGAGGGCATCGAGGGCCTGGTGCACATCTCGGAGCTGGCCGAGCGCCACGTCGAGATCCCCGAGCAGGTCGTGCAGGTCGGCACCGAGGTCATGGTCAAGGTCATCGACATCGACCTCGAGCGTCGCCGCATCTCGCTGTCGCTCAAGCAGGCCAACGAGGGGTACAGCCCGGACGCCGAGTTCGACCCCACGCAGTACGGCATGGCGGCCGAGTACGACGAGCACGGCAACTACATCTACCCCGAGGGCTTCGACCCCGACACGCAGGAGTGGCAGGAAGGCTACGAGAAGCAGCGTGAGGAGTGGGAGCGGCAGTACGCCGAG
>SMEH01000487.1_pt1 | contig 11841 bp, 6 predicted proteins | sample 2456361 | NCBI WGS metagenome assembly SMEH01 (sample SAMN10132587, study PRJNA489261) | soil metagenome | isolation source: day1 control-loamy sand soil ammended | place: USA | reverse complement strand
TTCAAGGCGGTCCTAATGCCGGCCATACTTTAGAATTTGACGGCATAAAACATGTTTTACACCAGATCCCGTCTGGCATTTTCCGAAGCGACATCAAGAACATTATCGGTAATGGTGTGGTGTTGGATCCAGTTATTCTGAAGAAGGAAATTGAAAACCTAGAGAAGTTCAACCTTGACCTAAAGCAAAACCTTGCCATATCTAAGAAAGCCCAGTTGATTCTTCCTACGCATCGATTACTAGACGCCGCTTATGAGCAAGCAAAAGGGGAAAAGAAAATTGGCTCTACATTAAAAGGTATAGGCCCGGCTTATCAAGACAAAATAGGGAGGCATGGGCTTAGGGTGGGCGATACCTTGAGAGATGATTTTAAAGAAAACTATGATCAGCTCATAGGGCAGCACAAGACCATTCTGGACTTTTATAAATACGATTATGACCTGGCTCCCTTGGAGGAAGCATTTCTTGAAGCCATCGACTTTATCAAGCAATTCGAATTGGTGGACAGCGAGTTCATAATTAACGATGCTATCAACTCCACGAAGTCCATCCTTGCCGAAGGAGCTCAAGGATCGTTGTTGGATGTAGACTTTGGCAGCTACCCATTTGTGACAAGTTCAAACACTATGGTGGCAGGAGCGTGCACAGGCTTAGGTGTTGCGCCACATAAAATTGGCGAGGTATTCGGAATTTTCAAGGCATATTGCACAAGGGTGGGCAGTGGCCCTTTCCCAACCGAACTATTTGACGAAACTGGTAAGCGAATGCAAAAAGAAGGGAACGAATTCGGCGCTACAACAGGCAGACCAAGGCGCTGCGGATGGCTCGACTTACCAGCCCTGAAATATGCGATTATGGTCAATGGAGCCACACAACTCTTTATGACGAAAGCCGATGTACTGAATATCTTCGAGGAAATAAAAGTTTGCACACATTACAAGCTTCCAGATGGTACCATAACGGACAGAATGCCTTTTACTATCAATGATGGGGATGTGACACCAGTATATAAAACGATGAAAGGGTGGCATACAAGCCTAAGTAACGTGCACCATTTCAACGAAATGCCGCAAGAGCTAGTAGACTACATAGATTTCTTAGAACAAGAGTTACAAGTACCTATTACGATTGTATCTACTGGACCTGATCGTACTCAGACATTGATCAAACAAGAAGTGGCTGTTTAAGCCCTAATTCCACCATAAGCAATATCAAGCCGCAGAGGACGTCATGTTTTCTACGGCTTTTTTTATTCCTTCACCTATTTGCCTTTAAAAAAGCAATCGTATTTTCATAGCTTTCTGTGGGTTTCAACACTTCGTCATCAAACTGGGCTGTCTTTCTCAAAATACTATAGCTTCCCGTTTTAAGCTTTACTGCAAATAGCTTATTAACAGGAATGGTGTCATAATTGATCTTGTGAAGGCTCTCTTGGTCAGGTCCGAGCATTAGGCCATAAGCTAGTTCTTCTAGAAGTGCTGTATTGTTCATTGTCTAAAAATTGTGATTATTAAGGCGTTAACCCCTCTATATACCGATTTGTACGATTTGAGGTTACTCTACACATGTATTTTATTTTCATTCTTAGTGAGATTTGTATTATAAAAAGCAAGACAAGTGAAATCTACTTGCCTTGCTTCATCTTCTTATACTCGATGTGGTCTGCTATATCAACTCCAATAGTGACTGGGATTTCGATTCAAGACTTGACTGGCCCATGAGGTAAATATCTACCTTTCTAGCTGCTTCCCTGCCTTCCGATATCGCCCACACAACTAACGACTGACCTCTTCTCGCATCTCCTGCAGCGAAAACCTTGTCAACATTGGTTTGGTACTTTTGAGCTGCCACATTGCCTCTTTCATCAAACTGTACACCTAGGTCCTGAAGCACACCTTGCTGTTGAGGCCCAGTAAATCCAATGGCCAACAAGGCCAACTCACAGGGTATTTCTTCTTCTGTGCCTTCAACCTCTTTTAGTATGTTCTTACCTGTGGTTTGGTCTGTTTCCCATTCTACCTTTACTGTTCTTATGGCCATGAGATTACCACGGTTGTCTCCTACGAAGGCTTTGGTAAGAATAGCCCAATTCCGCTCGCAACCTTCCTCGTGGGATGAAGACGTTCTTAGAATAAGTGGCCATTGGGGCCATGGGTTGTCCTCTGTTCTTGTAAGTGGCGGTTGACCCAACAACTCAATCTGAGTGACAGACTTTGCCTTTTGTCTTATAGAAGTTCCTACACAGTCTGAGCCTGTATCCCCACCACCGATCACAACCACTCTTTTTCCAGTAGCTGAGATCCTGCGATCCCAGTTCACCTCTTCATCTGCCACAATTTTATTTTGCTGGGTAAGAAAATCCATGGCAAAATGCACCCCCTTGAGTGATTTTCCTGGTATTGGCATATCGCGAGGCACTTCGGCTCCAGTACACACTAATATGGCATCAAAATTAGATTTCAATTCATCAGCAGTGATGTCTTTTCCTACATGGGTATTGGTCACAAATTTCACCCCCTCTTTGCGCATTACTTCCACCCGTCTTTCTACGACCCACTTTTCTAGCTTGAAGTCAGGAATTCCATATCGCAGCAATCCACCAATGCTATTGTTCTTTTCATACACCGTCACATGGTGTCCTGCTTTGTTCAATTGGGCAGCAGCGGCCAAGCCCGCAGGGCCCGAACCTATAATCGCCACGTTCTTCCCTGTCCTCGTTTGTGGTGGGTTGGGTTTTATGTATCCTAGTTCAAAAGCCTTTTCAGCGATAGACTTTTCAATGTATTCTATAGCAACTGGTGGCTTGTTGATTCCCAAAACACAAGAGCTTTCACAAGGAGCTGGGCAGATCCTTCCGGTAAACTCAGGGAAGTTGTTGGTATAGGAAAGTATTTCAATTGCCAACTTCCAGTCTCCTTTATAGGCCGCATCATTAAAATCAGGAATATTATTGCCTACTGGGCAGCCATTGTGACAAAAAGGAACACCACAATCCATGCAACGAGCCGCTTGCTCACGGGCTAACCCCTCTCCTTCTTCTATGTACAATTCCTTGTAATCATGTATGCGTTCTTCGGGCTTTCTGGTAGCAGGAAGCCTTCTTTGATATTCTAAAAATCCTTTAAATTTTCCCATTATCTCTATCTTTAAACATTCACCATATCTTGCTTTCTCTTCAGTAAGACCGCTTTATATTCTCTCGGCATTACCTTTATGAACTGAGAAAGAGCTTTATCCCAATCCGCTAAAATGTACTTTCCTAATTCGCTGTCGGTTAAGGTCACATGCTTCTCAATAAGCGCCTTTAGGGTTGCTACATCTTCATTTTCGAGAGGCTCTAGGTCTATAGAGGCCATATTGCATTTGTCAGCAAATTTCCTTTCGGGATCCCAAACATAGGCTATTCCACCGCTCATACCTGCCGCAAAATTGCGCCCGGTCTCACCTAGTATTACAACCGTTCCTCCAGTCATGTACTCACAACCATGATCCCCTACACCTTCTACAACAGCAGTTCCCCCCGAATTCCTCACAGCAAATCGCTCACCGGCCATTCCATTTATAAAAGCTTGTCCAGAGATGGCGCCATACAAGGCCACATTGCCAATGATAATATTCTCTGAGGCTTTGAACGAGGAGAACTTATGAGGATAAACCGCAAGCAATCCACCTGACAATCCTTTACCAAAATAGTCATTGGCTTCTCCTTCCAATCGCAACTGAAGGCCTGGAGCGGCAAAGGCCCCGAAACTTTGCCCTGCGGATCCGATAAATTTGAAATCTATCGTACCTTCAGGAAGGCCTTCTCCTTTATATTTCTTGGAGATTTCATGAGAAAGGAGGGTACCTGTGGCTCTATCTGTATTCACAATCTCAAATGCTGCTTTTACCTTCTCCCCATTTTTTAAAGCTGGAAGGGCATTTTCCAACAATTTCCAATCCAGCACATCATTGATACCATGATCCTGATCCATTTGCTTATAAAGCCCTACCTCTGGAGCTGAAGGCACCTTGGCAATTATGGAGGATAAATCCAACGTGTCGAGTTTCCAATGTCCTCTCTCTTCTCTTACTTTAAGGATGTCGGACTGGCCTATCATCTCATCTACTGTGCGGAATCCTAGCGCAGCCATATTTTCTCTCAGGTCTTCTGCAAGGAAATTGAATAAATTCACCACATGGTCAGGGTCGCCCGTAAACAATGCCCTCAATTGCGGATCTTGGGTAGCTATTCCTACAGGACAGGTATTGAGATGGCATTTGCGCATCATGATACACCCTTCTACGATAAGTGCAGCAGTAGATACTCCCCACTCCTCAGCCCCTAATAATGCCGCAATCGCAATATCTCTACCTGTTCTTAGCATTCCATCTGTTTGCAATACCACTCTACTTCTCAGGTTGTTCTGCACCAACGTTTGATGTGCCTCTGCCAAGCCTAGCTCCCAGGGCACACCGGCGTGTCTGATAGAGCTTATCGGTGAAGCCCCTGTACCACCATCACAACCAGCTATTAAGATCACGTCGGCCTTGGCTTTCGCAACCCCTGCTGCAATTGTACCTACCCCTGCCTCTGACACCAACTTCACATTTATCCTTGCATGTCGGTTAGCATTTTTTAAGTCGAAAATCAATTGTGCAAGATCTTCAATGGAGTAGATGTCGTGATGAGGTGGGGGAGAAATAAGTCCCACGCCAGGAGTAGAGTGCCTTACACGGCCTATCCACTCATCTACTTTATGACCCGGCAGCTGACCTCCTTCGCCTGGTTTTGCACCTTGGGCAATTTTAATCTGGAGTTCTTCAGCATTGGCCAGATAGTAACTATTTACACCAAATCTTCCCGAAGCAACCTGTTTGATGGCCGATCTTTCCCAGTCGCCATTTGCTTTTTTATCATACCTGCTCTCATCTTCTCCGCCTTCGCCACTATTACTTTTTGCCCCAATTCTATTCATAGCAATGGCCAAGGTAGTATGGGCCTCATGCGAAATGGAACCAAAGGACATAGCACCGGTAGCAAATCTTTTCATGATAGATTCTTTCGGTTCCACTTCTTCCAAAGGAATGGGGGTTCTTTCTTTGAAATCGAATAACCCTCGCAGTGTACAAGCATTCTTTGTCTGATCGTTGATAAGCGCTGCATACTTCTTGTAAAGCGCATAATTGTTTCTTCTAGTAGAATGCTGCAGCAAGTGGATCGTATCAGGGTTGAGCAAATGATACTCTCCTGTTTGTTTCCATTGGTAGAAGCCCCCTATATCTAATCTGTTTCCTTTATCAACGTTGTGCTCGAAGGCCACATGGTGACGGCAAAGCACCTCTTTGGCAATATCGTCAAACGAAAGCCCTCCTATTCTTGATATAGTACCTGTAAAACACTTGTCAATCACGGGCTTGCTGATACCCAACGCCTCAAATATTTGGCTGGCTTGATATGACTGCAAAGTCGAGATGCCCATTTTGGACATAATTTTCAACAAACCATATCCAATAGCATGTACATAGTTATCAATAGCTTGCTCTTCGCTCAATTCACCTTTGATCTTCCCATCTCGATGAAGGGCTACCAACGATTCAAAAGCCATATATGGATGGACTGCACTTGCGCCATAACCGATAAGAGTAGCAAAATGGTGAGTTTCCCAAGCATCGCCTGCCTCTACAATAATGCCGGCTTTTGTCCTGATTCTCTTTCTCACCAAGTGATGCTGAACCGCTGCCGTAGCCATAAGCGTAGGAATAGGCGCAAAGGCTTTATCAGTAATCCTATCAGAAATGATCAAGATGTTGTAGCCAAGCTTTATGGCGCTTTCTGCTGCCTGACACATCGCATCAATACCTGCCTCGAGGTCTCCTGGATTTCCTGCAGCACTAAATTGGGCAGGGATTATCTGGCATCGGTAACCAAACATCTCCTGGTTTTGTAGTTTTTTGAACATCCTTACAGTAAGGACAGGCTGAGATATATGTATTTGCTTACAGTGCGCAGGGGTTTCAGCCAAAATATTTAGGCTATTTCCTATCCTTGTAAACAGCGACATTACCATGCGCTCGCGGATAGGATCTATAGGAGGGTTCGTTACTTGAGCAAAAAGTTGCTTGAAATAATAGGACAAATGCTGACTCCTTTTCGACAGAACGGCCAGAGGGGTATCTGCACCCATAGAGCCCACTGGTTCTGTTTTGTTTTCTGCCATTGGCCCTAAGATCACTTTGAGATCCTCCTCGGTGTATCCATAAAGCTGCTGACGAGAAAGCAACGTGCGTTCATCTAAAGGTACGCTTACATCATCAGGAGCAGGCAATTCCCGCAACTTAATTCTATTAGCCACAATCCAGTCACCGTAAGGCTTAGCACTGGCGATTTGTTCTTTGATTTCTTCGTCCAACATCACCTTTCCTTGCTCAAGATCAGCCACAATCATCTTTCCTGGTTGCAGCCTTCCCTTCTTCACGATTTTTGCCGGATCCACTGGCAGAGCCCCTGCTTCGGAGGCCAAAATGATCAGCCCTTCGTCCGTAATGCAATATCGGGAAGGCCGAAGTCCGTTTCTGTCTAAGGTAGCCCCTACTATTTTTCCGTCGCTGAAACATATAGAAGCCGGGCCATCCCATGGCTCCATCATAGAAGCATGGTATTTATAGAAAGCCTTTTTGGTAGCGCTCATGGCACTATTGTCTTGCCAGGCTTCAGGAATGAGCATCATCATTACATGTGGTAGCGATCTTCCTCCCAGCACCAACAGTTCTACTAGGCTATCCAAGTTGGCAGAATCAGAATTAGCCGCATCGCAGACGGGCAACAACATCTCCAACTCTTCATCAGTAAACAAATCTGAAGACATGAGTGCCTCTTTGGACTTCATCTTGTTCACATTGCCTCGAATAGTATTGATTTCCCCATTATGGGCCAAGTAACGGAAAGGCTGAGCAAGCTTCCATTTGGGAAATGTATTAGTAGAAAACCTAGAATGAACCAGTGCCAGCGCAGAGGCCATATCTGTATCGCCAAGGTCTGGAAAGTATGTAGCCAACTGTACTGTACGCAACTGCCCTTTGTATACAAGGACTTTAGTAGACATGCTGGCTACATAAAACTCATGCTCTTCACCAAATGCTTTCTTTTCTATTTGATGGGATGTGTAATTTCTGAGTACAAATAATTTTCTTTCTAATGCACCTTCCTCAAGAACTTCCCCTGCTCTCGCTCCAATAAATACTTGCTCTATTTGTGGTGCAGTTGCCAAGGCAGATTTTCCTAAACCATTTGGATTTACAGGCACTTGCCTATAACCCAAAACTTGAAGGCCAAGCCTGTCGGCATATTCATCTAGCAGCTCTCTGCAAGCCGCCCTAACAGCGGCATCAGCAGGAAAGAAGACCATACCCACTCCATAGTCCGAAAAATCGGGCAGTTCGATATTTTGCTCGCGACACTTCTTTAGAAAAAACTCATGGGGCTTTTGTATCAATATCCCAGCACCATCGCCAGAGTCGGGATCACATCCGCAGCCTCCACGATGCTCCATGTTTTCTAACATCTTAACTGCATCTGCTATAATCTTATGAGATTTTTCACCTTTTAAATTTGCTACAAATCCAATTCCACAGGAATCGTGCTCGAGTTCAGGAGTATATAAAGTTCTTTCTGCCTCTTTCATTCTAATAGTTTTGTTTTAAGAATTATTCAATTCGCCTGACCTTTTACGTGAGTGCAATAAGGCAAGCTGAGTAAAGCATTGTATGGGTTTGAGAGATCTGCCTAGAAAACAGACCTCATTGAAATATCTCAAGGATGTATTCTTGTATCTTACCAATGCTGCCAATAAGAACAAGGTCAATTAGAAATAGTGAAAGACTGCCAACCTTGAGACCTGGAAGTCATAAAAACATCAACCACACTTCACTATCTGCAAGCCGGTTACTATTTACAGCCTAGCGTTTTAAAACATTATTGTGTTTTTATGATGGGGTGCGTTGCTATGAGCAAGGGAAAGCGTCTGCGTTCCAGCGTGGAACCAGAATCGGGCACAGACATTCAGGGAATCGAGAAGATACCCAGCGTCAGGTAGAACATTTTCTTTGGGGATACCAAGTAATGAGTCATTGGTATTCAGAATAAAATTACGAAAACAAAAAATAAATAAACTTTAATATCTATATGGAAACGAACAACAAATACAACTATTTTCATTAAACATTTAACAAATATAAAATTTTTATAGTTTAACTCCAATTAAAAAATTTAAAACATAATTTTTAAACTAAAAATTAACTATTTTTAAAAACACTATCAAAATAGTAAAACAATATTTTATACTGAATTATCTTATTTTTGCAGAATTTTATTAAATAATTTTTGAATAAAATGTTCTGCAAACCTTAGCGCTAACCTAGTTGACAATCACTATCATTAGGTAGGCAATAGCCAATAATAGGTATTTCCAATCTTCCGTTTGCAAATGGGGATTTCCAAATTATATTTGCACTGTTTATAATCAATCTAAATAAGAATGCCTTTTGCCCGTAGGAACTTACTCGCTACAGGCTTATGCAAGAAGCTAAAATGATTATGGAAGCACAGAACAAATTTGGGTGGAAGCAATGGAGAAAATTTTTTAATGACATTCACCTATGGCTGGGGATTGCAAGCGGAATCGTGCTTTTCATAGTCTGCCTTACGGGAACCATATACACTTTTAAACAAGAAGTAGAGGAACTATTCGCACCTTCACTATATAAGGTAAACCCTACGGAAGGAAGCATTGCTTTGCCCACAGATGAGCTAGCACAAAAAGTAGCGCAAGAGACAGGAGGCCAAGTAACGTCTATTTCAATTCCCCAAGACAAAAAGAAATCATATAGCATCAGTGTCAAAACCTCTGAAAATGAAAGACGTGGCACTTCCTATTTTGTCAATCAGTATACCGCTGAAGTCCTAGGTGTTCAGGATGCAAGTGTCTCTGATTTCTTCCTGACTGTAATGAAACTACACCGCTGGCTGCTAATAGAAGGAGATACAGGAAAAATAATCGTGGGCATTTCCACCATTATATTTATATTCCTTACGCTTACAGGCATGGTGATCTGGTTCCCAATAAAGCTGAAAAATTGGAAGCAGGGCCTTAAAATTAAAATGAACGCCAACTGGAAACGCATTAACCACGACCTTCATAACACCCTAGGATTCTATTCTTTCTTCTTGTTGCTCATCATGGGATTAACAGGGCTTTGTTGGTCTTTTGGTTGGTACAAAGATGGCCTGAGCAAAATTATGGGATCAGAAGTGTTTGGCGCAAGAAGAGAAAAGCCAATGACCTCTATTGTTCCCGAGCACCTAGAGGATGCAAAAGTGATGAGCATTTCTCATTACATTGCGGTGACTGATTCTTTATTGCCTTATCCAGGAAATTACCGAATATCGATCCCTTCAAGTCCCGAAGGATCGGTGTCAGTGACTAAGTCTAAGAACGGATTCTTTGCGATTGCATCAAGTGACAGGGTACAAATAGACCAATACAGCGGCCTGCCTCTAAAAGTGGAAAGATTCTCTGACAAAGCCCTTAACGAGCAAATCGTATCTCTTATACGACCACTCCATACCGGCGAGGTCATGGGCATGTTCTCTAAGATTCTCTACTTCCTAGCGTGCCTTTTTGCCACAAGTCTACCAGTGACTGGTACGATTATATGGATCAATAAATTGAAAAAGAAGAAAAAAAAGCGAGGGAAAGAACTTTACAAAAAGAACTCCATCAGGAACGATAAGCAAGAAGCCGTACTGGCAGAATAATCCAGCCTACAACTCTATATGGCTAGCAACAATTTCATTCCCTAAGAAGATCGCTGCCTTGCTATTGAAGTCTTCTGTAGCGCCTGTTGTATAAAACTTCTTTGTCCCATGTTTGGAGCAAAGGATGTCCATTTCTGGATGGCGACGCAAATAATCGACCAAGCTATGGGCAACAACATCGCCTTGTTGGAACAGGTTAATATTCTCCGGCAGAAATTGCCTAATCTTATTTTCAAGCATTGGATAATGTGTACAAGCCAAAACAATGGTATCAATGGCTGAAGATTGTCTTGTGAGTTCCATCAAATACTTCTCCACGAAATAATCTGCGCCCGGAGATTCATGTTCATTATTTTCTACCAAAGGCACCCATAGTGGACATGCTTGTTGAAATACCTTAGTTTCGGGAAAAAACTTTTGAATTTCTATAACATAAGATTGAGAGGAGACCGTACCTTGGGTGGCTAACACCCCAATATGACCGCTTAAAGTATGGTCGCCCACGATTTCTGTGGTCGGCCTAATTACCCCCAGCACTCTCTTTAACCCTTTCATTTTGGGAAGATCGTTTTGCTGGATCGTACGCAATGCCTTGGCTGATGCGGTGTTGCATGCCAATATTATTAAATGACACCCCATATCGAAAAGGTGACGGACACACTCCAGTGTATACCGATACACCGTTTCAAACGACCGCGTACCATACGGCACCCTTGCATTATCCCCTAAATAAAGGAAATCGTAGTCAGGTAACTCTTTCACAATCTGCTTGAAGACGGTCAGTCCTCCATAGCCCGAATCAAATACGCCAATAGGTCCTCCTTGTTTCATAAAGGGAAATTATGGGTAAAGCCGATATTAAAAAAATTTCTCCTTAAATATTTACTGCTCAACAACTACTAAAGAAAGCTGTTTAACTGTAAAAATGGTCCAGCCTTGAGGCTATGATTCAAAAATAAATTACTGTATATTTATAAAAATTGGAACTAATCTATCCATAAGAAAGGTTAGGCAAGTTAAGGCTTTCAACCCTGAAGTATGTATGGCAAAAAGAATAGATAATATTGCTTGCGAGACCTGCCCAAGCAGAAAATTTTCCCTGTTCGATGAAGTATCTTATGAGAATCTCTGCATGTTAAGCATTGAAAAAAACTGTGTTTCTCATAAGAAAGGACAAACATTATTTTATGAAGGTACCCGACCATTGGGATTGTTTTGTATTAATGAAGGCACAGTAAAAATATACAAATCTACCTCCAATGGGAAAGAACAGATTATCCGCTTGGCCAAAGCGGGCGACTTTCTTGGATACAGGGCACTTTTGGGAGAAGAGCATTATGCCGCTTCTGCTACCATTCTTGAAGACGCAAAGGTCTGTTTCATCCCCAAAGAGAGCTTTATGCAACTCCTCTCTACCGATAGCAATCTTTATCGCAAACTAATGAAAGCTGTATGCCATGAACTTGGCATTATGGAAGAAAAAGTCACTTCTCTTTCCCAAAAAACTGTAAGAGAGCGTCTTGCTGGAACACTGCTTATGCTCAAAGAATCATATGGCATAGAAGGGGAGAACAATTCGAAGCAAATCGACATTGCCCTATCGAGAGAAGATATCGCCAGCATAGTAGGAACGGCAACAGAAACAGTGATCAGGCTGCTTTCTGAATTCAAAAATGATGGTTATATAAGTTTGGAAGGGAAGAAAATCAGGGTGTTGGATGCTAAGGCATTGGCCAAAACTGCTGACTATTACGCATAACAAGACTTCTTGAGATAGATATCCTATTATATGGGATCTATTCCATCCAGCTTCCCTATATTTAATAGGCTCGTTTGCAAGCTATGCATGTAGCTCACCCAGCCGAAACATAACTGGCTCCCTACCTAAGACGAACTTCTTCTATTTACAATCTAGGTTCTTATTTCCTGACAAAAGTCATATTCTTGGCTGCATTCCATCATTCCTAACCATATACTTGTCCACTAAATTTGCTAATAGATTATAATATGGCCCAACTATGTACCATTAGTTAAGGCCGGTACAT
>SMEH01000486.1_pt1 | contig 11854 bp, 11 predicted proteins | sample 2456361 | NCBI WGS metagenome assembly SMEH01 (sample SAMN10132587, study PRJNA489261) | soil metagenome | isolation source: day1 control-loamy sand soil ammended | place: USA | reverse complement strand
GACTCGATGGTGGCCGACTACTGACGGAGCTTCTTCATGTAGGCGATGATCGCGTCGACCTGCGCCTTGGGGAGGTTGCGCTCGCCGTAAGGCGGCATGTTCACGTTGCCGAATCCCTTGACGATCTTCGCCTGGGGTTGGCGGATGGACTCGAGGATGTAGTTCTCGTCGGCGACGACCGAGCTGCCGTCCTCGAACGCGCGGGTCTCGCCCCAGACGAGGGCCCAGGACGGACCGGGCTGGTTCACGGCCGGGTTGGTCGAGTGGCAAGCCACGCAACCCTTGCTCGAGTAGAGCTTCTCACCCCAGCAGGCCATCGGGTCGTCGTTGCCGTCGCAGTCCGCGGGCGGCTTCTGCGACTCGATGAAGAGCTGGTGGACCGTACGATCGTACTCCTCGGCCGAGACGACCGTGATGGCCGCGATCATCGTGGAGTGGTTCGAGTTGGGCTCGTCGACGAGCGAGCCGCTGGAGATGCCGCGAGGCGCGCCGCAGTACTCGGCGCAGAAGAGCGTGAGCGGCTCCTGGGTCTCCTCGGTCGCCTCGAACCACGCCGTCGTGTACATGCCGGGCACCACGTCGCGCTTGATGCGGAAGGCCGGGATGTAGAACGAGTGGAGGACGTCCGACGAGCTCATGATGAGCTTGACGGGCTTGCCCTTCGGGACGATCAGCTCGTTCTGCTGAATGGCGCCGTTCGGGTGCTCGAAGACCCAGCTCCACTGCATGCCCGTCACGCGAATCTCGATCGCGTCGCGCGGGGGCACGGCGGCCTTCACGAAGCTCGAGAAGCCCGAGTGGAAGAGGTAGGCGAGCAGGATGAGGGGCGAGAGTGTCCAGACGAGCTCGATGAGCGTGCTGTGTCCCGTCGGCTCCGCCTTCATGCCCTCACGCCGCCGATACTTGACGACGTAGTAGACCATGAAGCCCGTGATGAGCAGGAAGGACACCACGGCCACCCAGTAGATGAACATGTACATGTCATCCACTTCGGGGGCGATCGTCGAGAGCTGAGGGGGGAGCTGCGTCGTTCCCTTGGGTGCGGTCATGATTCTCCGACCTATGCCTTATTGGGTCCGCCCGTTACCGCGGGGACGGATCCCGAGCGTCCGCGGCGCCTTTCGCGACGCCAGAACAAAACGAGGAAGCCACAAAGCGTGAGCAAGGTGACGGCCCCGCCAAGTTGCATGACCCGAACCGCGATGAGTGCATACGAATTCGCGGCAGGATCGTAGGCGTAGCAGTAGAGGATGATCTGCTCCGCCGTAGAAATGGAGCGTCCCTCGGAGGCCTCGAGCAGAGCGAGGCGGATGTCCGTGGGGTTGAAGTTGAGCCCGTAGAGGTAGCGGGCGACCATGCCCTGCGGCGTGAGGAAGACGATGGCCGCGGGGTGCCCGTACTGCTGGGTCCGCTCGTTGTAGAAGTAACCGTAGCCGACGGCGGCGGTGATGGCCTCGATGGCCTTCTCGTCGCCGACGAGGAAGTGCCACCCCTTCTCACCCTCCGGACGCCCGTACTGCGCGAGCACCTCGGCCCGCTTCTTCGCGGCCGACTCGGGCGTGTCCTTGGGATCGATCGAGATGGTCACCACTTGATACTCCACCCCGGCCGTCCACTTCGTCTTGGAGATCCCGCGCGTCGTCGCGTCGAGGACCATCGAGCAGAGGGTCGGGCACGTGTGGTATGCGAAGCTCAGGAGGACGGGACGCTTCCCGTCGAAGTAGTCGCGAAGCCGGACCTGCTTTCCGTTGTGGTCGACGAACGCGAGATCCATGGGGACCTTCGTGTCCAGCTTCTCGTCGACCACGATCTCGTCGAGCCCCGGCACGTCCCGCACGGGCTGTGGCCCGTGCCGGTCCGGGAAACGCTGCGCCTCCGCGCCCACGGCCACGAAGGCCGGCGCGAGGAGGAGCAGCGTGATGGCCCGACGAAACCGCATCTCACTCGGCCGAAGCCGCCTCCTCGGAAGCCTCGGACTCTTCGCCCTGGGCCTCGGACGCCTCGCCTTCGGCGTCCTCACCACGAGCAGCGCCCTCGAGCGCGTTCTGCGCCGCCTCGACGGCCTTCTCGTCGTTGATGAGCGCCCAGCCGGCGAGCGCGCCGAGCTCCTCCGAGGCCTTGGGGGCCACGGCGGAGGCTCGGCCGGCCGCGAGCTGCTTGGCCGCCTCGCCGATGGCGATCGGCGCCGACTCGAGACGAGCCTTCTGCTCGGCCTCGACCTCCGCGCGCATCTTCACGCCCTCGGCGCCGATCTTCTCGCCCGAGAACATCTCGGACTCGGTCATGAACTTGAAGTACGACCGGAAGAACGGGACGAGGATGATGAGGATGACGGTGACGAGGACGGCCACCTCGAGCATGCGGCGCGAGGCAGGCGGCGTCGTATCGTAACCGGGCTTCGTGTTGTGGTGCTCGGACGACATCGGAGTCCTCAGTACGACTGATGGTGGTGAAGGGACCGCTCGAGGAGCGGGTCACCCACGGGGATGAGGGCGTGGTCGTTCATCTTCTTGAAGACGAGCGCGAAGAAGAAGCCACCCACCATGAGGAGCGCGCCCACGTCGAAGAGCATGCCGTGACCCACGACCGGCGAGCCGTTCGGGAGCACGTACCAGTACACGTCGACGAGGTGGATGAAGAGGATGACGCTCGCCATGATGCGGGCCCAGACGAGGTTCCGCTTGAAGATGCGTGAGATGAAGAGGAGGAACGGGAGCGCGAAGTGAAGGAGGATCATCATCACGCTCACGGTCTGCCAGCCGCCCTGCCAACGCTTGTGGAAGAACACGGCCTCCTCGGGGATGCCCGCGTACCAGATGAGCATCCACTGCGAGAAGCTCACGTAGGTCCAGAAGCAGAAGAAGCCGAACATCATCTTGCCGAGGTCGTGGATGTGCTCGACGTTGATGGCGTCACCCACCTCGCCGCTGCGGTGCAGGCTCACACCCCAGACGATGAGGAGCGCGAAGATCGCCGCGGCCGAACCGCCGAAGATCACGACGCCGAAGATGGTCGAGTACCACGCCGGCTCGAGGCTCATCAGCCAGTCGAACGCCGCGAAGGTGAGCGAGAGGCCGAAGAGGATGGCGGCGACCGGCGCGAACGCGCGGAGCTTCACCGTGTGGCTCGGATCGTGGTCCTCGTCCTGCTTCACCGAACGGCGGTAGTAGAAGAACGAGAGGCCCACCCAGATGAGGAGGTAGACGAGCCCGAAGATGAAGAAGCGGCTCTTGTTGAGGTACGGCGCCTTGTGCTCGAGCACGTGGTGATGGAGCTCGGCCTCCTGCGCCGAATGACCGCGGGGATAGAGGTCCCCATGCGCCCCGTGCGACTCACCGGAGGAGGCGTGCGCGACGGAGGCACCGAAGAGCCCCTGCTCGACGACCGCGTGCGCGGCCTCGTCGTCGTGGTGGCCACCCATCCACTCGTCGTAGACGTGGACCTTCCCCGTGAGCGCGAGCACCAGGTAGATGGCGCCGAAGACCGCGAGGACCGGCGCACCCGCGAGGATGAACTCCGCGAGGCGACGCGTGGTGACGCCCCAGTGACCGGCCGTGAGGTGCTCGGCGATCACGAGGAAGAGCGCACCGAAGAGGAAGGTGAGGATCGCGAAGAACCCGTAGAGGTACGAGTACCCGAAGTGCACCGGATCGGCGAGGAAGGCCCACGCGGTGATCCCGAGCCCGACGACGCCGAGCCCAGCCGCGACCTTCCACAGACCGGCCCAGCGGCTACCCTCGGAGAGGCGATAGTTGTTGTTGGAGTTGGCGGCGCTCACTGTTCCTGCTCCGTCTCGTCGTTCTGCGCGCCCTCTTCATCGCCGGGCTGCGGATTCGGCGACGCGGCGTCGGGCCGCGAGGATTGGCTGAGCTGAAGGGCCCGGACGTAGGCCACGATGGCCCAGCGGTCGTCCTGGGGAATGCTCTGACGGTAGGCCGGCATGTTGCGGATACCGTTCGAGATGGTGGCGAAGAGCTGGCCATCCGGGATGTGGCGGAGGCGGTCGTCGTGGAAGGTCGGCGGGAGCATCGCGCTCGCACCGATCGCGTCCGCGCGGAGCGCGACCACGCCGCGACCGTCACCCGACGCGCCGTGGCAGGGCGCGCAGTAGATGCCGTACCGCTGCTGACCGCGCTCGATGAGCGCGGCCATGCCACCCTTCCGCTCGACGATCGGCGCCGGGATCTCGAGGACCCAGCCCGTGTTGTCGTCGGTGCGGCCGGTGGCGTGCGCGATCTCGGGATCCGCCTCGACCGGGAGGGTGCCCTCGACCTGGGGGCGCATGGTGCGACCGTCCTCGAAGAACGGAGCCTTCGACTGCGAGTCGTACCGCGGCTGGTTGTACATGTTCCGGATGGGTACGATGGGCGGCTCCTTCGACGTGTCGCCGACGCAGCCGGCGAGCATCGTGGGAACGAGGAGCGCGAGAATGGAGATGCGTCGGGTCACGCTACGGCCTCCTCGACCAGCTCGACGTGGCTCGGGCCCGTGGACTCGAGGAGCGAGCGGGTGCGATCCAGATCGAACTTCGGATCTTCGACCTCGATGGAGATGAAGAACTTGTCGTCGGTGACCGCCTCGAAGCGGTCCGACTCGAAGATGGGGTGATGGTGGCGCGGCAGGCGGGTGAGATGGAGCATCCCGAAGAGCGTGCCGAAGCCGGTGAAGAGGATGGTGCACTCGAACATGATCGGCACCATCGACGGGAACGAGCTCATCGCCGCCGGCTTACCACCCACGATGAGCGGGTAGTCGTACACGTTCATGTACCAGATCATGAGCACGGCGGTGGTGAGGCCGAGCATCGCGCAGATGAACGAGATGATGCCCAGCTTCGTCGGCGGGAGGCCCATCGCCTCGTCGAGCCCGTGGATCGGGTAAGGCGAGTGGCAGTCCCAGTTCTTGTAGCCCGCGTCCCGCACCTTCATCGCCGCCTTGGCCAAGGCCTCGGGCGACTCGTACTCGGCGAGATAGAGGGCCGGTCGCTTTTGTTGATTCTCACTCATGACGTTGCCTCACTCCGCCGGTGCCGGGGCGAGCTCGCCCTTCGCCTTGGCGCCGTCGTGGCCGTGGTCGTCGAGGTGAGGATGCGCGTGCGGAAGCACACCCTTGAGCTCGGCGATGGCGAACATCGGAATCCAACGAACGAAGAGGAGGAAGAGGGTGAAGAAGAGGCCGAAGGTGCCGAGGTAGAGGCCCATGTCGACCGGCGTCGCGGTGAAATCACCCCACGACGAGGGGAGGAAGTCGCGGTTGAGCGAGGTCGCGATGATGACGTAGCGCTCGAACCACATACCGATGTTGATGATGATGCTGACCACGAACATCACGGGGATGTTGGTGCGCAGCTTCTTGGACCAGAAGAGCTGGGGAGCGAGGACGTTGCAGCTGACCATCGCCCAGTACGCCCAGTAGAGCGGACCCCAGTTGCCGTAGCTGTCGAGCTGACCGAAGCCGAGGCGGTTGTGGAGGAAGACCCAGCTCTCGTAGGGGTTGCCGGAGTACCACGCGATGAAGAACTCCATCGCGTACGCGTATCCGACCATCGTGCCCGTCGCGAGCATGAACTTGTTCATCAAGTCCAGGTGCTTGATCGTGACGATGTTCTGGAATCCGAACACCGAGCGCACGATGAGGAGGAGCGTGAGCACGAGCGCGAAGCCCGAGAACACGGCGCCGGCGACGAAGTACGGCGGGAAGATCGTCGTGTGCCAGCCCGGCATGATCGACGTGGCGAAGTCGAACGAAACGACCGAGTGGACCGAGAGGACGAGGGGCGTCGAGATGGCCGCGAAGACCAGGTAGGCCCGCTCGTAGTGCTGCCAGGTGCGGTGCGAACCGCGCCAGCCGAGCGCGAGGAAGCCGTAGATGCGCTTGCGGAGGAGCCCGCGCGAGCGGTCACGCAGCGTGGCGAAGTCGGGGATGAGGCCGACGAGCCAGAAGATGACCGAGATCGTGAGGTACGTGTTGACCGCGAACACGTCCCACATGAGCGGGCTCTTGAAGTTCGGCCACAGGTCCATCTGGTTCGGGATCGGGAAGAGGTAGTAGTCGAACCAGGGGCGGCCGGTGTGGAGCGCCGGGAAGATGGCCGCGCAGAGAACTGCGAAGACGGTCATCGCCTCGGCGAAGCGGTTGATGCTCGTACGCCAATTCTGCCGGAAGAGGAAGAGGATGGCGGAGATGAGCGTGCCCGCGTGGCCGATGCCGATCCACCACACGAAGTTGGTGATGTCCCAGGCCCAGTAGACCGGCGCGTTGTTACCCCACACGCCGATACCGAACGCGAGGAGGTACGTGATGCACGCGGTCATGAGGCCGAGGAGCGCGAGCGACGGAAGGAAGAGCATCCACCAACCGCGCGGCGCGGGGTTCTCGGTGACGCGCGAGACGGTCTCCGTGATGTCGTGGAAGGTCGTCCCTTCCGGCAGGAGATAGGTCTCGCCGATCTCTTTGATGGGAGTGTTGACGCTAGCCATCAGTGCGTCTCCTGCGACGACGGCGAGTTGGACTTGAGCATCGCCGGGTTCGGGTTGCGAATCTTGGCCAGGTAGGTCGTACGCGGCTGGGTGCCGATCTCGGCGAGCAGCTTGTAGGTGTGGTCGCGCGCGACGAGCTTCGAGACCCGGCTGTTCGGATCGTTGAGGTCGCCGAACACGATGGAGCCGTTCGAGCAGGCCTGCTGGCAGGCCGTCACGACGTCACCGTCGCGCACGATGCGATCCTCGCGACGCGCCTCGATCTTGGCGGCCTCGATGCGCTGCACGCAGTAGGTGCACTTCTCCATCACGCCGCGCATGCGCACCGTGACGTTCGGGTTGAACTGGAGCTTGCGCGACTCGGGGAAGTCGCCGTACGGGCGGTAGCCGTGCGGGGTCTTGCCGCTCCACTCGTCGGCGAGCTCGTCGGGGCGCGAGTGCCAGTCGAGGTAGTTGAAGCGACGCACCTTGTACGGGCAGTTGTTGGCGCAGTAACGCGTGCCGATGCAGCGGTTGTACGCCATGTCGTTGAGGCCCTCGGGGCTGTGCGTCGTGGCGTTGACCGGGCAGACGTTCTCGCACGGCGCCTCTTCGCACTGCTGGCACGCGACCGGCTGGATCGCGACGAGCGGCTCGTGCTCGTACTCGCCCACGAAGTAACGGTCGAGGCGGAGCCAGTACATCTCGCGCCCCTGCTCCACGCCACGCTTGCCGACGGAGGGGATGTTGTTCTCCGCCTGGCAGGCGACGACGCACGCGTTGCAGCCTGTGCAGGTCGTGAGGTCGAGGGTCATGCCCCAGCGATAACGGACCTCGGGGAGATCCTTCTCGCCCGGGTTGCTGCGCTGGTCGCGGTACTCGACCTCCTTCCAGAGGGGCGGCGTGTTGACGAACTCGACCGCGCGGAAGGACGGCTCGTTCGGACGCGCCTTGTACTCGTCGAAGGTGAGGTCGATGGCGATGGGGCGACCTTCCATGCGGTCGTGCGTCTGCGTCTGCACGAGCGTGTAGGTCTTGCCGAGCTTCTCGAGCTTGGCCTCGCCGGCGAAGAAGAAGTTCTGCGAGGTGCGGATCTTCTGCGCGTCGAAGCCGAAGCCGCTGCCGTAGCGGCCCGCGGCCTTGCGGCCCCAGCCGAGCGTGAGCGTGACGCAGCCGTCGGCGTGACCCGGGAGGATCCACACCGGCACCTCGAGCGAGCGCTCGCCCACGGTGAGCTTGACCATCTGGCCCGAGCGGAGGCCGAGGTCACGCGCCGTCTGCACGGAGATGAGCGCCGCGTTGTCCCAGACGATCTTGGTCATGGGATCGGGCAGCTCGAGCGCCCAGAGATCGTTCGCGTAGCGACCCTCCCAGAGCGCCGGATCGGGCCGGAAGGAGATCTCGAGGCTGTCCTTGCTCACCACGGGCACGGCCTTGGCCGAGCCGATGGCCTGGGCGATCTCGTTGTGGAAGAGCGGCGCGCCGGTCATGCCGGTGACGGTGGTGCCTTCCTTGACGCCCGCGTGGAGGAGCTTGCGGAAGTCGCGCTCGAAGGCCGCGCTCGGGTAGCGGGCGCGCACGGTCTCGCGGACGAGCTCGTACGGGCTCTCCTTCCGGTCGGCCGCGACCGCGAGGACCTGGAGCGGGCTCCAGCCGTCGTAGAGAGGCGCGATGAGCGGCTGCTGGATCGAGTAGGTGCCGTCGACCGCGAGGAGATCACCCCACGACTCGAGCTCGTTCGCGAGCGGGCAGTGCCACGTCGCGAGCTGGCTGGTCTCGTCGCGGTGCGAGGAGAAGTGCACCGAGGTGAGACCTTCGCGGCCGAGGAAGCCGGCGAAGTCGAAGTCGGCGGGCGCGTCGTAGACCGGGTTGCCGCCGATGATCACGACCGTCTTGACGTCGGTCGCCTCGACGAGCTCCTTGAGGTCGGCGACGAGATCCGTCGGCTCGTTGGTGTCGATGGCCGGGAAGAAGCGGACGCACTGGCCGTGGTTGCCGAGGCCCGCGTTGACGGCGTGCGCCAGCGCGTGGACCCAGGCCGGCTGGTTGCGGCCTACGACGATCGGCGCGCGACCGCGGTTCGCCGCGAGGTCGTCGGCGACGGCCTCGAGCCACTCCTTCGGGAAGTCGGTCGGCGTGGTGCGGAGCCCACCCTCGAGCGCCGCGAGCGGGATCGAGTGCTTCTGGACGAGCACCTTGGCGAGCGCGAGGAGGTAGTTGCCGACCTGGCTCGCCGGGAGGCGGAGGCGGTGATCCGCCGCCGCGCCGGTCGCGCTGTGGCCGGGCTCCACGACGTAGAGCCGGTTCATCTGCGTCTCGGGCGACTCGACGGCGCGGCGCTTGGCGAACGCGCGCGAGTAGCGGGTCGAGAACGGCTCGTTGTGGAGGAAGTCGGAGTCGAGGGCGAGGACGACCTGCGCCTTCTCGAAGTCGATGAGCGCCGTGTGCGGCCGCCCGAAAGCGATGCGCGCACCCTCGCGCGCGTTCGACATGTTCACCGACGAGTAGACGTGGAAGCGCGCCTGCGGGAGGCGGCTACGCACGGCCTGACGGAGCCGGTGGAACGTCGGGCTCGTCGAGGGCTGCACGAGGAAGCGGAGGCCGGCGCCCTGCGTGGCGCGGTGCTCCGCGATGAGCGCCTCGAAGGCCTTGGCGAACTCGGCGTAGGACGCGTCGACGAGCGCCCCACCCTCGCGCTTCGCGGGCTTCTGCGAGCGGTCGGGATCGTAGACCGAGTTGACGAGGATCTGGGCGAGCGTGTCGGTCGCGCCCTGGCTCGCCGGGTGGTTCGGGTTGCCCTCGACCTTGGTCGGACGGCCGTCGTGGCTCGTCACGAGGAGGCCGAGCGCGTCGCCCTCACGCTGCGTCACCGTCGCGAAGTGGACGGGGATGCCCGGCACGAGGTGCTCCGGCGAATTGGCGTAGGGGAGGATCGGCTCGACCGGGCGGCGGACGCAGCCCTCGAAGACCATCATGGCCGAGGTCGCGCCGGTGACCGCGAGGAAGTCGCGGCGACCGAGGCGGCTCTTCTCGACGAGCTGGGCCGCGGCGACGAACCCGCCGGGACGCTCCTCTTCGGCCATCTCCTGGAGAACCTTCGGATCGAGGTCCTTGTCCTCGAGGTTGCGCCAGATCTTGGGCGCGCCCGAAGATTCGGTGAAAACGTACGGCTTACGACGGCTCATCGGTGACACCCCGAGCAATGTTCAGGCGGTTCGAGAGAGCTCACGCGCTCTCCGATTTGCGCGAGCCAAGCTTCATCCGGTTCCCAAGTCATGTTCGTGATCTCGGATCGGGGGCGGAGGTTCGGCCCCGGATCGCGGTGGCAGTCGAGACACCAGCCCATGCTGAGCGGCTCCTCGATGCGCACGACCTCCATCTGGTCGACGCGGCCGTGACAGCTCACGCAGCCGACGCCCGCCGCGAGGTGGACGCTGTGATCGAAGAAGGCGTGGTCGGGCACCTGGTGCACGCGAACCCACTCGATGGCCTTCCCCGTCTCCCAGCTGTCACGGACCGGCTGGAGCATCGCCGAGTCGGTCCGGATCTGCGAGTGGCAGCCCATGCAGGTCTGCGTGGGGGGCACCATGGCCTCGCCCGCGCGCTCGACGTTGGCGTGGCAATAGCGGCAGTCGAGCCCCAGTTCCTGCACGTGCAGACGGTGGCTGTAGGGCACCGGCTGCTCGGGGGCGTAACCCACTTGCAGGTTATGAGGCGCGGCGTAGATCCAAACCGCCAGCACGAGCACGGTACCTCCGACGAGGGCGGCTGCACCGAGCGCGAGTGGCAGCAGGTTCAGTTGGCGAGGAAAGATCTGCATGTTGCCGTTCGTGGTTGCGGACGCTTGAACGCGGGTCCGGTCCGACGGGAACGCGGAAACCGCGACAAGGTCCTCTGATTAGCGAAGCGCCAAGAGTTCTTGGACCTCCGACTCGTGGGCCGGACACCCGCGGGCCAAAAGCGTTGTTTCCGCTCGATTGTTCTCGTCGACTCGGGCGTAACGCACGGCCCAAGGGCTGACGTCGAGTCGCTGGACGGCGATCGCGCCGTCCGCTCCGTGCTTGGCACGGATCGCCACGAGGATGCCCTCGTGGAACTCGAAGCGAGCCTCGGTGATGGGCTGATCGCCCGTGGCGCTCCACTCGAGCCAAATCCCCCCGTCGTTGCTCGGGGTGATCGAGAATTTGCCTTCCGGCTCGAAGCGCGCTCTCACCTCGGCGGGGGTCATTCCGAGGCGCACGCCGTGCAGCTCGTCGATCGCGGGCCGCGACGGAGCGCAGGCAACCGCGAGGGCGCACAGGGCGATGTGGAATAACGCTTGGAGGGAGCGCATTTCAGCCTGGTGGTCGGGCCCGAGCCCGGTCGTTGGGGCCGCTAGGGTCCCCACACGGTGTCGTCAAGCACAGGACGCGACAAAGTGTCGCAGGGGCGCCCGTATATCGCCGGAAGACCGCCCAGCGTCAAGTGATTCAGGAGATTTTTATCCCCACCACGAGACCGTCCGGCGTGGGGACGCAGACGGAATCAAAGGATTTCCGCATCTCTTGGTGGAAGGCGCGCATCGCGGCGGCCGTCTCCTCCTGGGGATGGAGGAGATCCCCGAAGAGGAAGGCGTTGTCCCCGACGAGCAATCCTCCCTCTCGGACGTGGGCGGCGGCGAACCGCCCGTATTCCGGATAGGAGCCCTTGTCGGCGTCGACGAAGACCATGCAGAACGGCCCCTCGGCCGCGAGCTCACGGAGGTTTTCCCGCGCGTCGCCCACGAGGATCGTCACGCGGTCCCCCACCCCGGCCGCGTCGAGGTTCCTGCGCGCCACCTCCGCGTGCCGGGGCTCGCGCTCGAGGGTGTAGAGCCGCCCATCCGGAGGCAGGGCCCGCGCGAGCCAGATCGCGGAGTAGCCACCGAGGGTCCCGATCTCGACGATCCGCTTCGCCCCGATCATCCGGGCGAGGAGATGAAGGAGCTTCCCTTCCGAGGGCCCCACCTGGATCGCGGGGAGGCCGTCCGTCTCGTGCGCGCGGTAGGCGCGATCGAGGGCCGCGTCGTGCGGCGCGTGGGTCTTGGCGATCCACTCGAGGATGTCGGCGGAGCCGTGATGTGCGCCTTCGCGTGACGAGGAGTCGGCCATGGGAGGCAGGATGACAGATCGCCGCGACCCCGCGAAGGTGCCCGCGGCCGGCTCTTCGGTTGACCCCGATTACCGGTCTTGCTAGTTCTGCGCCCTCTTTTTCCGTAGCCAGAATCGTCACCACGGCGAGGCCGGAGGAAAACCATGGCGAACGTGAAGGTCCTCGTCTCGGACAAGTTGAGCGAGGCAGGTATCAAGGTGCTCGAGGACGCCGCCGGCGTCGACGTCGACTACAAGCCCGGGATCTCCGAGGACGAGCTCGTCTCG
>SMEH01000485.1_pt1 | contig 11866 bp, 13 predicted proteins | sample 2456361 | NCBI WGS metagenome assembly SMEH01 (sample SAMN10132587, study PRJNA489261) | soil metagenome | isolation source: day1 control-loamy sand soil ammended | place: USA | reverse complement strand
CTCCTCGCCGACCCGGCCGCCGCGCGGGAGGCCAAGGGCTACCTCGAGCGCCTCGACTGAGGCGTCATTCCCGCTCGAGGAGATCGCGGATCTGCCGGGCGACGCCGCAATCCGCCGCGCCGCGGAGCGGCTTCTCGTCCTCGGGCGGAGGCGCGTTCGTGCTGCGCACGCCCGCGAATTCGGCGCGCGCCGAGATGAGCCGTCCGACGTCGGAGCGGGCCAGGAGGCGCATGAGGTCGCGCCCGGTCTCGAGCTCCAGGATGAACACCTCGATGCGCGCCTCGTCGGGACGCTCGATGGAGAGGATCATCCGCCCCGAGGCGACGCCCTCGCGGAGCCTCGGGAGCACCTCGTAGAGCCGCCGCTCGAGCTGATCGCGGATGCCGCGGAGCTCGAGCTCGGAGTCGGCCGCTTGGACGTTCTCCACGAAGTCCTCGCCGAGGAAGTCGCTGCCCTCGTAGAGCACCGAGGCGGGGATGTTCTTCACGCCGAGGCAGCTGCCGATGTCGTCGGGCGCCCCGTGGCGGACGGCGAGCCCCACGTCGCCCTCCCCGAGCTCGCCGTGGCGGATGAGCCGGAGCGTGAGCACCTGGCCTTCGCGGAGCGACTCGAGGTCGAAGCCCTCGGCCACGAAAGGGGCGTCGAGCTCCTCCCGGCGGTAGCGCTCGAGGGCGAGCTCGGAGACGCGGGCGCGGAGCCCGACGATCTCCTTGCGCATCGGCACGACCTCGGCGTCGATGAGCGCGAGGAGCTCCGATCGCGCGCTCTCCACCCTCCGCATACCGGCGAAGGTGTGGAGGGCGATCACGCCACCGATGACGACGGCGATCCCGAGGAGCAGCTTCCACGGGAACCCCCGTCGATAGCCCTCGAAGCCGCCGTCCTCTCCCCACCGGGCGGGCTCGAGGTTCAGGTCACGCGACTCTTCGCCGCTCATGAACGAACCGAGCGTCGCCCGGCCGAGGGGATCACTCGCTGCCCTTGTTGACCGCGAAGTTGATGTTCGCGTAGCCCGCCTGCGTGGCGGAGAACATCACCTTCTTCACGGCGAGGTAGTCGATGTCCTGGTCGGCCTGGACGATCACGATCCCGGGGAACTGCTTGGCGGTGCCCGCGTAGATCGTGTCCCAGTTCCGCTTGCGCTGCTCGAGCGCCTGGATCATCGGCTCGATGCGCTCGAGCTGAGGCGTCGAGAGGATGGTCGGCGTGTCGGCCACGCGGTTCCCCGCCACGGTGATGACGCGCTTGTCGATCGTGATGACGGGCGCCTCCTCGAGGTCGGTGGCGTTCACGGCCGTCGGCATGTTGATGTCGGCCTGCTGCTGCACGATCTCGCCCGAAGCCGAGAACGACATCAGGAGGAAGACGACGAGGGTGATGAGGAAGTCGATGAAGGGGATCAGGGGGATCTCCTGGTTCATCGCCTTCTTGCCGCCACCCGCGACCTTGTCCGTGACGAACTTCAGCGGGATGTGGTGCAGGAGCACCTTCCCAGGCTTGTTGATGCTCGGATGAACGGGTTTTTTGTCAGCGCTCACGCGTCACTCCGGGGCTCGAATGGATGAGATGAACCCGCGTCATCACTGAAGCGTCGCCGCGTCAGAGAGCGAGACCTTGGGGAACAGCACCTGTTCGTTCTTGTTCGCGTCGAGGATGGGGCGACCCGCGTCGTCGACGATGTGGCCCTTGGCCACGTCCATCGCCGCGATCACGCTCTTGTAGAGGACGCCGTTCTCGGGCGCGATGACGATGTCGTCCTTGTTGGGGAAGACGTTGAGCTTCTGGTGCTGGAGACGCCGGCGAAGCTCGTTGAAGTCGTAGTCGTCGCCAAGCTTGTCGATGGTCTCGCTGTCGCCCGCCGAGGACCCGAGGACGAAGCCCGTCTGCTGGATCTGCAGGATCAGGCGCTGGGGCGGCTCCTCGGGGACGTCGTCGCTCTGCGACTGCCCGGGCACCTGCTGGTTCGCCTCGAGCCGCGCGAACTGATTCCAAACGGCCGAGACCAAAAGGAACATGACGCAGCAGAGGAGGAGATCGATGAACGGGATCAGCGGGATCTCCTGGTTCACGCCCTTTTTGCCGCCGTGACCTCCGCCAGTATCGATCGATGCCATGCTACCTCGCTGGTGGGTGAGAACGTCTGGAGGGCCCTGGACGGGGCCGGGGCCCTCCAAAGTGGGCTCAGGCCGCGTCGGCCTCGGCGCCCGAGAGGTTGATCTTCGAGCGGTTGTTCACGACGAGGTTCATGACCTGGACCGTCGCCGAGTTGATCTCGTCGAGGAGCGACTGCGTCTTGCCGTTGATGAGGGCGAAGCCGATGAGCGCCGTGATGGACGAGAGGAGGCCGAACGCGGTGCAGTTCATGGCCTCGGAGATGCCGGCCGCGAGGACGAGGGCCTTGGTGGCCGCGTCCGCACCCGAACCGACGGCGCCGAACGCGCCGATGAGGCCGACGACGGTGCCGAAGAGGCCGCAGAGCATCGTGAGGTTGGCGAGGAGGCCGAGGTACGGCGTGCGGCGCTCGATGCGGGGGAGCTCCTTGAGGGCCGTCTCATCCATGGCCGCCTGCACTTCCTTGTCGGAGCGGTTCACCTTCATGAGGCCCGCCTTGATGATCCGCGAGAGGGGCGCGTCCTGAGCGGAGCAGAGCTTGATGGCACGTGCGAGGTCGCCAGCAAGGATGCACTTCTGCAACGTCGCGATGAACGCATCGGCGTTGATCGAGCACTTGTAGAGATAGACGACGCGCTCGACGATGATGGCGATCGAGAGGAGAAGGAACAACGCGATGATGTGCATCGCGAAGCCGCCTTCGACGTAGTGCTCTCCGAGTGTGGACAACATTCAGGTACCTCCAAGCAACCAGTTCGGACTGGCCGGGATTCGTCAGACGAAGGGGGGGTTTCCTCCGCCACGTGGATTCGACGTTCTCTTCTTCTCAGAACCGCGCCCGGGACCTCGGGTTACGCAAGGCAGCCTACGAAGTCTCGAACGAGGGTCGATGATACGTTTCGCCCCAAGCGTGTCAACAACGTTATGCAGGGGCTCCTGACTGAAAAACGGCGTGGTCACGAGCACTTTGGCCACCTACCGGCGGGCATGGGGTACACCCGTCGGGATCTCGCGACATGAGCATAGGAGAGCTCCCGACCACGCCGGATCTCAGAGCTCTTCGGGAGGGGTCTCCTCCTCCTCGATGGGGCTGGGCTCGGCCGTGAGGTCGACCCAGTTCTCCTCGTCGTCGGCGATCATCGCCGCGAGCCACTCGGCGAGCGTCACGTCGCCCACCTTGGCCGTCTCGAGGCCGAGGATCTTGAGGCCCGCGAGCTTGATGCTGGGCGGGAGCTCCACGCCGCCGAGGTCGGTGCCGACGATGCCGATGGGGTTGCCGAGGGTCGCCGTGTGCCCGGGGCCGTCGTAGATGAAGCGGCGGTAGCGATCGGGGAAGGCCTCGTGCAGCGCGCCCGTGTGGAGGTCGATGGACTCCATGAACGCGAGCGGCCCGATGGCGAGGAAGATCTCACTGAGCACGCTGTCGTACCAAGACGTCACGGCCGCGACGCGGATGTCGGGATCACGCTCGAGGAGGTACTCGATGAGCTTGAGGATGTGACCGCTCGCGAAGCAGTCCTCGCAGTCCTCGGGGACGAACTCCTCGGCGCCGAACTCCGAGATGAGCGTCTCGACGAAGGTCGGATCGCCTTCCTTGCCGATGCCGATGCCCGAGTCGTTGACGACGTAGATGGGCACGCCCGGGTAGACGTAGCGGACGAGGTAGCTCGCGAGGATCGTGCCGTAACCACCGCCGGAGCTCCCGGTGAGCACGATCTTACGCGGCGACGGGAAGTGGTACTTGCCCACCGCGAGCGCGGCCGAGAGGTTCGCGAGGCCGCGGTAGTGCCGCGTGGTGAGCCCGCGCTCGAGCTTGGCCGGATCGTTCTCCGGCATGTCCCGATCTCCCGAGAAGAGCGAGCCGTCGCAGTACGGGAGGTAGAGGACGTTCATGTCACGGAAGGGGTTCGACTCGAGCTCGGTGTTGGTCGCGTCGATCTTGGGGATGCCCTTCGGCGCCGTGACGATCGCGAAGCAGAAGTCGCTCCAGCAGGCGCCGCCGCCCTGGAGGAAGATGAGGAGGTCCTCGGAGCCCGTATCCCGCACCGACGCGCGATACGGCTTGCCGCGCATGCACATCGGACCGTCCTCGGAGTCGAAGGTGTAGGTGATCACTCCCTCGGAACCCACCTCGGCGGATACGGGCGGCGTCTTGTCGAGGTATCGAGTGAGTCCGGCGTCGTACGCGAGACGCTCGGGCGTGCCGGGCTCGGGCTCGTAGATCTCGAACGGAGTGGGACCGCTCGTCTTCTCGTCACCACCACAGGCGACGAAGGCGAGCGCAGACAGGACGGCGAGGAGGCGGGCAGTTCGCATGGCCGCCTATGATCCGCAACGCCGTCGAAAAGTAAACGGGGGAGTGTGGGGAGGACGCGCAGGGCGCTCGGAGGGGCGACGCAGCCGTCGGGGGCGGGCATCCTACCCACGCGGGCGATGGTGGGGTGACCTACCAGATCACCTCGAAATTCACGGCGAATTGCCGCGCCGCGCCCCTCGTCTCGCGTTGACAGACCGCGCGCCGCTGGAGTAGTTTCGCCCTCCCCATGGACCAAATTTGGCACGCGCTCGTCGAAGGTGCGCCCTTCTCGTTCATCAACATGGCGATCTTGGCGTTCGCCCTCGCGATCGTCGCCGATCGCTTCTACTACATCACCAAGAATTACCGCATCAACAGCGCCGAGTTCATGGGCTCGATCCGCAAGTACGTGCAGGCGGGCAACGTGGATCGCGCCATCAAGAGCTGCGACGCCGGTCCCTACCCCCTCCTCCAGGTCGTCAAGGCCGGGCTCACGCAGATCAACAAGGGCGAAGAGGCGATCATCGCCTCCATGGACGAGAAGCTCAACGAGGTGCTCCCCGCGCTCGAGAAGCGCACGCCGGCCCTCTGGACGCTCGCGAACCTCGCGACCCTCATCGGCCTCCTCGGCACCATCAAGGGTCTCATCGCGGCGTTCGCGTCGGTCGGCCGCCCGGGCCTCGACGCCTCGCAGAAGAGCGAGATGCTCTCGGCGGGCATCTCGGAGGCCATGTGGAACACCTTCTTCGGCCTCCTCATCGCCGTCATCTGCATGTTCTTCCACCTCATCCTCAACGGGATGACCAAGCGCAGCAAGGCCGAACTCGAGCACTCGGCCACGCGCCTCGAGAACCTCCTCACGCTCAAGCCCAAGGGCTGAGGCGATAGGGCGTCGACATGGCGGTGAAGTTCACGCCAGCCCAGCGCTCGTACATCCGCAAGCGCACCAAGGTGCACGTGCCGGGGCCGGACGAGCTCGACGACGAGCTCAACATCGTCCCCTTCCTCGACATCGTCATCAACCTCATCATGTTCCTCCTGATGACGATCTCGACGGCGGCGTTCTTCAACCAGATCGACACCTCGCTGCCCAAGCTCGGCAGCGGCGGCGCCAAGGGCGCGCAGCAGGAGAACCCCCTGAACCTCACGGTGACGGTCACGCGCGAAGGCATCGCGCTCACCGGCTCCAACGGGAAGATCCTCCCGGGCTGCCGCGAGTTCACGACCACGGGCCGCGTCGTCACCGTCCCCAACCGCCCCGACGGCAACTTCGACTGGGCGGGCCTCACCGAGTGCGCGGCGCGGATCAAGGAGACCTTCAAGGACGAGCAGCGCGTGACGGTGAGCGCCGATCCGACCGTCGCCTATCAGAGCGTCGTCGACGCGATGGACGCCGTCCGCAACGACAAGGACGGCAAGCCCCTCTTTCCCGAGGTGCTCATCTCGGCGGGTGTGAGGTGAGGCGGTCGTGAGCGCGGTCGACGAGAACGAGCCGAAGCCGGCGACGATGCTCCACGTGAAGCAGGCGATCCGCCGCAAGCTCAAGAAGCACGGGGAGCACGAGCACTACGGGCTCAACATCTACCCGATGATGGACATGATGACGATCCTCCTCGTCTTCATGGTCATGCAGTTCGCCTCGTCCACGGCGGCGGTGATCCAGCAGAGCGAAGAGCTCAAGCTGCCCTACTCCACCTCCGACGTGCAGCTCGGCGAGACCACCGCCATCCAGATCTCCAAGAGCGAGATCATCGTCGACGGCAAGCTCGTGCTCCGCCTCCGCAACGGCATCGTCGACCCCGCCGACAAGCGCGACGGCGCGCAGGGCTTCCTCATCACGCCGCTGCACAAGACGCTGAACACCGTGCGAGACGTGCGCAAGCAGATCGCCGCGAGCGATCCCCGCCGCCCCTTCACCGGCGACGTCCAGATCATCGCCGACGCCGACACGCCCTTCCGGACGCTCTCCGAGGTGATCTACACGCTCGGCCAGAGCGAGTTCGGCAACCTCCACTTCGTCACGAACGCCAAGAAGTAGCCCCGGGCTTCTTCGCGCCGCCTCTTTCCGCGACGCCCCTCGAGGCGTTAGTGTGATCCCCACACTCGCAGGAGGGATCCACATGCGTCTGTCTTCATGGATGTGCGCGATCGGTACCGCCGCCCTCGTCGCCGGCTGCGGGAGCGAGAGCGGGAGCCAAGCGTCCGCCCCCACGACCGGAGACGAGGTGAACGTCGAGCTCCACGACCACCCCACGCGCGAAGAGCTGGCCGAGGTGCTCGGCGAGCAAGCGGCGCACATCCGGGACTGCGGCCCGGGCACCGGGGAGACCGTGAGGGTCGAGATCGTCTTCGAGGGCACCTCGGGGCAGCCCATCGAGATCAACTACCCGGACGACGTCGCGCGGAGCACCCGCATCTGCATCGAATCGAACCTGGTGCACGCGGTGGTCCAGCCGTTCAGGCAGGATCGCTTCAGCGTCACCTATCCGTTCAAGCTCCGGGAGAGCGCGTCGGCGACCCCGCCGGTCGGCGACTCCGACGGCTGATCCACGCAAGCGACGCCGCGGCGCAGGGCCCCGATCGAAGCCCTGCGCCCCTCGCGGCGTTCACTCCTCGTCGGTCGCTTCGCCCTCGGCCTCGGCCTCGTCGTCGAGCGCGTCGAGGTCGATCTCTTCTTCGTCGTCGTCGAGCGCGTCGAGATCGATCTCCTCGTCGTCGTCCGAGTCCCAGTCGAAGTCGACGGGATCGTCGTCCACCGCATCGCGCAGGGTCTCGGCGGGCACGATCCCATGCTCACGAAGGAAGTTCACCGGCGCGGTGGAGAGCGGCTCGTAGTAGGTGACCACGGCGAGCGCCACGATGAGGAGGCCGATATACGGGATGACGGCCTTGTAGATCTCCGTCACGGGCTTCCCGAAGCGGAAGCTCGAGATGAAGAGGTTGAGGCCGACCGGCGGCGTCATGTAGCCGATCTCGAGGTTGAGCAGGAAGACGATGCCGAGGTGGAAGGGATCGACTCCGAAGCTGTTCGCGATGGGGACGATCAGCGGCACGACGACGACGATGGCCGAGAAGATGTCCATCAGCATGCCCACGCCGAAGAGGAAGACGTTGAGCAAGAGGAGGAACATCCACTTCGAGCTGATGAACGTCTGCATCGCCTCGAGGATGCGCATCGGGACCTCGGCCTGGATCAGGTACGAGGTGAAGCCGATGGCCGTGGCGAGGATCATCAGGATGGCGCCGACGAGCGTCATCGAGTCGCGGATGATGCGCGGGAGATCCTTGGTGAAGCTCACGTCGCGGTAGACGAAGACCTCGATGATGAGCACGTAGAGCGCGGTGAACGCCGAGGCCTCGTGGAGGCGGAGGAGGCCGAGGCCCATGCCGAGCACGAGGACGAGCGGGAGGATCGCCTCCCACTTGGCCACCCAGAGGGCGTGGAGCGCGTCCTTCAGGACGAAGCGCGTCCGCGGGAGCTGGCTCGAGCTCGCCTTCCACATCGAGTAGCCGCCCAGGATCGCGAGGGTGACGAGGCCGGGGAGGAAGCCGGCCGCGAAGAGGCCCTCGATCGTGATGCCCGCCACGACGCCGTAGAGGACGATGGGGACGCTCGGCGGGAAGAGGAGGCCGAGCGAGCCACCGGTCGTCACGAGGCCGAGGCTGAAGCGCTCGGGGTATTTCTCGGAGAGGAGGGCCGGGAAGAGCAGGCCGCCGATGGCGACGATGGTGATGCCGCTACCGCCCGTGAAGGTGGTGAAGAAGGCGCTCGCGATGATGCAGACGAGCGCGAGGCCGCCCGGCATCCAGCCGAGCCATGCGCGGCTGAGCTCGACGAGGCGCCGCGGCGTGCCGCTCTCGGCCATGAGGTAACCCGCGAACGTGAAGAGCGGGATCGTGACGAGGAGCGGCGAATCGGCGAACTTCTCGCTGAAGACGTCGCTCGTGGCGCCCGTGATGGGCGTGTTCTCGAGCGCGTCGAAGAGCAGCATCGCGGCCGCGCCGAAGACGGCGAAGAGGGGCGTGCCCAGCGCGGCGAGGAGGATGAGGCCGATGACGAGGATCCAGCTCATGGCTCAGCCCTCCCCCTTCTCGAGGTCGACGCCCGCGAGCTCGTGCACCTCTTCGATGCGCTCGCCGCCCTTGGTCGCGGCGATGAACGAGCCGATGCCCTTGAGCACGAAGCGCACCGACATGAGCATGAGCGCGGGGGGCACGATGAGCTGCATCACGGTCTCGGGCGTGGTGGCGGGGACGCCGATCTTCCCGAGCAGATGACGGATGGCGCAGAAGAGATCGGGGCGGTCGATGCCCTGCGAGGCGAGCTCGCTCCCCGCGATGTCGCATAGGTGACCGCGGTTCCCACTCGGCAGGAGGACCTCGTAGTCGAGCGGGACGTCCGCCGCGTTGATGACGATGCTCATGTAGAAGACACGCGCGAGGTAGAAGCAGATCACGCCCGCGGCGACCCCGATGATGCCGTGGATGATCGAGCGGACGACCGGAGGGACCACGCGAGAGAGCACGTCGATGCCGATGTGCTTGTTGCTGTGGACCGCGAGGCTCGCCCCGAGGAAGGCCACCCAGAGCGTACCCTTCTGGAGGAACTGGTCGGCCCAGGCGATCTGCGTGAGCGCCTCGTTCGCCCATCCGGCGCCGGTGTTGGTCAGGTTCCGAAGCAGGGCCTGAGCCGCCGCCACCACGATCATGGCGAGCAGCACGAGGGTCGCCACGGCTGCTTCACCGCGGCTGATCCCACGATCGATCCGTCGTAATAACTCCATCGCGCAACCTCTCGAATCGCCACGACCGGCGGGCAATTCCTGGGAGGTCGCGACCATACGCGAACTTGGGCGCGCGCGCGAGGGTTCGTGTGCCCCGAGGGGGGGATTCGGACGCAAAAAAGCCCGCGATTCCCGCGGGCTCTGACAGGTGGAAAGGCGAGTCGCTCAGCGACGACGCTGCGCGGCGAGCGCCTCTTCGATGCGCTTGAGGAGCTGCGCGGAGTAGACGCGGCCGGTGAGGCGCTTGCGGGCCTCGGCGGCCACGCGCTCCCACTCGGCGCGGTGCCGATCGGTGTCGACCTCCTGGAGGCCGCGCGCGAGGATGGTCTTGTAAGCCTCGTCGTCGTCCCTGCGGATGCGCTTGGCGAGCGCGTCGTGCGCCTTCTTGGAGGTCTCGAGGAGCGCGGCCTGGTGCTCGGGCGAGAGCGCGTCGAACGCCGACTTCTTGAGGATCGTGGCGCCGATGAGGATGCCGCTGTTCTGCTTGGTCACGTAGTTGAGCTTGGTGAACCACTGGAGGCTCACGGCGGCGATCGCCGAGCCCGGCACGGTGTCGATCATGCCGGTCTGGAGGCCCGGATAGACCTCGGGGAGGCCGAGGCGGACGGGGTTCGCGCCGATGACGTTGAGGACCTCGGTGAAGATCGCGTCGTCCTTCCAGGCCCAGGGGCGAAGGTTCTTGAGATCGCTCGGCTTCGCGAACGGATGGACCGAGAAGATGCGCGTCTTGCCCACGTCGCCCCACCCGAGGAGCTTGTAGCCCTCGGCCTCGAACTCGCGGTCGAGATCGGCGGCGAGCACGTCGCGCACGCCATCCATCTCCTCGTAGGTGTCGATGAGGCCGGGCGCGGAGAGCGCGAGCACCGAGCGCACGACGATGCCGAGGCCCGTGCTGGTCACGGCGGCGCCGTCCATCTGACCCGCGCGCATCTTGCGCACGAAGTCACGCTCGTCACCCTGGCTGCCGCCCGGATAGAAGCGGAGCCGCACCTGGCCGTTGGTGGCCTTGTTGAGGCTCGCGTCCCACGCCTTGAAGACCTTCATCCACGAGGAACCATCCGGCGCGACCGTCGCGATGCGGAGCGTGGTCGGCCCCTGCGCCTCGACGCGCTGGAAGTCGATCTCGGGGAGGAAGAAGGCCGCCGCGAGGAGCGGCAACCCGATGAGGAGGATTCGTCGGTTCATGAGTTCGCCTTTGTGTTCCGGTGGCCTGACCTGAGACGATCGGGCGTGCAAACGATTCAGTTCTCGGCCTCGTTTTCTTCGTCCTCCACGTCGAGGTCGTCCTCGAGGTCGTCACCCCCGCCAGGGATGAAGAACTCGTCGACCTGCGCGAGGTAGCGGGCGGCGCGCCGCTTCGCGATCATGTTGGAGAGGCGCCCCTCGGGGAGGAGATCCGGAGCCTCGAGGACCTCCACCATGAGGCTCACGAAGAGATCACGATCGCCGCGCTTGACGGCGTAGTGACGGCCCATGTTGAGGAGGGGGAGGAGGGCCCGCCGCCCGTTCCCGGCGATGGCCTTGTCCCAGAGGGCGCGCGCGGCGTCGAGGTCGGCGCCCATCTCGTTGGTGGCGATCATCGCGAGCATGAGGTAGCCGGCGCCGTAGAAGATGGTGTCGTCGAGCTCGAGCGAGCGCTGGACGAGCGCCTTGACGTAGGGAAGGTCGGCGACGGCCGCCATGTTGTCCTTGGAGCCGTTGATCCAGTTGCCCCAGGCATAGCCGGCCCAGAGGAGCATCTCGGCGTGCTCCTTCTTCTTGAAGCTCTTGCGGAGCCACTCCTCGAAGGCGCCGACGCCGCCCGCCACGGCCTCTTCCATGCCGTCCGCCTCGAGCTGGAGGAGGTAGACGCCGAGGTCCTTCGCGCGCTGATAGAGGTACTTGGCGCGCTCGCGGTGGTACTCGCCCACCGACACGTCACCGCGGAATTCCGCGTCCTCCGCCAGGTCCTCGACGACGCCGTAGGTGTAGCCGACGTACGCGCGGAGCAGCGTGGTCACGATGCGCGGCTCGTCGGGGACGATCACGAGCATGCCCTCGAGCTGGATGATGCTGTTGGGCATCGTGGCGGTGGCGAGCTCGTAATCCCAATGCCCCTCGAGGGCGATGCTGCCCCGGGCGGTGGTCTTGGCCGCGCCCTTCACGACGATCGCGGAGATGTCGCAAGCGCTGGCGAGCAGGGTGAGTGCGAGGAGGGCGAGGGCCGAGCGGAGACGATGAAAGGACATGGTCCGTGTTGGTACCGAGTCACCCGTTCCGTTGTCAATCGTCGTCGCGCCGCGCGCGGGGCGTGCGTCCGATTTCGGGACGCTTGACGCCGCGTCCTGCGCGGTTGCACGTTGTCATGGTGGCGCGTCCCCTTGCTTTCTTGACGCTTGGCGTCATTTCGCTGTGCTTCGTCCCCATGGCCCCGACCTCGGCGGCGGTCGGCGAAGGCCTCACGCTCTCCGAGCTCACCGCGCGCGCCGACGAGATCGTCGTGGCGCGGGCGGTGCGGAGCGAGAGCCGCTACGAAGGCGGCCAGATCGTCACCGAGACCGAGCTCGAGCGGATCGAGACGATCCGCGGCGACGCACGGGCGCCGCTCCGCCTCGTGGCCCCCGGCGGCGTCGTGGGCCCCGTCGGGATGCGCGTCGAGGGCTCACCTCGGATCGCGGTGGGCGAAGAGGCGGTG
>SMEH01000483.1_pt1 | contig 11877 bp, 5 predicted proteins | sample 2456361 | NCBI WGS metagenome assembly SMEH01 (sample SAMN10132587, study PRJNA489261) | soil metagenome | isolation source: day1 control-loamy sand soil ammended | place: USA | reverse complement strand
GAGTTGTGACTTTCGAGTTGCCTGTTTATGAGTATGTCGCTTTTTTGGTTAAGAAAGACGAGGATGATTATTTTGAATATGTGGACGAATTCTATATAGGTCGACTTGATGAAGAGAAGTCTAGAGCATATGTAGACCTAGATTAGTGAAGTAGGGCTGTAATAACTTATATCCTTATAGGTTGATTTATAGGCTGTAGCAGAACCTAGGAAAGGGTCTGCTACAGCCTTTATTTTTTGCTTTAAAGACAACATAGGTAGAAAGGACAAATAATCTGGTAGGAATTTAGAGCAGGGCCGCATTATTATTTCTTGTCAAAAGTGGTGCAAAAACCTTAAATTGCTCCAAAATTGGGAAGTGAAGTCTAAGTTTTTGCATCTCATAAGCTCTCTCATAAAAATGACATGATCGTTGCAACTCGGCCACTCGCTTAGGTGACGAGATTGTGGCAATAAATAAACGCTATGATATTATTGCACACATTTGACACCAGCTTGCCATTGACCAATCCGGTATTGAAGTTCTTTTTGATACTCGTGATTATTTTAATCTCTCCTATAATTCTAAACAGGCTTAAAATTCCTCACCTTCTAGGACTGATCATAGCGGGGGCAGTGATTGGGCCGTATGGTTTGGGCCTCATGGATCGGGATAGCAGTATCATTCTATCGGGCACAGCAGGTCTCCTCTACATCATGTTTCTTGCGGGCTTGGAGATAGACATGGCAGACTTTAAAAAGAATAGTATGAAAAGTCTGGTTTTTGGCATCTACACTTTCATTCTCCCCATGACCTTGGCCACATTTGGAGCGATTTATTTATTAGGCTATTCCATTCCGACATCAGTCCTGTTTGCGAGTATGCTCGCTTCACATACCCCTCTTGCGTATCCTTTGATCAGTAAATTGGGTGTGGCAAAAAACAAAGCGGTGAATATAGCCTTGGGAGGCACCGTGATAACAGATACATTGGCCTTGCTTGTACTTGCCGTAATTGTAGGCATGACAGTTGGTGAGGTAAATAATGAGTTTTGGATAAGACTTTCTATATCCATAGTGGTTTTTGGGCTCATCGTTATATTTCTTTTTCCCATTATAGCAAGTTGGTTTTTCAAGCGGTATGACGATAATATATCGCAGTACATTTTTGTGTTGGCACTGGTCTTTTTAGGGGCAGTATTGGCTGAAATGGCGGGCATAGAGGCTATCATCGGTGCCTTCTTGTCTGGCTTGGCACTCAACAGGCTTATTCCACACACCTCTCCTTTGATGAACAGGATTGAGTTTGTAGGTAATGCCATATTTATCCCCTTTTTCCTGATAGGGGTGGGGATGTTGATCGACTACCGTGCATTTTTCAAAGACTTCGAAACACTAAAAGTAGGGGCTCTTATGATTGCTATTGCTACCACGGCAAAATTCTCTGCCGCATGGCTAACGCAAAAGACCTTTAGGTTTTCGATCGACCAGCGAAGATTGATTTTTGGGCTGAGCAATGCGCAAGCGGCTGCAACATTGGCTGCCGTAATTGTGGGTTATAATGTGATTATCGGTGAGACGGAAAGCGGTGAACCCATTCGTTTGTTGAGCGAGGCTGTTCTGAATGGGTCTATCCTGATGATTTTGTTTACTTGCACGCATGCTACATTTGTGGCTCAAAAGGGTGCCAAGAACATTGCGCTATCAGAAGCTTCGGAAGCGAGTGAGGAGGAAAGTGAAATTCATGAAAAAATTCTTATCCCCATCAGCAATATCGATACTATTGATGAGCTGGTAAACTTGGGCGTTACCATTAAATCGAAGAACAACAAGGAAGGATTGTACGCCCTTACTATTGTTGACAATAACTCCACTGATGGTGCAGCAGACAAAAATGCTAAGAAAATACTCAACAGGGCTGCTGTTACGGCTTCTGCTACCGATAATTATTTGCAGGAACTTCTTCGCTATGACCTAAATATAGTAAACGGGATTACCAGCGTGGTTAAGGAGCATAAGATCACCGACCTTTTGTTGGGGCTTCATGTAAAAAAAGGGATTTCAGATTCATTTCTAGGAAACTTGACCGAAGGGATATTGACAAAATGTAATACGACTACATTGATCTACAAACCGACCCAACCCTTCGGAACGATAAAAAGGCATATCATCATCGTTCCGGAGAATGCAGAAAAAGAAATAGGGTTCCCTTTTTGGCTGATTAAAGTTTGGAATATTGCACGCAACTCTGGGGCTAAGTTGGTTTTTTACGCAGCACCTCACACGCTCAAGTATATTAAGGAAATTCATTCAAAGCATCCTGTTGAGAGCGAATTTGAAGAGTTTAGCGCTTGGGATGACTTTTTGATATTGGCAAGAAACTTCCATCCCGACGATAATTTGATAATTGTTTTGAGCAGGAAGAACAGGCATTCCTATCACAGCAAGATGGACAAGATACCTACATATCTCAATAAATATTTTAGAGAAAACAGTTTTATCCTGATTTACCCTCAACAAATTGGAGTTTCTGACCGATCTCAGATAGACCTGACTAATCCTGCACTGATCGAACCCATTGGGAAACTTGATGAAATTGGGAAGACGATCGCAAAGCTCTTCAGAAAAAAATAGCCTCACCTTCACAATGAATCATTGGGAAGGTGATATGCATCCTAGAGGAGTATGTGGAGGGTTTTATCGACCCTCCCGTAGTTTGTCAAATTCCTGCTTCAATGCCTTGGCTAGCATGGTCGGACGATATTTTGAATCCGCTTGGGTAATAACATGAATATGGCCCACATGTAGAATCTGGCATTCTTCTCCCAATAGGCTACTGACCACTAGATTGCCCGCTTCTATTTGTGTTTCTTGGTCTAGGTGTTTCATGTTTTTGGCTACTATGGTAATGTCCACCTGCCCATTAGGGGTGAGCGACAGACCAAACTGCCAACTTTGTGCATTCACAAAATGCAAATTATACTCCTCGTCATAAAGCTTCAGTTCTATTGGCTCCTCCTTTATGGGTTTTGCATAGTAAAAGGTCCAATCAGGAAAAGCAGGGGAAGCTCCCACGATAGATTTGCTTAACCTTAGCAATTCAGGATCTCCATTAGGTGAAATGGTAAGGTAGAAAGCATTTGATCCATCGGGACCCATTTCCCAAGTAAAAAGACCCAAACTCAATACTTGATTATCCATCATTTGTACGAGTTCCTCTCGTTCGGGGTGCAGCTCATCATTCAAGATATCTCTTATGCGCTTCTCTTGGGTTTCAAACCATTCCCAAAATGACGAAATTTTGCTGTTTGCTATGTCTTTGGCCATATCCTTAGTTGTGTTCAAGGTCACAAAGGTAGGGAAGAAATGGGCAAGGACATATGCGAGTCACCGATTGGTGAAGCATCTGCCTGAAAAATAGTTCGCAATTTCTTAAAAACTAATAATGTTAGTTATTTGTTAATATAGTTAGTAAAAAGGGTTTTAAAACTAATATTGTTATCATAATTTTGCTGCAAAGAAGTCGCTATGTTGCCCGACAAGCATATCATTCATATGGACCAAGATGCTTTTTTCGTATCGGTAGAAATACGGAAAGACCCGAGCCTAATGGGAAAGCCGATTATCATTGGAGGCACGACAGACAGGGGTGTAGTGGCCTCTTGCAGCTATGAGGCCCGGAAATTCGGGGTGCACTCTGCTATGTCATCGCGGTTGGCGAGGATCCTATGCCCGCACGCCATTTTTATAAAAGGGAGCATGGAAGAGTATTCCAAGGCTTCCCATGAGGTTACCGACATATTGCGAGAACGTGTGCCTTTGCTTGAAAAGGCCAGCATCGATGAACATTATATCGATATGACAGGTATGGACAGATTCCATGGAACGCTCAAATACGCCTGTGAACTCAGGCAGCGCGTGATTAAAGAAACTGGGTTGCCGATTTCGTTTGGGCTTTCCATAAACAAAACCGTATCTAAAATGGCTACTAATGAGTGCAAGCCCAATGGGGAGCTGAATGTAGAGAAACCCGCAGTACAATCCTTCCTGAATCCACTGTCTATCCGAAAAATTCCTGGAATGGGCAACAAGACTTTTGTGAAATTGAGCGATATGGGCATAAAAAAAATTCATACGCTGGCGCAAATCCATCCTGACCAGATGCAAGCCTTGTTGGGGAAAAGTGGGTTATTGTTACTCCAAAAAGCGAAAGGCATCGACCCTTCGCCAGTTGTCCCTTACACGGAGCAGAAAAGCATCAGCACCCAATGCACTTTCAAGGCAGATACCATTGATATAGCCAGCATCCGGAGTCTAATCGCCGCCATGGTGATGGAGTTGGCCTTTGAGCTCCGGCGGAAGCAAAAGCTGACGGCTTGTGTGGCCGTGACCATTCGCTATGCCAACTTCGAGGATGTGACTAAACAAGCTACCATTGCTTATACCGCTCTCGATGAGGTATTGGTCCAAAGGGTGCTAGAACTTTTCAAGCAGGTGTATCAGAAACGGATGCTGCTGCGGATGGTAGGAGTGCGCTTTTCTAATTTGGTGAGCGGACATGAGCAGATGGGGCTTTTTGCTGGGGCTGGAGAACGGTACAGCCTCTATCAAGCTATGGATAAAATCCGGATGCGGTTTGGAGAAAAGGCTGTGACTATGGCTTCTGCATTGAAACTAGAGTTATAAACATGTACCTGAATGCACACTCCCATTTTAGCCTGCGCTATGGTACGATGTCTGTCCCCGAGCTGGTGGAGGCAGCCAAGGCACATGGCATTGACCAACTGGCACTGACCGACATCAACAATTCCACGGGCATCATGCAGTTCATGCGCGAATGCAACAGCAAAGGGATCAAGCCGATCGCTGGAATGGAGTTTCGTAAGAACAAGAGGCTGTTGTACATAGGCATTGCTAAAAATAAAGAAGGGATGAAGGAGCTGAATGACTTTATGACCTACCACAACCTGTCCAAAAAGCCGTTGCCTGAGATTGCGCAGGCTTTCCACAATGCTTATGTGATTTATCCTTATGGGCGTGGGGAGCCCTTGAGAGAAAATGAGTTCTTGGGCATTCGGTTTGGTCAACTCAAGGAGCTATACAAAAAAAACCTTTCGTCTATAAGAGATAAGCTGGTTGTGCTACAGCCTGTATTCATGGCAGATAAGATCGGTTATCGTTTGCATGAATACCTTCGGGCAATCGATCTGAATACTGTTCTAACCATGGTGCCGCCTGAAGACAAATGCCAAAGAACCGACATGTTCTTACCCTTGGAAGAGTTGGTAGGACATTTTTCAAACTACTCCTTTATTTTGGAGAACACTCAAAAGTTGATGGATGGCTGTACCATGGACTATCCTCAGGGTAAGATAAAGTTGAACCGCAGAACTTTTACAGGGAATCCTGATGATGATAGAGCGTTATTGGAGAAGCTGGCAAAGGAAGGCATGCTCGACCGATATGGAAAGAACAATAGAGAAGCGTTGAAAAAAGTGGAGTATGAACTAAAGGTGATCTATGAACTAGGCTTCTGTTCGTATTTTTTGATCACATGGGACATTATCCGCTACTCGATGTCAAAAGGGTATTATCACGTGGGCAGGGGATCGGGTGCCAACAGCATCGTGGCCTACTGTTTGCGCATTACCAATGTTGATCCTTTGGAGCTAGACCTTTACTTTGAACGTTTCCTGAATCCACAGCGCACCTCGCCCCCAGACTTTGACATCGATTACTCTTGGGACGAGCGGGATGACGTTCAAGACTATATCTTTAAACGCTACGGCAGGGAATATACTGCTTTATTGGGGACTATGTCTACCTTCAGAGACCGTTCGGTGATCAGGGAAATTGGCAAGGTAATGGGGCTTCCAAAGACAGAGATCGACATGTTCACTGACCCCGCAGTAGAGAAGGCTACTCAAGAGAATCTTACTTTTAAAAAGATCAAGGCAGTCTTTGCCCTCATGCAAGATATGCCCAACCAGCGGGGCATCCATGCTGGGGGGATACTGATTTCAGAAGAGCCGATTACCTACTATACCGCTCTTGATCTACCTCCAAAGGGTTTGCCTACCGTGCAATGGGACATGTATGAGGCGGAAAATATAGGTTATGACAAATATGACATCCTTAGCCAGCGGGGGATTGGTCACATCAAAGAGGCGGTGGAGCTAGTGGCGCAAAACCAGCAGCAGAAGATTGATATACATCAGGTGAAGAGGTTTGTGAAAGATCCAAAGATCAATGCTCGTTTGAAAACAGGGAATACCATCGGCTGTTTTTATGTAGAGTCTCCGGCGATGAGGCAGTTGCTCATTAAGCTACAATGCGACAGCTATCCCATACTGGTTGCGGCGAGCTCTATTATACGGCCTGGGGTGGCTAGCTCGGGCATGATGCCTGCTTATATCCGTTATCATCATAACCCTGACGAGGTGCACTATTTGCATCCTGTGATGGAGGAGCAGCTGAAAGAAACCTACGGCGTGATGGTGTATCAAGAGGATGTGATCAAGATATGCATTCATTTTGCGGGCATGGATGGCGCTGATGCCGACATCCTGAGAAGGGGCATGAGTGGTAAGTATAGGTCTAGCGTAGAGTTTGATAAATTGGTAGTGCGGTTCTTTGATGGCGCAAGGAAGTTGGGCAGGCCAGAAAACGTTATTCAAGAAGTGTGGCGACAGGTGTACAGCTTTGCCGGTTATAGCTTTTCCAAGGCACATTCGGCCAGTTTCGCCGTAGAGAGTTATCAGAGCCTTTATCTTAAAACTTATTTTCCAAAAGAGTTTATGGTGGCAGTGTTGAACAACTACGGCGGGTTCTACACGCGCTGGCTCTATGTACACGAGCTCAAGAAAGCGGGGGCAAGGGTACATTTGCCCTGTGTAAACCACAGCGATGCCAAAGTCACCATAAAAGGAGATGATGCCTACCTTGGGCTGATTGGAATTCAAGGGTTGGAGGAGAAGTTTATCGACCTGATCCCTCAGGAGCGTAATCAGCATGGAGCGTATAAGGACCTTGAGAACCTGATTAAACGGACGGGCATTGGGCTGGAACAGGCCATTATCTTGATCAGGGTAGGGGCGCTGCGATTTACCGGAAGGAGCAAGAAAGAGCTGCTCTGGGATGTGCATACAATTTTGGGGCATGGAGCAAGGCGGACAAGAGCGGCTGAGCTGTTCGATCTAGAGCGCAAGCAATACCATCTGCCCAAATTAACAGATACCAAGCTGGAGGATGCCTACCATGAGCTGGAGTTGCTGGGTTTTCCATTGACTCTTTCCATGTTCGATCTTTTGAAGACCAGCTATCGAGGCGATGTGATGGCCGATGACCTAGTGGCACATGCTGGACGGGTTGTGAAAATGGTGGGGCTTTATGTTTGTGAGAAGACCGTTCGGACGAAAAACAATAAAAAGATGTGGTTCGGGACTTTTTTAGATGCCGATGGAAACTTTTTCGACACCACGCATTTTCCAAAATCTGCCCCGGTTTACCCGTTCCGAGGGGCAGGTTGCTATCTTATTTTAGGAAAAGTGGTCGTAGATTTTGGTTGTCCCAGTATCGAGGTTATCAAGTTTGCCAAGCTGCAGATCAAGGATAATCCCGTCATGGCATAGCCCCAGCCCTCATGTCGGTATTTTCCATAAGGTTGCAATATTTCCCCGTCAACATTTAAGACTTAACACTTACAGTTTCGATCGGTGCGTTAACGAATGACAAGCGGTAGCGGTTTTTTATTTGCCTGCTGTTTTATTAGTTCACGCAACGGCCGCTAAGATTCATGCAAAGACCGCTAAGGCTCTTGCTTACTGTCTACTGCCTCCCCATTCAAATCCAAGACTTAACACTTACAATTTCATTAACATTAGCAAATGACGGTATTGAATAAAGCAGGAAAACGACATGTTCTACTTAGAAAGTAGGACATGGGATAAATTTTTCGCGTCTTACACTGGTCTTGGCATTGCTGCGCCTTTCGAATTGGTAGATCAAGGATACTTCATGCGAACCGCCCGAGGAAGGCCCCATAGCAGATATGGTGATATCATAGCTATAGCCTACCTGGATCTCGTCAAACCTCAATCCAAACAAAAATGTTAGGGCGTCTTGATTGACCCGATCGGGGATATCTTGTGTAACAGGGATGCCCCTATACCAAAAGCCCGCCATGATAGGGTCATATTGAAAATGCAAGCCTAAGTCGAGCTGATCAAACTGGCCCTGTTTTTTATAAATAAAGGAAGGCGCAAGGCTGGACATCTTTTTCATGCCTTTGGGGCCGTAATAAAGAGGTACCCTATAACCAGCATGTATGGAGTATTTTACAGGCAATTGGTCGCTGCCATCTATCAAAGAGTGATTGGGCTTGTTCATGTGGTATGCCGATAGCCCCACCCATACGCTCTTATTATAGATCAAGAGGCCTGATCCAAAGTCAATATAACCTTTCCCGTAGGTGTCGATGAGGTCGGTAGTAGGATACAGCTCGTCCCTGCCCAGCTCAAACTGATCGCCAAACACAAGCTTGTTATAGTCGATAGAGCGCATACTGTAAGAAAAATGGATGCCAGGCGTGATTACCCACTTGTTGGCAAGGTGGATTTTATAGGAGTATAATAACCCCACATTGGTGGCTTTTAGATTGGCAGTTCCTGCTACATCTTGTGTCACCATAAGTCCAAACCCACTGTTGAGTTTCCTATGGTAGTAATCATACGAGAAAGCTGCTGTCCTGAAAGCGGTAGAGATTGCAGGCCATTGATTGCGATAATTGGCCACAAACCTGTGGTGTGCCTTTGGGCCAGTACCTGTATAGGCGGGATTTAGGTATAATGGGGCGTTGTAGAACTGCGAGAACTGCGGGTCCTGAGCGTTAGCATTGCCCAATATAAACATTCCCAAAAGGGTCAATATCATTAAATTTCTTACCATATCCATTGCGGCTTTCCCTATCTTAATAATGTGACATCACCATGTTTGGTGGTCCGTTCTCCATTCTCAAATTTAACTTCCAATTTGTAGATATAGGCGTCGGGCGGACTCATCACCCCCTTGTAATAACCGTCCCAGCCTATTTCCGGGCTGTTGCTTTCAAATAGCAACTCTCCCCATCTGTTAAAAATCAGCAAGTTGTATTCTACAGCGCCTTGTATCAGCGGTAGAAATATGTCGTTGTTCTGATCCCCATTAGGAGTGAATACATTTGGAATCTTTACTTCAAACTGGTTCTCAATCTCGATTTCGCTTACCCGTACCAAGGTATCGGCACAGCCAAGGTCGTTTATGGCAATTAGCTTAATGGTGTATTCCCCTGCTTTAGTATAGGCATGTTTAGGCTCGAATTCCGTAGAAGTTGTGCCGTCGCCAAAGTCCCAAATATAGCTGACAGCTCCCCTGCTTTCATTTATAAATATCACAGAGTCGGGCATATATATCGGCATACGTTGTCTTACCCTGAAGTTGGCGCGCGGATTGTCGTAGACATTGATGATATAGCTCTTTGTTTCAGATGCCGTGATGCCAATAGCATTGGAGCCAGAGAGCGTTACCGTATACTCTCCAGGTTCATAGTAGGTATAAGTAGGGTTGGTCTCACTGGACTTGCTGGTACTGTTGTCGCCAAAGTCCCACAATAACGTTCCTGGTTCTACATACTTTGCCTTGCTGATAAACTGTACCGTCAACGGCCCGCATCCTTCTGCTGGATGGTATTCGAAATCTATCTCAGGGATAGTAGGCAATATTTCAATTTCTTGTGTTACCGTTTTGGCACATTGATCACCAAACTGATCTTCTACTGTCAAGCTTATTGTAAACTTGCCGTATGTGCCGTAATCGATAGTGCCTGGGTTTCTTTCTGTGGAAGTTGTGCCATTGCCAAAGTCCCACAAATAGGTATAGTTGGGCTTGTTGGCAGTGGTGTTGGTCAGTGTAACCTCCGCATCTGGCAGATTCTGTAATACCGGTGTTGCCGTAAAAGAAGCGGTGATGTCTGGGTAAACCAGCACCTCGGTCACCTCTGTAACAGTACACATCGTCCCACTAGGGTGGTTTTTAGTACCTGTATAGACAATTCGGTAAAGAATGGCGTCTGATTCGAAATTCTCAAGCGTATGCTCATAGTTGGGGGTATTGGCTCCATATTCAGGCACTACTTGTCCTGTAGACATATTGATAACCTCCCACTCGTGAAAATCTATTCCGTTGAAACTGTTCTCAATGGATATGTACAGTGGAGAGCACCCTTCGATTACTGAAGGCGTTAATGTCGCGCTCATTGAAGGCCTTACGGTTATTGTTTTTTCCGTATATACGGAACAACCTGTACCGACATCGGTAGCTGTTAAGCGCACCCGATAATTTTTTGGTAATGAATAGGAAGTGTTTTCAAAGATGTGCGTGATCTCGGTTTCAGTGGTGGTTACCTCGCTCGGACCATCACTCCAATCCCATGTATATTCGACGCCATTGCGTATGTTATTGTTGGTGAACCTTACTTCCATAGGGCTACATCCGTCTAGAATGTCCACATCAAAGTCTGCTACAACCTGCGGGTGAACGGTTACTTCTTTAATTATCTCGTCCGTACATCCGTCAGCATTCGTAGATTGAAGCCTTACTTCAAATTCTTTGGTATCCGAAGTGGTGTTTTCAAAAGTGTGATATGTGCCAGCAAATGTTGTCCAACTGCCTGTAGAAGGCGATACTTCTCTGTAGGACCATTGTTGCAGTGCGGGGTCATGCCCTAGTGAATAATCGGTAAACGTTACGGCAAGAGGAGCACACCCTTCACTTCTATCCATGCTAAAGTTGGCACTGATGTCTTGAAGGAGATTCACCGTGAAAGTTCTTGTGAAAGTACAGCCTGTGGTGGCTGTAGCAGTAACAGACCCTGTGTATTGGTCAGGGCCAGTAAAGCCATTCTTATTAATGTAAGTATGTGAGTTCTCCAAGTCCGTTGTGACTTCAGACTGACTGTCTCCCCAAGTCCAGGTCACATAACTTATGGTCATGGTCGGATCCGTAATTTCTACTTCAAAAGTAAAGGTTTGGTCACAAGAAGTGTCATTATAAATAAGGGTGAACTCTGGCCGCGGGTCTACTTCTATGGTTCTAGTCGTCACGTCGGTACAGCCTGCAGCAGATTGCACCATTAGCTCTATCGTATATTGTCCTGGGTCGTTAAAAATATGGAATAGCCGATCATTATAATATTGAGACATATTTCCATTGCCCAGATTGGTAATTGTCCAAACTTTTGATATTACTGTCCCTTGGGATTTTTCATTTAGGTATAGCGGTTGTCCAGGACATATTTCATCTGTGTCAGGCTCAAACATTGCTTTTACCGATGGGTGAATGGTAAGGTTGATATAGGCCTCTTGCGTACATCCACTAGTGGTATTGTTTGTGCCTACTAGCGAGACAATATAATCACCTGCGTCTTCAAATGTATAGGAAAATTCATCATTGATATCGCCAGTCACAGGGACTGTTACAGGCATCATACTTCCTCTCTGGATCCTCAGTTCAAACACTGTTCCTGCGGGAACTGTGGAATTGTTTTTAAAGCTAATTTCATGAGGTGCACAGTTAGGGGCTGTAGACAATGTGTCGAATGCTACTATAAAGTCCTCTTTCTTGGGTATGGTAAATGTCTGTGTCGGCCCTATGCTTTCACAGCCTGCAAAGTTACGGGTACGAAGGGTGACATCGATCACCGTGTCCGCCTCTCCACGCTCGAATTCAAGACTAAAATTATCGTCTAATGGTGGATTGTTAAGATAATAGACAGGATCAGTGGTTCCATGATAGTAGAATGTCCAGTAGTAGTTTGTTGGATTCAACCCTTTTTGGTTAGCATCCAAGCTCAGCGATACCTCCT
>SMEH01000482.1_pt1 | contig 11885 bp, 9 predicted proteins | sample 2456361 | NCBI WGS metagenome assembly SMEH01 (sample SAMN10132587, study PRJNA489261) | soil metagenome | isolation source: day1 control-loamy sand soil ammended | place: USA | reverse complement strand
CCTGGCGCAGCATCACCGGATACCAGCGAAAGCCGCGGCCGCTCACCTGCGCCTGCAGCTCCTGCATGGCCTTGGCGACCAGCGCCGGCGCACCGCGGAAGCCCAGCTCCAGCTCAAAGCGGTCCACTTCCTGGTGCGGCAGGCAAGACATGCGTAGCTGCGGATAGCGGGCCACGAACTCTTCCATCAGGTCGACGATTTGGCTCTCCCGACAGTCCTCCACCAGGATCACTCGCTCGGTGATGGTGCCTGGCGCATGCAAGTGGGCGTAACGGCTGTCCAGCACCCACTCGACCATGGGCCAGGCCATGCTGGGAAAACCGGGCACGAAATGGTGGTCACCAATGCTGAAGCCCGGCACTCTGTTGACCGGGTTGGGAATGAGCTCCGCCCCTTCCGGGAACTCGATCATCCGCAGCCGCATTGGCGTCAGCTCCGCGTCCGAGAAGCGCTTGCGCACGATCTTCGAGGCGACCGAGCTGTTCCGGCGGGGTGTCGGCGAGCATCAACGCCAACCCGTCAGCGGTCTCTGCGAGGCGTTCGGTGAGTTCCACGTCACAGACCGGGGCGGCCCGCTTCGCCGCAAGGCTGATGCTCCGGTCACTGAGCACCCCAGTCGCCACGGAGGTGACCCGGTCGACGAGCTCGTGCGCTTCGTCAACGATGAGCAGGTCGTGGTCGGGCAGCAGCCGGTAGCCCTGGACAGCGTCGATAGCGAGCAGGGCGTGGTTGGTGACGACGAGGTCCGCGCCGATGGTCTCGGCCCGGGCGAGCTCCGCAAAACAGTCGTCGCTGACCGGGCACATCTGGGGCCCGATGCACTCGTTGGCTCCCACGGAGACCTGCCGCCAGGCCAGATCGCTCACCCCCGGGGTGAGGTCGTCGCGGTCCCCGGTGAGGGTCTCCTCCGCCCATTCGTGGAGCCGGCGCACTTGGCGGCCGAGCGAGGACAGCAGGTGCGGGTCGAACAGTTCAGCTTCTTCCGGACCTGTCGCTGCCTGGGAGAGGCGGTAGCGGCACAGGTAGTTGCGCCGTCCTTTGAGGATCGCGTAGACGGGACGGCGGCCCAGCAGCGGTTCGAGTGCCTCGGTGAGCCGCGGCAGGTCGCGTCCGATGAGCTGGTTCTGCAGCGCGATGGTGGCGGTGGAGACCACAACCGTGGCGTTGGCGGCGACCGCGTGGCGCAGTGCCGGAACCAGGTAGCCCAGGGATTTTCCTGTTCCGGTGCCGGCCTGCACGACGAGGTGTTCGCGGCTGTCGATCGCTGCGGCCACCGAGCGGGCCATGGTCGCCTGGCCGTCGCGCCGGGTGCCGTTGAGGGCGCGCACGGCCGCGTCGAGGAGCTCGTCGACGTCGGGAAGATCAGACACGCCCCTGACAGTACCGGGTCGGTGCGGCAGGTTCGGCCGGTTGTCCACAGGAGAGCCAGGGCGGTCTCCCGCGGGGGTTCTCACCGCGGGCACGCCCTGGCTGGTCGGTGCGCTGTGCCGGGTGCCTCTGGGGCGGTGGCACGGTACGGCCCTGGCGGGTGTCCGCCAGGGCCGCGGTGCCGGGGAGCTTGGTTCCGGCTGTCTTACGGCTGCCGGCGTGTTGGCTCAGCGGTTAGCCGGCGTAGGTTTCGAACTCGGCCACCCGCGGAGTGCCGTTCGAGCTGAGGATCTCGAAGTTGATCTTCCGCAGCGTGGTGGGGGTGAAGGTGATGACTCCCGCCCCGGTTCCCGTGGCCAGGACGGCGCCGGTGTCATTGTTGACGACCCGCCAGGAGCCGATGTTGCCCACGGCCCCAGCCGCCTCGCGGATGTGGATCGCGGACACCGTCACGTTCGAGCCCCACTTGACCGAGATGCGGCCGGTGGAGCCGCTCGGCGACCAGTAGGTGCTCATGTCGCCGTCGATGACGTTCTTGTAGCTGGTCCCGCTGGCCTTGCTGGAGCCGTCGGCGTCGGCACCGATGCTGAGGTTGGTGCCGCCGGGCGGGGTGCCCGGGTCAGGGTTCCCCGGATCCGGATTGCCCGGATCGGGGTTGCCCGGATCCTCTGCCCGGCAGTTGCCGTCGGAGACCCGGTTGCCCTTGTTCGCGCCCGCGGTCTGGCTCACGATCTGCGGCACGCAGCCGGCGTCGTCAAGCCGGTATGAGTAGGGGATGCTCACCGATGTGGTGGACTGCGGGTTAGGTCCGGCAGGGTAGTTCTCGTTGCCCTGGCTGGACCAGGTCACGTTGTCGAAGATGTTGCCGCGGACCTCCCAGTAGCCCCGCTCGTTGGTGTAGAAGGTGCCCAGGACGTCCTTGGAGTTCTGGAAGTAGTTGTTCTCCACTTTGGCGCGTGCCCCGGCCCGGGAGTTGATGCCGGAGTTGTTGAGGCGCACGTAGTGGTTGTTGTACATGTGCGCCACGCCGCCGCGCAGCAGGGGCGTCCGCGAGTCGATGTTCTCGTACAGGTTGTGGTGGAAGGTGATGTAACCGTTGGAGAGGTCGCTCTCGCTGGATCCGATCAGTCCTCCGCGGCCAGAGTTACGGAGGATGCTGTAGGAGAGGGTGACGTACTGGGTGTTGTCCTTGAGGTCGAAGAGGCCGTCGTAGCCCTCCGACTCACCGCCCGAGGCCTCCAAGGTGACGTGGTCCACCCAGACGTTGCGGACGTCCTTCTCCATGCCGATGGCGTCGCCGCCGTTAGACGTGGGTGATCCGGACTTCTTGACGTTCCGGATGTGCACGTTCTGGATGATGATGTTCCGGGATTCCCGGATGTGGATGCCGATCTGGTCGAACAGGGCTCCGTTGCCGACACCGACGATTGTGACGTTGCTGATCTTCTTGAGTTCGATCTTGTCACTGGCGGTGTCGCATCCCGGTCCGGACACCTTGGAGGTGTTGCCGTGGTTGATGGTTCCTTCGACCTGGATGATGATTGGGGTGCTGGTGCTGGGCCGCTGGCACAGGGCTTGGTGGATCTCGGTTCCTGTGGTGGCTCGGACCACCTGTCCGCCCGCACCGCCCGTCGTTCCGCCGTTGAGGGCTGCGTAGCCGGTGGCGCTGCCGGTCTGCGCCGATGCCGGGGACACCGGTAGGGTTAGACCTGCTGTCACCACGGCCGCTGTGGCTAGCGTCGAGGCGAGTCGACGCGTAATTGATCGTCCCACCGTTTACCTTCCGTAGTAGTTCGTAAGCACCGAGGTGCTTTCCTTGAGCATAAAGAAAGCGCTTTCCGTGTCAAGAGGATCACACCGATTTTTGGTGGCAGGAGGACTCGACGGACGCTGCCCGCCCCTGCGTCTTGGGGGTCTGCCTGCTGGGCGGCCGTACTCCCTATCGAGTGCGCGACACCGCTGAGAGCGGGGCGGCCGCCAGTGCCGACCGCCCCGCAGCTCTCCGGAGCCCGGTGGGCGCACCATGGCTCGCTGCCCAGGACCGATCGGGGAGCTGCGCTACCGGATGCAGGATGTCCAGCAAGGAAAAAGACCCGCGGGCAGTGGAGAGAATTCCACCGACTCCGCGGGTCTTGCTGTGGAGCTATGGGGATTCGAACCCCAGACCTCTTCCATGCCATGGAAGCGCGCTACCAACTGCGCCATAGCCCCTTGGGTCATCACCCACTCTACCCGATCTCCAGGAGTGGTCGGTACATCTTGCTCCCGCCGCGGGGGAACGGGACCGCTTTCTCCTCGGCTCGAAGGCCGGAAACCCCGATGGACCAGGGTCGCTGTCCAGCTTGATCGGGCCTGGGCTCTGCCCCACCCCTTCAAGAAACCGCTTTCCCATACTGGTGAGTGGCGCTCCTCACTTTCTCCCACCCCCATGGTCGGAGCTCTGCTCCCGACGGCACAGCAGCCTTCACCCAGTCCGCCCCGCGTATGGGGCTCATCCAGGAGACAGCGCGGAGGCGGCACCCGTTGTGCCGGGAGGTGCGCTGTGGTGTGACAGGCCCTTGCTGCACCGGCTCCGCACAATGCATCACGGGCCCCACCGGTGCTGGTGAGGCCCGTGATGTGTGCCTATGGAGTGGAGCTATGGGGATTCGAACCCCAGACCTCTTCCATGCCATGGAAGCGCGCTACCAACTGCGCCATAGCCCCGTGTGGAGTCCGCGGGACGTGTCCCGCTGACTTCCAGAACAATAGCGGAATTCCCCGCGTTAGTCGAAACAGTTAGCGGTCGTCGCCCAGGACCTTCTCCTCGGGCAGGCTCCTGGCGTTGTACTCCAGCAGCCGCCAGCCGCCAGAACGGCTCGGCCCGAGGACAGACCAGGAGCAGTTGCTCAACGTGCCCAGCACCTCCCACTGGTCTGCCTGGAGGCCGAGCATCGTGTGGATGCCGGCGCGCAACGCGGCACCATGGCCTACCACGACGAGGGTTCCGCCCTCCGGGACTTTCTCCAAGCCGCGCTGGATGGCTTCTGCGACTCGTTTGCCGACGGTGCCCAAGTCTTCACCGCCGGGGATGTCCATGGTGGGCAACCGCTCGGGCCATCCCGCGGCGATCTCCGCGCGGGTCAGCCCCTCCCACGGGCCGCCGAAGCGCTCCCGCAGCGCGGGGTCGTACGTCACGGGCAGGCCGACGATGCGGGCCAGGGCCCGCGCCGTGTCCGCGGCCCGCTGCAGGTCAGAGGCGACGATCGCATCGGGTCGCAGTTGGGCAAGCAGTCGGGCAGCCCGTTCCGCCTGGGCGAGTCCGGTCTCGTTCAGGGGAACATCGCGCTGGCCTTGGAAGCGGTTCTCGATGTTCCAGTCGGTCTGCCCGTGGCGCCAGCAGATCACGCGGCGGGTTTCGGTCACCAGGTCACTCCTGTCCGCGAAGAGAGCGGTTAATCGGGCGACGACTCACTCACTGCTCGAGCCGTTCGCGGTGTGGTCGACGCCCTGAGCCGCCTGAGGCAGCTCGATCTGGGGGCAGTCCTTCCACAGCCGCTCCAAACTGTAGTAACCGCGCTCCTCTTCGTGCTGGACGTGCACGACGAGGTCAACGTAGTCCAGCAGTACCCAACGGCCCTCGTGTTCGCCTTCCCGGCGCACCGGCTTGGCTTTCGCCTGCCGATACAGGCGTTCCTCGATCTCGTCTACGATCGCCCTGACCTGGCGGTCGTTGGGCGCGGAGCACAAGAGGAAAGCGTCAGTGATGACGAGCTGATCGCTGACATCGTAGGCAACAATGTCCTGCGCGAGTTTGTCGGCCGCGGCGGTGGCCGCAATGGTGACAAGTTCAACAGTCCGTTCCGTAGCGGTCACAGGTAATGGCTGCCTCTCGTGGGCTGCTCCCTCGCCTGCTAGTCATCGAGGTACAGCCCGGTCTTGTTGATGTAGCGGACAATACCGTCGGGCACCAGATACCAGATGGGCTCGCCTTTACGGACGCGTTCTCGACACTCGGTCGAGGAGATCGCCAGGGCCGGGATCTCCACCAGGGAGACCTTCCCCTCGGGCAGACCGGGATCGGCGAGCTGGTGCCCCGGTCGGTTACAGCCTACGAAATGCGCGAGTTCGAAAAGTTCATCCGCGTTGTGCCAGCTCAAAATCGCGCTCAGCGCATCCGCTCCCGTGATGAAGAACAACTCCACGTCAGGGCCGTACTGCCGGCGCATCTCGCGCAGCGTATCGATCGTGTAGGTGGGCCCTTCACGGTCGATCTCGATCCGGCTCACCCGGAACTGGGGGTTCTCCGCGGTGGCGATCACCGTCATCAAGTAGCGGTGCTCGGCCGGGGTGACCCGCTTCCCCTGCTGCTGCTTCTGCCAGGGGTTTCCAGCGGGGACAAAGATCACCTCGTCGAGGTTGAACAGGTGGGCCACCTCGCTGCCGGCCACCAAGTGTCCGTTGTGGATGGGGTCGAAGGTGCCACCCATGATTCCGATACGGCGCGGTTTTCTCTTCCCCCGCGTAATCGTCTTCTCCTCGGGCACGGTCACCGCTCTCGTCTCATCCCCGTCGTTGGGGCTACTCCTCCGGTTTCGAGAGTAGTCATCCCGGTTTCGACCACTGTGAGCACCCCTCCCCTGGACACCGCCCTCCCCGTATCCGCAAACCGTAGATTCTCGGCATAGTCACGCATAGCATTCAGGCATGGCTACTACTCCAGACCGTGCTCGCGTCCGGCTCCGCAACATCTCTTCGCGCGCCTACGAGCATCCCGCGGACCGCGGCGCCCTCGTCGCCTTGCGGTCGCTGCGCGGCTTCGACGAAGTCTTCAAGCGGCTCTCCGGCCTCTTCAACGAGCGGGCGCTGCGGCTGATGTTCCTGGCCAGCGCGGTACGGGTCGACGAGCGCCAGTTCCCCGACATCCACGACTATGTGCGCGACGCCGCCTACGTGCTGGACCTCGACCGGGTTCCAGAGCTGTACATCCAGATGAACCCGCAGCCCAACGCCATGGCGATCGGCAGCAGCCGTCCTTTCATCGTCGTGACCACGGGCCTGGTCGACCTGCTCGGTCCTGAAGAGCAGCGGTTCGTGGTGGGGCACGAGGTAGGGCACATCCTGTCCGGGCACGCCGTCTACCGCACCATGCTGCTGGCTCTGGTTCGGCTGGCGGCGCGGGTCGCCTGGTTCCCCCTGGGCTATGTCGGCCTGCGCGCGATCGTTGCGGCGCTGGAGGAGTGGTACCGCAAATCAGAGCTGTCCTGTGACCGTGCCGGGCTGCTCACCTGCCAGAACCCGGAAGCGGCCAAGCGGGCGCTGATGAAGCTCGCCGGGGGTTCACGGCTGGCCGAGATGAACGTCGACGCTTTCCTCGACCAGGCCCGGGAGTACGACGCTGCTGAGGACATCCGCGACGGGTTCATCAAACTCCTCATCACCCAGGGGCAGACCCATCCGTTCGCGGTGGTCCGGCTCGCGGAACTGGACCGCTGGATCGCAGAGGGCTCCTACCAGCGCATCCTCACCGGCGACTACCCCCGGCGGGACACCGATACCGACGCCCGCATCAGCGAGGAGGCCCGCAGCGCGGCCCGCTCGTACCGGGAGGCGTGGGAGCGCACCTCTGATCCGCTGGTGGGCACTTTGCGCGATGTGGTGAGCGGCGCGGCGGCCACGGGCAGCAAGATCTTCGACTCGATGGCCGACCGGTGGCGCAACGGCCCGGGACGCCGCACCACCGCCTGACCCCGGCCAGTGGTCCGACCATTTCCCGTAGGATGCAGGTCCCGGATTTCCTTTTTCTGCATAAATGAGAAATATAAAATTTATGTAAGAAAAATCCGGCCCTCCCTCTCCATTTCCGATGTGAATTGGTTCACATCAAAGGGATGTGCTCCACCGCATCTGACCTGTCCGGGTGAGGATGCACTCGTATGACGTCTGCCGTTCGTGGGTATCGGTGCAGATGAGACGCGTGCTGCTCGGTCCGGGCGCCGCACCGCCCCGCCATCCCAGCCCTCTCGTGTTTCCCGCGCCTAAAAGAAAGCAAAAGGCTCGGTAAACCAAAAGCCTCGAACACGAGTGATGTAAGTGCACGGACCGTGCCCTGCCATGCGTCTTTTCTTGCACTGGTCCGCGTGCGCCACGCAAAGGCAGCATCACTACAGGGGGAAACGGGGAATCATGTCCATCGATGTGACCGTCATCATTCCGGTCCACAACACCGGCCGGGGGGTACTAGCTGGGCTTGAATCGCTGCGCGCGCAGACTCTGCCCCGCTCTCGCTTCGAAGTCATCTACGTCGACGACGGTTCCACTGACGGGACCGGGGAGCTGCTCGACACGGAACTCGCTGGCGAAGAGAACTTCTCGGTCGTGCACATCGAGAACTCCGGCTGGCCTGGACGCCCCCGCAACATCGGCATCGACCGCGCCCGAGGCGAGTACCTCTTCTTCATGGACGATGACGACTACCTCGGCGCGGAAGCCTTAGAGCGCCTGGTCGCCAAAGCCCGGGAGGACTCCGCTGACATCGTGATCGGCCGGATGGCGGGCATCGGCCGGAGAGCGCCCCGGGAGATCTTCCAAAGACCCTTGTCCGGGGCGACACTGCGCACCCACCGCATCCTGCTCACCACGCTGACGGTGCACAAGCTCTTCCGCACCGAGTTCGTCCGCTCCCACGGGCTGCGCTTCCCCGAAGGGAAAGTCCGGCTCGAGGACCACATGTTCATGCTCCCCGCCTACCTGCGCGCCGCCTCGGTCTCGGTAGTCCACGACTACACCTGCTACTACTGGGTGCGGCACAAGGACGAAAACTTCGGGAATATCTCGTTCCGCACCCCTCCCGACCCCGAGGACTACCTCGGCAGTGTCGAGCGGATCATCGACATCATCGAAGCCGAAACCGAACCGGGAGAGTTCCGCGACACCCTGCTGGCGCAGTGGTACCGGTCGAAACTGCTAGGGCAGATGCAAGGGGCTAAATACTTGCGGCTGCCCGAGCAGACCGCGGAGGTCCTCCACACCGTCGCCCACTCGCTCGTCCAACGCCGCATCCCCGAACGGGTGGACGCCAGACTCAACCCGTTCTCCCGGCTGCGCGCTACCGCGCTGCGGACCGGACAGTTCGACCTTGTCCGCCACGTCGCCGAGTTCGAACACGACCTGGGACAGCACACCACGGTGACCGGATACCGGTGGGACGGCTCGGTGCTGTACGTGGACGTGGAGAGCACCCTGGTGCGCAAAAGCGACCAGCGGCCCCTGGAATTCGTGCGCTCCGCCGAATCGGTCTACTGGGACCTCCCGACCGCCGTGCTCTCCCACCCGGAGGTGTGCGAGGCCGCCGAGGTCACCGCGGCGCTGAAACGGATCAAGCTGCGTACCTTCGCCCGCAATAAGAAGCTCGGCGCAGATGTCACCGTGCCGACCTCGTTCACCCTCCTCGAAGAACCGGTGGGTGCGGACCGGTTCACGGTCCGGCTGGTCGGGACGGTCACGCTTGACATCCAGCGCGGCAACCTGGGCGGCCCCCTGCTCGGCAAGTGGTGGTTCGTCTCCCGCATCGACTTGGGCGGCGTGAGCTGCGATTTCACGCTTGGTCCGCTGCGCTCCCCCGCAGCGGAGGCCACGCGGGTCCCCGCCTTCGTCCACCTCGACAACACACCCCCGGTGCTGGTGACCCCCAGCTACAACGCGAAGAACCACCTGGTGGTCACCGCCGACGACCCCTGGCAGAAACTCCCGGCGCTCATCCCCCCGCAGGAGCGCCCGGCTGTGGTCCGCAACAGCGACGGCCTGCAATTGCGGATCCCGCTGGCCCTGCACACCAGCGACGAGCGCATCGGGTTGCCGCTGTGCTTGGTCGGCAACGGGGAGAAGGTAGAGAGCGCGGCAAGTGTGCGGCCCGATTCGGCCAGCGCGACCAACCCGCACTCCGTCCTCACCGCTGACGTGCCCCACGTCTCCGGTCCGGGGCAGTGGGAACTCGTCGTGGAGACGGCGGAGCGTCCCATCCCGCTGCGGCTCCGGCTCAGCCGGGGCCTGTTCCACTGGTCGGTCAAGGTGCAGCACCCGTCCCGGTCGTTGCGTGCCCGGATGGGCCGCCTCTACCGGGCGCTCCGGCGCCGGGCAGGCCGCCTAGCCCGTGATCTCGGCCTCCGCCGCTGATCCCGCTGTCTTGTTCACTGTCCCCCACGCAGGTCCGCGGGCGGGGCGGACGTGTACGCGATCTCCGTAAAATGCACCGTCTGCCCCTCTCCCGTGGGGGACTGGGCGAGGAAGCCCGCCCGGGCAGGACCGGGGAGCGCGAAGTAGCGGATCAGGTGCCACCACCCGTCGCCGAGATTGGTGTGGAAGGCGTAGGCGCCTCCGGTCCGGGTGATCCGCAGCATGGCTTCCCCCTCGACCGCTAGCGAATTGCAGTCGTCGGAGACACCGTCGCGGGTCACCACCGACACGATGGTCGGCTGGCCTTGCGGGGACAGCTCCAGGCACAACTTGGCGTGGTTGTCCTCGTCGACGTAGAGGAACAGCACGCCGGCGTCGTAGGTGGCGTGGAGGCTCGGGCTGACGCGCGCAGCGAGGGTGAAATCCCCGTCGAGTCCCGCCAGGAGGGCAGGGGCGTTCGCGATGCGGACCGTCCCGTTCGGGTCGCTGAACACGTCCGTCCGTGCTCCAGCGGTGATACAGAGGCTGTCCGGTCCGGTCACCGCGAAGTCGACCGGGGTGTTCCACCAGGTCAGCGAGGCGGGAAGGGCGGGGATGGTTACCGGTTCAGGCATGGGGGTCCTCTCGTGGACGCTGGGGAGTCGCCGTGATCCTCCACCACGGCCACGCTCTGTGACAAGACCTTCCCGCGTCCGGACCGCCCTACCGAAAGCGGCCGCGGGGAGGCGGCCTGCCGCTTCGGCCATGGCCGTCGTCCTCTCCCCCGTGCCGCTGCGCGGCGGCTCTGCGGCGGAACGATCCCGCTGGGCGGGGAACGGGAGCCGCCGCGGCTCCGCTCCCCGGCTGCGAGGTGCGGGCCGCGGCGGCACAGCGCTGGTCAGCGCACGTGGCCTTCCCCGGTAACCACGTACTTGGTGGTGGTCAGTTCCGGCAGGCCCATCGGACCGCGTGCGTGCAGCTTCTGGGTGGAGATGCCGATCTCCGCACCGAAGCCGAACTCGCCGCCGTCGGTGAAGCGGGTGGAGGCGTTGACCATGACGGCCGCGGAGTCCACCAGGGAGACGAAGCGGCGTGCCGCTGCCTGGGAGTCGGTGATGATGGCCTCGGTGTGCGCCGAAGAGTAGGCGCGGATATGCGCCACGGCCTCGTCCAGGGAGTCCACGACGCGGACCGCCAGGTCCAAGGAGAGGTACTCGGTGGCCCAGTCCTCTTCGGTGGCGGGCACCACGCTGCTGTCGTAGGAGCGGACCCGCTCATCGCCGTGGATGGTGACTCCGGCCTCGCGCAGTTCGGCCAGCGCCCGCGGCAGGAAGGCGTCGGCGATACCGGCGTGGACGAGCAGGGTTTCGCTGGCGTTGCACACCGAGCAGCGCTGGGTCTTGCTGTTGAGCACGATCTTCAGCGCCTGGTCGAGGTCGGCTGCTTCGTCGACGTAGACGTGGCAGTTTCCGGTGCCGGTCTCGATCACGGGGATCGTGGACTCGTTGACCACGGTCTGGATGAGCGAGGCACCGCCGCGCGGGATGAGGACGTCTACCAGGCCGCGGGCCCGCATCAGGTGCTTGACCGACTCGCGGCTCTTGCCGGGCACCATCTGCACGGCGTCGACCGGCACCCGCGTGCTGGCCAGCGCCTGGCGGATCACGTCGGTGAGGACCGTGTTGGAGGAGTACGCGGAGGAGGAGCCCCGCAGCAGGACAGCGTTTCCGCTCTTGAGGCAGAGCGCGGCGGCGTCCACGGTCACATTGGGACGCCCCTCGTAGATGATGCCGATGACACCGAGCGGAACCCGGATCTGGCGCAGTTCCAGCCCGTTGGGCAGGGTCTTGCCGCGGACGACTTCGCCGACCGGGTCAGGCAGTTCGACGATCTCGTGGACCGCGTCCGCGATCGCGGTGATACGGGCGGGGGTCAGGGTGAGGCGGTCGATCATCGCCTCGCTGATGCCGTTCTCCCTGGCTTGAGCGACGTCCTTGGCGTTGGCCGCGACGATCTCCTCGGTCCGCTCGCGCAAGGCGTCGGCCACGGCGGTGAGCGCCTCGTCCTTAGCGTCCCGGCTGAGCGGGGCGAGGTCTGCGGCGGCGTCCCGAGCGCGCTCAGCGACCTTGCGGACGTCCCGCTCGATGTCAGTCATGGTGTCTTCGCTTTCTGCAGTCGGTTGTCCTACACACCGCTTTGGACGGCGCGGGTAGCGGCGGTCCGCTCCCCGGATCGGAGCCCAGCGCCGCAGACGGTGGGGTCCGGATGTGTTCCGCCGTCCCACGCACAACGGTATCGGCGTCGCGGGGCCGCCGCCACTGCAGCTGTGGGGAGGCGGTCTGTGGGCCGCCGGGCACGGCGCCCGGGCCACGTGCGGGGCCGCA
>SMEH01000604.1_pt1 | contig 12079 bp, 11 predicted proteins | sample 2456361 | NCBI WGS metagenome assembly SMEH01 (sample SAMN10132587, study PRJNA489261) | soil metagenome | isolation source: day1 control-loamy sand soil ammended | place: USA | reverse complement strand
CAGTGAGCGGTAGGGATAGAGCGAAAAGCCCGCAGTGCGATGGCGTTGCGGGTGGCCGGACTTGAAGCGATAGCCCGGCCACCGCCTAAATCTTCTTTTTCAAAATCAGTCATTTTCTAAGAACGGATAGCGATAATCGGTTGCTGGTGTCCAAGATTCTTTGATGGTGCGCGGTGAGACCCATCGCAGCAGGTTGATCATCGATCCTGCCTTGTCGTTGGTGCCAGAGGCCCTTGCGCCCCCAAAAGGTTGCTGTCCTACGACCGCACCAGTAGGTTTGTCGTTGATATAAAAATTTCCTGCTGCATTCACGAGCTTTTTTGTCGCAAGCGTGATGGCATACCGGTCGTTCGAAAATATGGAACCGGTGAGGGCGTAGGGTGAAGTGGCGTCTACAAGCTCCAAAGTCTCCTCGAAGCGCTCAGCCTGATAGACGTAAATCGTGAGGACAGGCCCAAAAATCTCCTCACAAAGTGTGACGTAAGAAGGATCGTGGCTCAACAGGATGGTAGGGGCAATAAAGTAGCCCTTTGACTTGTCGTAGGTGCCTCCTGCAATGATTTCGACCAGGTCGCTTCTACGGGCATCTTCGATATACTGCACAATCTTGTCGAAAGACTTCTCGTCGATCACTGCATTGATAAAATTGCTGAAATCTTCGACGCCACCCATTTTTATTGACTTAAGATCTTCTAAAGCATAAGTTTTCACCTCTTCCCAAAGATTGGAAGGGATGTAGGCACGTGATGCAGCAGAGCACTTCTGCCCCTGATATTCGAAAGCTCCTCTTACCAGTGCAGTGGCCAGTGCTTTGGCGTCGGCAGACTTATGTGCTATGATAAAATCCTTGCCACCCGTTTCGCCCACTATGCGTGGATAAGATTTGTACTTATGGATGTTTTCGCCGATGGTCTTCCAGATGCTTTGAAATACGTTGGTGCTTCCAGTAAAGTGAATACCAGCGAAATCTGTATGGCTAAAGATGACCTCTCCGGCATCGGGACCGTCTACATAGATGAGGTTGATGACACCGTCAGGGAGACCCGCTTGCCTGAAGATTTTCATGATGACATTGGCAGCATATATCTGAGTATAGGCAGGTTTCCAAACGACAGTGTTGCCCATAAGTGCTGCGGAGGCAGGTAAGTTGGCGGCTATTGCCGTGAAATTGAATGGCGTGAGCGCAAAAACGAACCCTTCTAGAGGGCGATGCTCCAGACGATTCCATACGCCTGGTGAAGATGCTGGTTGTTGGGCATAGATTTGGGTCATGTAGTAGGCATTGAACCGGAGGAAGTCGATCAGCTCACATGCCGAATCTATTTCTGCTTGATAGGCATTTTTGGATTGACCTAGCATAGTGGCAGCGTTGATCTCAGCCCTGTATGGCCCAGCCACGAGGTCGGCAGCTTTAAGGAAAATGCTTGCCCGTTGTTCCCAAGGGAGTTCTTCCCAAGCTCTTTTGGCGCCCAAAGCGGCGTAGATGGCCATTTCGACATGCCCTTTATCGCCTTCATAGAAATGCCCGAGAATGTGCTGGTGATCGTGCGGTGGGGAAAGCGGATGCTTTTTGTCAGTACGGACTTCTTCGCTACCGATATACATGGGAATGTCCTCTTGCCTAGCTCGTGCCGCTTTGAGGGCTTCTTTTAAAGATTCCCGCTCTTTTGATCCTGGTGCATAATCGAGGACGGGTTCGTTTTCGGGGAGGGGTACTTCGTATATTCCTTTTGGCATGTCTCGAGTAATTTGAGTAGGACTTTTGTATATATGCAACAACTTGAATGAAGTTCTTTCGCCTAATATTTCATTATAAAATTTGTTGCAGTTCACTGAGGCAACTAATTTCGTAGGTGATTGTTTCTTTGTGCGGGAGCTTAGAGGGGTTGAAATATACTTGGTCTATTTTTTGACAAAGCATATCCAAAAATTTCTTTATCAGGCTTTTGGTATCCAGCAGCATCTGCTGTAATGACTTCGTCAAAGAAATCTGTAAGCCCAGCGCTTTTTATTTTGATATGCTGAACGTCTTCAAACCCATTGGTAATGACATGGAGGACATAACCCCTTTTGTTTTTCAGATAATCAAGTACTTCACGGGTAAAAGGGAAAACATGGTGCATGGTAGGACATCTTTTAAGATAATCTTCGGCTAGCTTTTTGGAGATTTGCTCCCCTTTAGCACCCAATGCTTCCATGACAAAACTAAAACGGTTTTCTCTTAGGCTTGCTCTGTCTAGCCGCTTCTCATTATAGGATTGCCAGAGGTTCAGGTTCACCTCCCTGAATTTCGCACAGAAATCCTCCTTTGTAAAGTCGGCCAGGTCCATAAGGTTGTGAAGATCATATAAGTGAGATAGTACTTCTGTAGAGTTTTTTTCAAAGTCCCATAATGTATGGTCCAAGTCAAAAAAAATATGATTGTATTTTTTATCCATCTCGCATTAAATTCTTGGCTTCATCAAAAATACATTTTTTTGAGGACTGTTTTGCAAAGAAGCGATGAAACAGTAGCTCTTTGGCCTTGGGCTCGGCGGTGTGCAGAAGTCTTACTTGTAATGGACCAAACAGGGAATCAGCATTCTCAAAAGATATGGTTGCATACCCACTAATTGGATGGGTTGGTCATTTTTCCTGCAAACAGAATGGCTTCCGTATGTTTTTCCCGAATAAAATATACAAATGGCCGATCTATGCGTATAGTGGGAGTATTGCCTATAGAGGTGAGCACAATGCCTACTGATGTAGCGGCGGCAGCTTCAGTGCCTTCCTCATTTACTTCTATATAGGCTTGATGGATCACTTCTCCGATAGCGAGACTTTTAATTTCGTTAAAAAAGCCTGAAAACTCAGCAGCATTGGAAAAAGCCTTGCCCATCCCCATGCTTATGAGTGGTTCTACCAAGTCCATTTTGAACTCAGAGGTAAATTTCGGAAGGTAGAGATGGGGCATTAGAGTGTCGGCTTGATTAATCCATGATTGTATGTCTTCGGCTGCCAACAACGACATCACTTCATCTGTTGTTTTCCCAATGTGGGGCAATAAGATCACCATACTGAACTGGCCGTTGCCATAGGGAAGTTCTACGAGCTGAAAAGTCTTATTCTGATATGTCCTCAGTTTGACTTCATTGGAATACATCATTTGAACAGGTACTTTCTGACCACTTGCCAGCGTGAATACCCCCTCACTGGTGCGCTCTTTATCGAACTTATATTGCCAATCTCCTTTGAAATATATGGCGTTGACTAGAAACATTCGGTGAAGGGGGGAGATTTCTTCGATCAGGTTTTTGATCTTTCCCAGCGTTTCATTCTCAACCCACCCATTGATGACTTCTTTGGTGGACGGGTCAGCGAAGTTCAATCCCTCTATTTTGCCCATGTACTGGACCTCTATGACTTTATGTAGGTTTGCCTCCAACGTGAGGTCATCGTGGTGCCATATAGCATTAGCGATAGAGAGCCTTGTCTTCTTATCCATATTGAGCAACATCTCCGTGAGCTTCTGCACTGCTGCATTGGCCTCAGTATCGCTTAGCGATTCAATGTCCAAAACCTGTTTCATCTCCTCTTTGGTTTCACCGGTAGCCCCGTTTATCGTCATATTCAAAGCAAATCCTACACTTAATGGGGAAATGAAGATGTTCTCGTCGCCTTTTACTTGATGAATGGCTTGGAAAAGATTTACCGCAAATACATTGGATGTGTGAATGAGCTCCTGTTCGGTTAGAGAAAGGTCTTTAAGCTTAGGCGTATTGTCTAGGGCAACGTGCTCTTTTGTACATTGGCTAAAAAGCAAAACTATTAAGGTGGAAGAAATAGAAACTATGTGCTTCATGATAAACAGGTTTACTTAAAGACACCGCATGCTGTTATTTGGTTGGAACAAGCCTGTTCTTGATAGTTTAGTGTCGTGACGACATTGACCAACCTGCAGCTCTTAATTTGATTTTGTTTTCAGCCAACTCTCTGTTTGAATGAAGGATCTTATAAATCTCCATATCTTTTAATAGCATTGGATCTTTGTCGAGGTATGTGAATATTTGATTGATAAAATCTTCTGTCTCTTCTTTTAGGCTATAAAATATCCATTGGTCCACTTTCCGAGGAGTGATAAGGCCAGCATTTTTAAGATATGTGATATGTCGGGATGTTTTGGTTTGGGTAAATTCCAAGATGTGTTCTAGGTCAGAAATGCACATTTCCTTGTTTTGATAGATAAGGTGTAAGATTCTTATCCGGGCCTCATCGGCAAGTGCCTTAAAGATTTGGCTCCCAAATTGTATGTTAAAATTCTTCAATCGCATTCTCATGGGGATAAATGGTAATGCCAATTTACATCATTTTAACTTTGGTGAAAATAAACACGTCATTGTGGTTTTACAAATTAGCAGCCTAATACGGTCACCTTTTTGATCAATTTAAATAGATAGAGAATTATTATTATTGAAAAGGAGTTAATATATTCGTAGCAAGACTTATTCTGTTTTGCTGAAAAAGTATATTGCAATAAATTTAAATCATAAGCTTTGAGGCTTTCTACAATTATAATTGTTCTTTCATTCGTTGCGTTAAATCTATTTTCCGCTTATGACGCTTGGGCTCAAGAGAGCAAATCCGTTGTTCAGTTTTCAGGGGTAGTTACAGGTGAAGATACTTTAGGCATACCTGGGGTTCACATATATGTTCCGGTGGCCGGTCGTGGCACTACTACTAATCAATATGGATACTTTTCTATGCCGGCACTTGTGGGGGATAGTGTAATTATCAGTGCCATTGGCCATCATAGGCAATACTACATCATACCCGGAGATAGAGGAGAAAGCGTAACAATAGGCATTCGCTTGGAAGAAGACACTACGATGTTGCCATTGGTAGAGATTTTTCCTTATCCGACCGAGGCAGCTTTTAAAGAAGCTATTTTATCACTGCAGCTCCCTGATGCGCTTGACAAGGATAGTCCCAATATGGGTGAAGATGTTCTGGCCAGGATGCTGCGAGACATGCCCATGGACGGAAGCTCCAACCACCGATACTTTATGGATCAGCAGTTTTTCCAAATGCATAATCGCTTCTCTGACCCCAGGTATAACAATCCGCTCCTCAATCCTTTCAATTGGGCCAAGTTCATTAAATCGATCAAAGATGGCGACCTGAAAAAAAAGGAATAATACTTTGAAGTAAAGGCCTTGGATATGGCTGTTAATTGCTACATCGCCTTTTTCCTCCTATCTTTGCGGCATGCAAATAAAAAATGACCTCATTCTGAGAGCAGCGAGGGGAGAGGCTACCGAAAGGACTCCCGTATGGCTCATGCGTCAAGCAGGACGTATCCTGCCTGAATACAGGGAAATAAGAAACAAGCTTAAAGATTTTATTACGCTGGCCAAGACGCCAGAACTTGCAGCAGAAGTCACGCTTCAACCGGTAGATATTTTGGGTGTGGATGCAGCGATCATTTTCTCAGATATTTTGGTGGTACCTGAAGCAATGGGCTTGCCCTATATTATGGTGGAAAAGAAAGGGCCCTATTTTCCTCAGTCCATTCAATCAGAGAAAGACGTGGAATTATTGCGTGTAGCAGATCCTGAAGAACATCTAGGATATGTGCTTGAAGCCATAAAAATAACCAAAAAATCACTTGATAATAGAGTGCCATTGATTGGTTTTGCGGGCGCACCTTGGACGATATTCAGTTATATGGTAGAAGGAGCTGGAAGTAAGACTTTTTCCAAAGCCAAGAAAATGCTGTATACTCACCCAGCTATGGCACATCAAATATTGGAGATGATCACCGAAACGACGAGCCGATATCTGCAGGCCCAGATAAAGGCAGGCGCAGATATGGTGCAGGTGTTCGACTCTTGGGCGGGTATCCTTTCTCCTAAGCAGTATGAAGAATTTTCATTGCGATATATCGAGAAGATTTGCAATGCCATAACCGAGGTGCCTGTTACGGTTTTTGCAAAAGGCGCTTATTTTGCCTTGCCATCTATTGGAAAGCTAAACTGTGAGACTGTAGGTCTCGATTGGAACATGCCGATTGCACAAATGCGGGAGATCGTTGGGCCTGATAAAACCTTGCAGGGCAATTTAGACCCTTGTGCTCTATATGGTTCTTTTGATGAGATCAAAAGGGAGACTAAGGCTATGATAGATGCCTTTGGAAAACATAGACATATTGCCAACTTGGGGCATGGTGTATATCCTGATACAGACCCTGAAAAGGTGAAGTGTTTTATAGAGACAGTGAAAGAGTACTCAGTAAGGTAGTGATTGATAAATGATCTAATAAATAAGGGACAGCTTCAACTGCCCCTTATTTATTCAAAAAGTTTATGTTTTCTTGCCTCATCAAATAGGCTTTCCTTATTGATAGGTACCACGCCAATAAATTCACATACCAAGCCTCCACCAAGATTAGAAAGGGCGGCAACCAATTTTGGAGACAAGTGTAGTGCCATGCTCAATGCAGCAATGCTAATAACAGTATCTCCTGCTCCAGATACGTCAGAAATGGTACGGACATGCGCAGGTATATGATGTTGCTCATGCTCACATGCCATAAAAACGCCTCTTTCAGAAAGCGTAATTAAAGCATTTTTGATATTGATTTTTGACTTAAGCAATGCGACAGCGTCTTTCAACTGGTTTATGTCCTTAACATCAAATTCGATCTTCAATCCCTCTTTAAGTTCCTTTAGATTGGGTTTGAACAGCGTTACACCATGATAATCGAGGAAGTTTCGCTTTTTAGGGTCTACTACGGTAGGGATGTCCAGTTTATCAGCCATTGTCACGACTTGCTGAATCACCGAAGGTGTAATGGAACCCTTATCATAATCTTCAAAAATGACTACGTCAACTTGTGGCAACAGAGCTGTTATCCGCTTCATAAGTGCTGTTTCCTCCTCATGGTCTATGGGAGTATTTACTTCTGAATCCACTCGTAGCAAATGGTGAGCGCTCGACATCACCCTTTGCTTTTCTGTGGTAATCCTGTGTTTGCTTTGGACAATGCCTTCTGCTGAAATTTTTTGGTCTTGCAACAGTTGTTTAAAAACATGCCCGTCTGCATCATCTCCTATTACTGAGCATAATAATGGTGTGGCGCCCAAGGCTTGCACATTCAGCGCCACATTGGCTGCTCCACCAAGTCGTTTTTCTTTGTGGTTAACAGTCACTACGGGTACAGGAGCCTCTGGTGAAATCCTTTCTACTTTCCCATATACATAAGAATCGATCATCACATCTCCTATGACAAGCACCTTCAATGCATCAAACGCATTGAAAACCTCCTCTAAAGATTTAACTTTCATTGATTACACCTAAATTTAATGTGTGCTTAGCAAGCAGCTAAAGACGGGTATGAAAACGGCACTTGCAGTAGTTCACAAGTGCCGTTTTTTAGTTTATTTTAATTTGGCCAAGGTTGCTTTGATCCTTGCGAGTGCTTCTTTCAAATTCTCTTCAGAAGCAGCGTAAGACAATCTTATACAATTTGGAGCTCCGAATGCCCCTCCAGTAACTAAAGAGACGTGAGCTTTTTCCAAAATATAGAGGCACAGGTCATCAGCATTATTGATAACTCGGTCACCATCAGATTTTCCAAAATAGGCACTTACATCAGGGAAGAAGTAAAATGCTCCTTCCGGCTCATTGGTTTTAAGCCCAGGTATTTCTCGAAGTAGGCCTAGCACCAGGTCTTTTCTAGAAGCATAGGCTTTGGCCATTTCATATGTTGGCGTTAGGTCCTCAGTAATGGCTGCCAAAGCTGCTCGCTGAGCAATAGAGGTAATGCCAGATGTGAATTGGCCTTGGATTTTTTCACATGCTTTGGCTATGAAAACAGGTGCTGCGATGTATCCTACTCTCCAGCCAGTCATAGCATAGCCTTTAGAGAAGCCATTTACGGTAATGACTTGGTCGTATATTGCTGGAATAGACGCTAGGCTGAAATGCTCTCCTACATAGTTGATGTACTCGTAGATTTCATCAGCTATTGCATAGATTTGCTTGTTTTTAGCCAATACTTCCCCAATAGCCTCCAGCTCTTGCCTTGAGAATACAGCCCCTGTGGGGTTGCAAGGGGAGGAAAATATAATGGCCTTGGTTTTATCGGTAATAGCAGCTTCTAGTTGTGCTGCTGTAGCTTTAAAGTTGTTTTCGATGCTTCCTTCTATAAATACAGGAACACCTTCAGCCAATTTAATGATTTCTGCATAGCTCACCCAATAAGGAGAGAAAACGACAACTTCGTCCCCTGGATTTAAAAGACAAAGCATAATATTGGCAATAGAGTGCTTTGCGCCTGCTGAAACTACAATGTTTTCGGCTTTGCATGGGATGTTGTTGTCCCTGTTCAATTTTTCCGCTATTGCTTTGCGCAACTCTGGATAACCAGCTACAGGCGGATAGGCAAAGAAAGAGCCTGCATCTATGGCCTTTTTAGCAGCCTCACATATGTGTTTAGGAGTTTTGAAGTCTGGCTCGCCAAGGCTAAGGCTTATAATGTCTATTCCTTGTGCTTTGAACTCACGAGCCTTTTGTGCCATAGCTAAAGTGGCGGACTCTTCGAGGTTGTTAATTCTGTCTGATAGGGGGTTTGTTGTTGTAATAGCCATAATTTTAATTTTGAATAGGCCAAAATTAATTATTTACGGCATTAGTTGCTAATCATAGCCGCTATTTTAAAATGCAAAAGCAATATTTTGGAAAACGGGATTCTTTAAGGAGAAAAAGAGGTGAAATCGCTGGCTAAATAGCCAAGGACAAGTGTTAATATTCGTAGGCTGTTCTTCTCAGTATGCTCCTGCCTAGAGTGACTTCATCCGTATATTCCAGTTCCCCACCAACCGGCACTCCTCTTGCGATGGTAGTAATTTTCACCGGAAAGGGTTTGAGCTTTTTGGTAATGTAGAATGCAGTGGTGTCACCCTCCATGGTACCGCTCAAGGCCAAGATCACTTCCTGAATTTTCCCTTCCTGTGCCACCCGAGCAACAAGGCTTTCTATGTTGAGATCTGAAGGGCCAACGCCCTCGATGGGGGAAATCACCCCACCCAAAATATGGTAAGTGCCCGCATACTGTGCTGTATTTTCGATAGCCATCACATCAGGAATATCTTCTACCACACATATTGTGGAATGATCTCGGCTAGGTGAGGCACATACACCACATATTTTATTGTCGGCTATATGATGGCATACTTCACAGTATTGAATTTTGGTGCGCAGATTCACCAATGCTTCCCCCAAGGCCAACGTGCTTTCTTTATCTTCCTTCAAGAGGAACAACACCAACCGTAACGCTGTTTTTTTCCCTATACCAGGAAGTTTTGAAATTTCATTTACGGCCTCTTCAATCAACTTTGAGGAAAACTGCATGGGGTTTACCAGAATATTTATAGGTATTGGTACAACTAAAACTTTGAATTTTGGGGAAGAAAATCCCGGTTCTTGGAACTTACTTTCCGATACTGAAAGGAGTATAAGAACAACTTATGTTTTATACAAGCTTAGCTGTGATGCCTGCTTCGCAAATAGCTTCCTTCATAGGTTTAAGCTCACGCAAAGTGCCCTTCTTAACGGCGCACTTCCCTTTGTAATGAATGATATAGGTACATTGTTCGGCTTGTTCTTGAGAGTGTTTGCATACCCTGATCAAGGTATTGATTACATGGTCGAACGTATTATAGTCATCGTTATATATGATCAAATCTTTGATATCTGTCGAACCTATATCCTCCTGGACTTCCGTCAATACTTCTACTTGATACATACAGTTCATAGTTTTGATGGTTATTTAGCAAATGTAAAAAAAAATACTCACTTTAGCTTATCTATAAATAGTAACACATGACACCAAGTTTAGTTCTTTTTATCCTTGCTGCATATTTTGGCCTGTTGTTGGTAATTGCCCATTTCACTTCAAAAGAAGCTTCTAATCAAACATTTTTCACAGCTGACAGGAGATCTCCTTGGTACCTGGTTGCTTTTGGCATGATTGGGGCATCTCTGTCAGGCGTCACCTTTATATCCGTTCCAGGTGAAGTAGGTAACTCGCAGTTTGCCTATTTTCAGTTGGTGTTGGGCTATATCTTGGGCTACAGTGTCATTGCCACAGTGCTCATGCCACTATACTATCGGCTGAACTTAGTTTCTATTTATACATATTTAGAGCAGCGTTTTGGGTTCTGGTCTTATAAGACGGGTGCCGTATTTTTCTTGATCTCTAAGATCGTGGGGGCGTCTTTCAGACTTTTCTTAGCAGCTGGGGTCTTGCAGATCGCTGTTTTCAACTCTTGGAATGTGCCTTTCTGGGTGACAGTTACCATAACCATCCTGCTTATCTGGTTATACACATTTAGAGGAGGTATCAAAACGATCGTTTGGACCGATACCCTGCAAACTACTTTTATGATTGCAGCTGTGGTCCTGAGCATACTTATGATCAAGGACGAACTCGGGATGACCTTTAGCAGCATGGCTGGAGTAATACAAGAAAGCAGCTACTCTAAAATCTTCTTTTGGGATTGGCAAACAAATAATAATTTTTTTAAGCAATTTTTTTCAGGTGCTTTTATAGCCATCGTGATGACGGGGCTCGACCAAGATATGATGCAAAAAAACCTGACTTGTCGCACACTCAAAGACGCGCAGAAGAACATGTTTTCTTTTACGGCAGTCTTGGTAGTGGTGAATTTTATTTTTCTTTGTCTAGGTGCCCTGTTGTTTATTTATGCTCGTGAGAAGGGTGTGGCTATCCCTGAAAGAACAGATGACTTATATCCTTTGTTGGCACTCAATCACTTTTCTACTGCCGTGGGCATTCTTTTTTTACTGGGGATTATTGCCGCGGCTTATTCAAGTGCCGATTCAGCACTCACAGGACTTACTACTTCATTTTGTGTAGATATCTTAAACTTTAAGGACCAGCCAGATGGAGCCAATAAGAGGATCAGGATGGCTGTGCATATCGGATTCAGCTTTGTCTTGCTGATGGCCATACTGATATTCAATGCATTTAATGATAGGAGTGTTATTACGGCAGTTTTTCTCGCCGCTGGCTATACCTACGGCCCCTTGTTAGGGTTGTATACGTTTGGCATGTTCACCAAACTGCAGGTGAAAGACAAATGGGTGCCACTGATATGTATCGTCTCCCCTGTATTGTCATATTGGATCAATCTCAATTCAGAAGCACTCTTGGGTGGGTATAAGTTTGGCTTTGAAATCTTGATCGTAAACGGACTCCTTACGTTCATAGGGCTTTTGTTAGTCACGAAATGGAAAAAACCATCGATGTCGTAATTGGTTTTCTTTAATCTCGGCCCATAGAGAAGGAGTCAAATTATGAAGCCCTGACCTAAAACCTCGCTGCCAACAAGAGAGTCAGATCTTTGTATTTGAGATTGAACTTGTTGGCGATATTAGCATTGGTAAGGCTGCCCTTGTAGGTATACACCCCTTTGGTGAACCATTTGGTCGTAAAGATCATGTCTTCTACTCCTCCCGCATTGGCTATTTGCAGTAGTACTGGTGTAAAAATGTTACTGATAGCAGTGGTAGCTGTTCGGGCTACACGTGAAGGAATATTGGGCACGCAATAATGAATGACCCCATGTCTGCGATAGGTGGGCTTTAGCTGGGTCGTCATTTCTGAGGTTTCAAAACAACCACCTTGGTCAATGCTCACATCTATAATAATAGAATCTTCTTGCATCTCAGCCACCATTTCTTCCGTCACTATACATCTGCTGCGGCCTTTTTCAGCCCTTATCGCCCCTATGACCACGTCGGCGTTTTTGAGGGAGTGCCTCAGTGTGACATTGTCTATTGAAGAGGTATATACTTGCTGGCCAAGGGCATGCTTGATCCTTCTTAGCTTATAAATATGATTATCGAAAATCTGAATCTCTGCGCCGAGCCCTAAAGCAGCTCGTGCAGCATATTCTGCTACTGTTCCTGCTCCTAAAATCACGACCTTCGTAGGAGGGACGCCTGTTACACCGCCCAATATCACGCCTTTGCCATCATTGGCCGAACTGAGATATTCTGCGGCAATGAGCATAAC
>SMEH01000471.1_pt1 | contig 12107 bp, 10 predicted proteins | sample 2456361 | NCBI WGS metagenome assembly SMEH01 (sample SAMN10132587, study PRJNA489261) | soil metagenome | isolation source: day1 control-loamy sand soil ammended | place: USA | reverse complement strand
TCCCTGACTTCTCTGATGTCTGCGCAAAATGCCCGCGAAAAAAGGAGCCCCCACAAAGGCTGTCACCACACCAATCGGGAGTTCCCGGGGTGCCAGCACAATCCGGGACAACCCGTCGGCCCAAATGAGAAAGGAAGCCCCGAACAGCGCCGACAAGGGAAGCAAATACCGATGATCCGCCCCCGTCAACATGCGCATGATGTGGGGGACCACCAATCCGACAAAGCCAATCATTCCCGAAACGGAAACAGCCGCACTGGTCATCAGGGAAACAATGATCAATAAAAATATCCGCATTTTTTCCACATGAATACCCAGATGGTGAGCCGATCTTTCTCCCAACACCATCAAATTCAGCTCCCGTGAAAACCGCCAGCAAACGAGAAAGCCGATGAGAAAAAATGGCAACAGCAAACCGATGTGTTGCCACCCGCGAAAAGCAAAACTGCCCATCAGCCAAAACTGAATCCGCTGCATTTCCTCCGGGGAAGTCGAAATGGCCAAAGTCAACACCGCACTGAAAAACGCTTGGACCACCACGCCGGCCAGAATTAATGAACTCGCCTGCGATGCTCTCCGTCCTCTCCCAAGCTGAAGCACCAACAAAAGTGCCAGACAAGCGCCCAGAAAAGCAAAAAGAGGAAGCATCCAACCGGACCGGTCCCCCCAGCCGGTGATGATAACCAAAGCCGCTCCGACAGCCGCACCGGAGGACACCCCCAGGATATACGGGTCCGCCAAATGATTTTTGAGCAATCCCTGATAAATCACTCCGGCCGTCGCCAGACAAGCTCCGACCAAACCCACCAACAACACCCGGGGAAGCCGCAACTCCCAAATAATAGCGGCATCGGCTTCATCCATGTTCAACCCGTCCGCCAAACCGGTATGTTGCAAAATAACTTTCCACACCGTCCAAAATCCGACATCCGTGCTTCCAAGAAAAACCCCCAGGGAAACGGAGAGAATCAGGGCAACCAACAACCCTCCTCCCCACAACCACTTCCTTCTTCCGATCGTCATCGGGCACTCTCACCAAACCTGTCAGGATACAATGTTTCAGCCAATTGTTTGACCCCTTCGTAAACGCGCGGCCCGGGACGGCTCAACAAATCCGGATCCAGTGCGTAGACCCGGCCTTCCTGAATGGCACGGATGGATTGCCAGCCTGCCCTTTTCTTAATTTCTTCGATATTGCCATGCAACGAAACAATCACATCCGGATTCCATTTCACCACTTGTTCCGGAGAAACTTTGGGCCATCCTTTCAGCCCTTGCGCCACATTTTTTCCGCCGGCCAATTGGAACAATTCATTCATAAAGGTGTCTCCCCCGACCGTATACAAGTTGTCGTCCAATTCAATCCACACTTTCACCCGTTTTTCTTCCGGAACTTGAGCCACCTTGGCATAAACCGTCCGCAATTGTTTTTCCATTTTGGCAACCAATTGATCCGCCTCTTTTAGATGATTGGTTGCCTGCGACAAGATGACAATGGCCTCATAAATCTCTTTGGTGCTTTGGGGATCGGCCACCAACACGGGAATCCCCATTTTTTTCAATTGATCCAGAACTTCTTTTTCATTTCCGGAACTTGCCACAACCAGATCCGGCTTTAAAGCCACCACTTGTTCCGCATTGATTTGGAATGCACTGACTTTGGGCAAATTTTTGACTTCCTCCGGATAATCATCCTGATCGGTTACTCCGACCACTTGCTTTCCTGCTCCCAGTGCGAATAAAAGCTCCGTGTTGCTCGGCATCAGGGATACGATACGCTGTGGCTCTTTTTCAATCTGAACCAGATTGCCCGTCTGATCTTTTACGGTCAGCGGATAATGGACGCTTCTGTCTTGCATCGGCCCGTATTGCACGGCTGAATCATCCAGGTTTTGCGGGGAACAACCGGCAATTCCGCCGATCAAGACCAGAAGTGCGATCCCCAGGAAAAGAACTTTCCACTTGAATCGTTTCATGTTTGAACTCCTCTCTGTGGCCAATAAAAAAACCCGTGCTGACGGGGCACAGGAGTTACATGCATGCAAAACACCAGCCCGGCATGAGACACACAACGGGCCAAGTGCATACGTCTCTCCTCACCCCCGAAGGAGAACGTAAGTAAACAGAAAAGGCAGGTCTCCTGGCTTATGGGTCATCGTCAGGCTCGCCTTCCCATTTTCTTGCGAAAACAGTGGCATTAAGAGCCGTCCTCCCCAAATACAGTGGCGGGGCCGCGCCGGATTCCAACCGGTCTTCCCTATTACCTTTCTCCCATCGGAGAAAGACCTTTTCTTCTATTCACTTCGTTCGTTATCATTATAAAAGAAAGGAAAACGGGTTTCAATTTTCAGACCTGCAGCGGAAGGGAGAGACCACACTTTGCTTAAAAAATCTTTTTCTTTTGATTTGGGAAAAGAAAATCGCGTCATCCGCGGAGATATCCGTTTGCCAAAACCGCAACTACCTGCGCCGGTCCTTTTCATTTGTCACGGTTTCAAAGGATTCAAAGATTGGGGATTTTTCCCTGTATTGGCCGAAAAACTGGCAGAAGCCGGCTTTGTCACCGTCACGTTTAACTTTTCCATGAATGGAATCGGCGAGGATTTGGAAAACTTTACGGAGTTGGAGAAATTTTCATTGAACACCTTCAGCCGGGAACAAGAAGATTTGGCCTTTTTAATCCAAAAGGTCCGCGAAGGGGACTTTCCGTATGCGGATGCCATCGATCCGGGACGAATCGGACTTTTCGGCCACAGCCGCGGAGGAGGCAACAGCCTGATCCATGCCTTGGATCACCCGGATCGGATCAAAGCGGTTGCTGTTTGGAACAGCATTCACCGGGCCGACTTCTTTGCTCCTGAAGTGATGGACGACATCAAGCGCAAGGGAATCGGTTATATATCCAATGCACGCACCGGACAACTATTGCCCGTCCGCCGGGAAGTCATCGATGACATCCGGCAGAACCGGGAACGGTTTGACATCAAAAAACGTCTGCCGGATCTGCATCTTCCTCTGCTCATCGTACAAGGAACCGAAGATCTCCCCGGATTTATGGAAGGAGCAAAAGAAATGGCTGATCTGGCAGACAAGGCCACGCTTCGTCTCATCGAAGGGGCCAATCACACCATGGGTGCGGTTCATCCTTTTGAAAAAATGACTCCGCAGCTGGAAGAGGCGATTCAAACCACCTCCTCTTTTTTTCTGAAGCATTTGTCTCCTGAACAGGTATAATGATAGCAGGTGCATCATGTAAAAAGCAGGTGAATGGAATGCAAACGCAGAAATCGTCTTCGGATTGCCCGGCGGGGGAAACCCGGAAAAGCCACCACCCCGACAAAGTGAAAAACAATCTGATTTCCAGGCTCAACCGCATTGAAGGGCAAATTCGCGGTGTCAAAAAAATGATCGACAATGATACTTACTGCGATGATGTGTTAAATCAGATTGCAGCGATCCAATCGGCTTTAAACAGTGTGGGCAAAATCCTTTTGGAAGGCCATTTGAGAAGTTGTGTGGTGGAACGTCTCCAAGAAGGCGAAATGGAAGTGATTGACGAATTGCTTGTGACCATGAATAAGTTGATGAAATAAGCAGTGAAAATGCAGACAGGTTGGCGGATCCCGCCAACCTGTCTGCTTAAGGGGGTCAAACGTTTTGGATTTCTACTTGCCATCAGTGACGCGTGAGAACATGAGATCATCCATTTACAAATTGGAAAGGAAAGTTGTTTTCTCTGCTCCATCCATTGTTGCATCGTCATGCTGCGTCTGTTTGCTTCTCTATCTATTATAACGGATCATGCTTCGGAAAAGTTTCAACAAAAAATGAAAAAATAAAATTTTAAACCGTGATGGAGACATCATGACTTTCAAACAACTTTACGGCGGTTTTCTCACGCATATACACCAAATAACGCGTGTAAAGACGCCACATTCCCTGCCAGAATTCATCCCCGGCCGGTTGGTACACCACTTTCAGCCCGATCGCTTTGGCCTCCTCATAACCGATGACTGAACCGTGATTCGGATATTTGTCTATGTTGATCAACGTCTCGGCAATCCGCTTGGCCTTCAGCAGATTGTTTTTATACATGGACCGGCTCAACCACTTGACGGCCAAACGTTTCGAATGTTCAATCGATTTATGGCAAAAGTCAATCAATGCCGCATCCACGCCCTGCAAAAAAGGAAGATAGGCTGCATTTAAAGGTTGTCCATTTGCATGTTCTTTTTTAATCAATTCGAGTCCGTTCAGGAAAGCTTGAGCGGGCCGGTATTGATAACCGAGCACGGTCGGAATCGAAACCTGAGGATCGATCGGACCCAGTTCCGATGTGTCGCTCATCACAATTTCATCCGCAGCCAGGCTGATCAAGGTGGCCGCACTTTTGGCTGCCTGCGGGACAATCACCCGAAGATGCCTGGTTTTGGAAAACAGCGTGTGCACCAATGTTTCCGCCGCATTCGGATCGCCACCGGGGCTTTCGATGATCAAATCCACATCACACGAGTCCTCCAAAGAAGAAACAATCTCATAAAACGGAGCAATATCTTCCCGGGTAATGGCGCTGTCCGGATGGGTCAGGTTCGCCATGTACACCAAAATGCGGCGCCCCGTCTTCTTTTCCAATTCTCTCATCAATGCCTGCCGTTCGTACCGGTCGCGATGGACAGCGTGATAAAGAGGACTTTGCTTTGGAAATTGTTGGTGATCCATGGAATCTCCTTCTCTTTTCATTATTGGCTTTGATAGGGACGGCCGTACAACTTTTCTTTCGTCGGCTTGATTCCCAAAGCCTCCATATCCCTTTTCAGCTTTTGCACCGATTTGGCAAAGCACTCAAAATCATTCCGGTTGTTTTCGCGCAACAATTTCTCTTTGGCTGTAAGGAGTGTGTCAAACATCGCTTGCTTCCCTCCTTGTCTCATTCGCAAGCTCCTTTTTTTAGTATACTATATGCATTCCCTTTCCGAAAGATCACGGTGATTCCCCCGACTTTCCATTGTTGGGCACTTTCCCGTTTGCTATACTAATATATTAAGTCGATTCCATAAAGATAGGAGTTTTACAGTGAAATACACCGGATTTTTAGAGCCGCTTCAGCATCGCCCCGCCCGGCCTGTACACTATGAGCTGAAAGTGGATGACCAAGTCATCCCTTTGAATGATTTTTTGGGCAGGGAAATGGAAATCCGATTTCTGGATGAATTGCGATGCCGGTATTGCGGACGGAAAACCAAAAAATTTTACGGTAACAACAGCTCATGCTTTCCTTGTTTTAAAAAACTCCCGGTCAATGATCTTTGCATCGTCAAACCGGAATTGTGCCATTTCCATCAGGGAACTTGCCGGGACAACGCCTTCGGCGAGCATCATTGCATGTGCCCCCATATTGTTTATCTCGCTTTATCCAGCGATATCAAAGTCGGCATCACGCGAAAAAGCAACCGGTTCAACCGCTGGATCGATCAAGGGGCGGTGCAGGCATTGCCCGTTTTGGAAGTGGCTACACGCAAAGACGCCGGCGAAGCGGAAGTGTTCCTTTCCCAATTCATTACGGACAAAACCAACTGGCGCAAAATGCTGAAAAATGAAATCAATGACGCGGATTTGTATCAAACCCGGAAAGAACTGATCAAAAAACTGCCGGAACGGTTCCAGCCTTGCATCCTTCCTGAAACGGAAATTCATGAATTCACTTATCCCCAGCTTCAAGTTCCCGATAAAATCACTTCCCTGAACTTTAAAAAACAACCGGCCATCCGCGGGACATTGATCGGCATCAAAGCACAATACTTAATCTTTGACACCGGAGTATTTCAGGTGCGCAAACATGCCGGATACAAAATTTCCATTTCGCTTTGAGCATTTTTAATGTATCCGGCGAAAGAAGTTTTTAAACCGGTACGGCGGTCCCAAATTCCGGCGGATGTGCCGCCAATTCGGCTTCATTCGGAAGAGAATGAGGCTTCCCAAAACCAAAATGACAAGCCATGCATAAAAATGGGTCACCAGAATCAATCCGAGAATAATCATCGCCATGGTCGTAAGCAGTGTGGACAAAAACAGATAACGGGTGAACAGCAAACTGAAAAAATAAATAATGATTCCCACCAAAACCAACACCGGGCTTAAAATCAGCAATGCTCCCGCTGCGACGGTCAATCCGTAATTCCCTTGAAAACCCAAGAACACAGAATACATACTGCCGGCGACAACCAGGACAGCCGCAAAGCACGCTCCCGGCCACCCTCCCAAAGCCATGCCGAAAAGAGTTGCTGCCATTCCTTTCACCAAGTCAATTACAATTATTAAAAAATATTCGCGCGGCTGCAATTGGGATCGAAACGGATACTTTCCCAAAGCCCAGAGATGAAGCGGCAAAGCTCCCATCAGATAAGCGCCGGCCAAGATACAAACAAAACTCATGCTGTCCCCTCCTTCCCTGTTTTTTAACAAATTATGCCGGCAAACGGCATAGTGCCAACCGGATCAGGGTCACCAGCCCGGCATAACCGAAAAAAGGGTACAAAAACCCGATCAACACCGGAAAACCGAACAAGGAAAACAGATAGCCCAATCCAAAAATCACAGCCATCACAGTTGCCGGATGGTACGGAATCCACGGTTTCAAACTGACGGTCAACCCGTATACATTGCCGATGAGGGTGGTCAAAATCTCCGCCCACATCACCAATAAAAAGAAGTATTTGAGCCCGGCGCCCAACCGGCTGATGACAAAAGCCATGGGAATCTTCAGATGAGACACATCCGTCCAATAAATCTGCATGGCGAGGTTGCTGGCAAAAAGCATCAAGCCCAAGCCCAAGCCACCCATCATCCCTCCCGCCATCACCACAGGCTCATCGGCCACTTTGGCCCCCAACGGGATCAAGACCGCTTGCATCAACGACAAATTGTAAGCCACGTAAATGAGGGACGGCACCAACCAATGATAGCGGGACGGCACCAAAGCAAAGGGCATATAAGAAGACCAATCCGCTGTCTTCCAAGCATGAATCGCGACCATCCCGATAAACAGAAGCATCATGGGAACGACAAGGGAGTTGACCGATAAGATGCCGTCCATTCCCCTTAAAATGACGACATATGCAATGAAGACCGTTATCATGACCCCCAAATGAAAAGACAATCCGAGTTGTTCCTCAAACAAAGCCCCCGAGCCGGACAACATCGCGGTTGTGATGCCGAATAACATGAGACTGACCAACCGGCTCATCCATTTCCCCCAATATTCGCCAAACAAATAACAGTTGAAATCTTCATAGGACGGGGTGCCCAACCGGCTTCCCATGAGAAGCATGCGGACTCCCAACCATGAAAACATCCCGATGGCAAACAGGACTCCCCAAATGCTGTCTTTCCCGTGAGAAGTAAAAAATTGCATGATTTCCTGTCCGGAAGCAAATCCGGCTCCAACAGCGGTTCCCGCATAGACAAAACTGATCCGGAGAGCCAAACTCCATCTCCTCAGTGACCACATACAACCCTAACCCCTTTGTCCGACTGTCAGGACTAGTTTATGATCACGGGCATAAGAAAAGACCAGCCAAGTTTTTGGCTGGTCTTTGGATTACCAGGGCCATCCTCCTTTTTTGTCATCATCCTTCTTGCCATCGTCACCGTTATTTCCGTTGTCCCCTTGGTCATTGCCGTTGCCGGGTCCGGGGAACGGGAAGTTATTGTTGTCGTCTCCATTTCCCGGATCATTCGGATCTTCCGGTTTTTCCCCGTCATCCGGTTTTTCTTCCCCTTGCGGGGCCAGTGTAACCGAAACGACACCCGATTCTTTTTGATCGTTTTTCTCCGTGTCAATGGCCACCACTTTATAGCGGTAGGTTTTGGAGGCAGGTTGCCCTCCTCCGCCGAAGAGATTATCCAGGAAGTTTCCTCCTTGAGGCGGTTGCACGGGATCTTTATATTCTCCCACGGTTCCGGGCAATTCTTTAATCATCTGGAAGTCTTGCCCTTCCTCTGCACGCCATACCTGGAATTTGACGCGGTCTCCCTGTTCACCCCACTTCAAGAGAATACCGTCACTTTGTTGCGACGCACTTAATTGAGGTTGTTTCAACTCAAACGGCGGTTGCGGTTCAGGTGCGTTAAACTGGAATTTCTGAGGTTTCTCCCCTTCCAGCGCTTTGTTCATCACATAGCCGAAGATTTTCGCCGGTGCGCTTCCCCCGGTCAGGTACGGGTTGTCCTGTCCGCCTTGGGGATAGAACACGTTGACAGCCATCACCATATTGGGGGTGTACCCGACAAACCATCCGGCTTGCCCGCCTTGGATCGTACCGGTTTTCCCGGCAACATCCCAGTCGTTATGCAAGGCGGCTTTTTTACCGGAACCTTCGGTAATGACATTCTTCAACATGCGGGTCATCCAATAAGCGGTCTTTTCATCAAAGACTTTGGTTTCTTTTTCATCTTTTTCTTTTTTGGGCTCCAACTCTTTGTCTCCTTGCACCACTTTCCGGATGGTGTACGCATGCTTATAAGAACCTTTATTCGGGAAGACGGAGTACGCTTGCGCCATTTGCTTGGAAGTAACCCCTTTGTTCAAACCTCCCAGAGCAAGGGGTGCATATCCTTTATCCGCCGGTTGCAAATCCAGCCCCAGTTTTTGCCCGTAATTATAGGCCCGTTCCAGTCCGACTTCTCGCAACAAGTGAATCGTCGACAAGTTCAGCGAGTTGGCCACCATGTATTTCATGCTGACCTCACCTTTGGGACCTCCTGAGTAGTTGCTTGGACTCCAGTCGCCGGCAAAGTCCACCTTTTTGTCTTCAACCGTGAAATACTCATTATAACCAAGATCCTGAATGGCCGGGGAATAGACGGTCAATGGTTTGATCGTCGATCCCGGTTGCACCGGATCGGCCACCGCCCGGTTTCGGTATCCCGGTTTATATTCGCGGCCGCCTCCCACGGCTCGGATCAGCCCCGTTTTGGGATCAATAATGGTAATCCCGGCGTCGGCCCCCTCCAAAGATTTTCCTTCATTATTGGTAAACAGCGAATCATCTTTCAGAGCCTCTTCCACCGCTTTTTGGGCTTTCAAATTCAAACCGGTATAAATATTGAGTCCCAGTTGTTCCAGATCTTCTTCATTCAAGCCGTATATTTCTTCCAATTCATCAATGACCAAATCTTTATAAGCATCAAACTCGTTTTGTTTCAGATACTCTTGTTCACATTCTTTACAAGTTTCCAGTGGCTTTTGCGCCAGCTTTTTGGCCTCTTCTTCCGAAAGCATCGGCTCCATCTCATCATCCACCGGCATGACCATCGTCAAGACGACATTTCGGCGCTCGATTGCTTTATCCGGATGTTTAAGCGGATTGTACTTGTTGGGCGCCTTGGGCATCCCGGCAAGCATGGCCACTTCTTGCGGCTCCAGTTTTTCTTCAACCGGGTCCTTGCCAAAATACACCTTGGAAGCCAGACGCACACCGGCTACCCGGCCGCCGAATCCGATAAAGTTTAAATAGGCTTCCAAAATATCATCCTTGCTGTATCTCTTTTCAAGATTCAGCGAACAACCCAGCTCCTTGATCTTCCGGGTCATGGTTTTTTCGGCATTTTCCAGGATAATGTTTTTACAAACCTGTTGGGTGATGGTACTTGCCCCTTGGGCCGCACCCATGGCGACGATGTTTTTGACCACAGCCCGGGACAAACCTTCAAAGTCAACCCCGATATGTTTATAGAAACGACGGTCTTCCGTTTTGACAAAAGCGTCGACCAGCATCGGGTTTTTTGCTTTTAACTTTTCAATATCCGCCCACTCACGCTGTTTCGTACCAATGGTGGCAATCACTTCATCATTGGCATCATACAGTTTGGAACTAAATGGCATATTTTCTTTTTGAATTTTTTTCAAATCATAAGTGCCTTCGCTTAACATAATGGCTGAACATCCGCCCACCATCAGGAGCAGAGATGTCACCAATACCAATACAAGCCATTTCCAAGAAAGAAATCTCTTCCACCCGGTTTTGGGCGGTTTGCGTCCGCCGCCGCCACCCGAACGGGAACGCGAACGGGGACCCACTCGTTCACTGCGTGAGCGCGGAGGCATCGGGCTATAACCACTTTTCATGCTCACCCTGCGAAAATCATCCATCGATTACCCTCCCGAAACCATTGTTCTATCCAATCCATGCTTCCACCTTCAAAAAAGCACGAAAACCTATAGATAATTTGACAATGAGGCTGACCAATTCCTGCACATCCGCTTTTGTGCTATGATAAACGAAAAGGTGGTGAGCGTCGTCATGCACAAAAAAGCTGCAGTTTTTTCCAGTCGGTTGACCGGGATCATCAGCCTTTTCCTTACCTTTTATTTATGGAAAGTTGCAGGAATCACCGGTCTCATCGGCGGACTGGTCAGTGCCGGTTGTTGGTTTGCTTGGAGTTGGCTCCTCCAAAAGAAGTAATCTTTTCTTCTCTCGAATACTTACCCATTATAACTTAAGAGCCTGCAAAATGGTTTGTCATTTTTAAAAAATATTACAGCAATATTACACGAATCTTATGCTCATTCTACATAATATCATCCATTGATGAAACCCCCAGTCACTGGAATCATGGCACCGGTGATAAAATCGGAATCGGGATGGACCAAAAAGCGGACCACGCGTGCGACATCCTCCCCGGTGCCCGGCCTTCCGACCGGGGTGCGTTGGTCTTCCTTCCCCCTCGCTTCGCAAATGGATGCTTCTTTATAGGGATCGCGAATATCCCCGGGCAGGATCATATTGACGGTAATTTGATGGGCCGCTTCCTCACGGGCCAGTGTTTGCGTCAACACCGCCAATCCCGTTTTCGCGGCGGCATAGGGCCCGTAACCGGTCCATCCGAACACTTTATCCGCTTCCGGATACCCGAAAGTAATGATCCGCCCTCCTCCCTGGTTGCGCATCATCGGAATCACTTCCCGCACCAAATAAAAAACGCCGGATAAATTGCCGTCGATCATGTCACGCCAATGTTCATCCGTAAAGTCGATCACGGGCGTTTTCTTGAAAATAAACGGTCCGGCCGTGCAGACAAGGGCATCGATCCTCCCCAAATCTTCACGAACCTCACCGACCATGCGCCGGATATCCTCTTTGTTGCTGATATCTCCTTGGAGAATGACCGCTTCTCCTCCATTTTTTTCGATCTCTTTTTTCAATTTTTGCGCCGCACTCCGACTTTGTCGATAATTGATCACAATCCGGTAACCGTCCTCAGCCAGCCCTTTGGCCACCATCACGCCCAGCCCTTTGGGGCCGCCGACAACCCAGGCCACCGGCTTTTCTTTTTGCGCCATCAAACATTCATCTCCTTATTCAAAACATTTTTATGTCCGGCCATTTGGAAATTATGATACCATCCCCGGTCGCAAATTTTGTCTATTATTATAATATATGGCGTTGGAAGTCCCACTCCGAAAATTGCCCGATTCTCCCGGCCGGTAAACTGCTTCATAAAAAAAACAGCAGGCAACTTTGGATACATTGCCCGCTGTCTTGCACAGTCTGCGTGCAAACATTCCCGGCAACCGTCGCCGCAAATCTCCGGATGCCGGATTTAGGATGTGGCAACCCTCTGCCGTCGGTCCGCTCACTGTTTTCCGATGTAAACCGACCGGACGATGGTGCGTGCAAAAGGCGTTCCGTCGGCTTTGGTTCCCTGAAGATCGATGGTGACATTGTAGGTGCCCGGCTCCTTCAACCCGAAGCGGTCAGCCAGATCCGGTACATTTTTCAGGATTTGTCCGGCGGTGATTTTTTCGGTTCGAATTTTCTCCCCCCGCGGGGAAATCACTTGGATGGATCCTTGCAGTTGTTTCAAATTCGTGTTTTTCCAATTCATCTGTAAGGGGATACGGCCGGAATCGGCTTTGGCCGGAAGCGTGAACGAAAGGGTATCCGCTCCGGAATAGGTGGTGATCAAGAGATAAGCATCGGTTTGCGGACTGTTCATTTGCATCGTCCAGTTTCCGCTTTCCACCTGGTTTCCTTTCAAATGAAACATCTGCACGGCCGCCCCTTGAAAGAAGGTTTCATCCGTTGCTTGGGAAAATACGCTGCTGG
>SMEH01000469.1_pt1 | contig 12114 bp, 9 predicted proteins | sample 2456361 | NCBI WGS metagenome assembly SMEH01 (sample SAMN10132587, study PRJNA489261) | soil metagenome | isolation source: day1 control-loamy sand soil ammended | place: USA | reverse complement strand
GGACGTCGGCGCCATGTTCATGTACTACGGCCTCGACGAGATCTGGAAGGAAGCCTATGCCGACATCGAGAACGTGACCTACCTCTCGACCGGTGCCTGGGATCCGCTCCACATCTTCACGGTCAACAAGCCGATCCGCTCGCTCGCCGACCTCAACGGCCTGCGCGTCTATACCTTCCCGACTGGCGGCCAGTTCCTCTCGCGCTTCGGCGTCGTGCCGGTGACGCTGCCCTACGAAGACGTCGAGGTTGCCTTGCAGACGGGTGAACTGGACGGCGTGTGCTGGTGCGGTATCACCGAAATGCACACGGTGGGCTGGGCCAATGTGCTGAAATACTTCCTCACCAACCCGCTCTCGGGCGCCTGGGCCGGCTCCTATTTTGTCAATACCGACAAGTGGAATGCGGTGCCGGATCACCTCAAGCAATTGTTCCACATGTCCATCGATACGTCGCACTATTATCGCCAGCACTGGTACTGGGCGGGCGAAGCGAAATACCGTAACGAGGGCAAGCTGGAACTCACCTCAATTCCGGAGGCCGAGTGGAAGAAGGTCGAGGAAGAGGCATCCAAGTTCTGGGACGAGGTCGCCGCCCAGAGCGAGCGTTGCAAGAAGGTCGTCGAGATCATCAAGGCCTACAACCAGTCGATGACCAAGGCCGGCCCGCCCTACCGCTACGGCTGAGGGCCGTCATAATACGCTTTGTCCGGCCGCCTTTTTGGCGGCCGGACCCCGTTTTCAAACACGATCCACCGGGTTGGAGAGCTTAAAGGATGGCCGGGAAACTTTCGTTCGATCAGTTGAAGAGTGCAGTGTCGGCAAATGAGATCGACACCGTGCTGGTAGCCGCCGTGGATATGCAGGGGCGGCTCATCGGCAAGCGCTTCCTCGCCTCCTTCTTCGTCGAATCCGGATATGACGAGACGCATGGCTGCAACTACCTGCTGGCCGACGACATCGATATGGAGCCGGTGCCTGGCTACAAGGCGGCAAGCTGGTCCCAGGGCTATGGCGATTTCGTCCTGAAGCCGGATCTTTCCACTATCCGCCGCGTGCCGTGGCTGGAAAAGACGGCCTTGGTGCTGAGCGACGTCCTCGATCACCATACGCACGAGGATCTGCCGCATTCGCCGCGCGCCATCCTCAGGAAACAGATCAAGCGGCTCGCCGAGCGTGGCTATATCGGCTACTTCGCTTCCGAGCTCGAGTTCTACCTGTTTTCCGAAACTTACGGTTCGGCCCGAGCCAAGCGCTGGCAGGGTCTCGACACGGCATCCCCCTATATCGGCGACTATCTGATTGGCATCACGACCAAGGAAGAAGGCTACATGCGCCGCCTGCGCAACGAGATGAACGAGGCAGGCATTCCGATCGAGTGCTCGAAGGGCGAGTGGGGCCCCGGCCAGGAAGAAATCAATGTGCGCTATGCGGAAGCGCTGGAAATGGCCGACCGCCACGTCTTCCTCAAGAACGGCGCCAAGGAAATCGCCGATCAGGAGGGCAAGGCCGTCTGTTTCATGGCCAAATACAATTACGAGTTGGCCGGCAACTCCAGCCATATTCACAATTCGCTGTGGAGCGCCGACGGCAAGACGCCGCTCTTTTTCGACAAGGATGCGCCCTGGACACTTTCGGAACTCGGCCGGCAATGGTCGGCAGGGCAGCTCAAATATGCAAGGGAGTATACGCTGCTCCTGGCGCCCTACATCAATTCCTACAAGCGCTTCCAGTCCGGCACGTTCGCGCCGACAAAGATCATGTGGAGCGAGGACAACCGCACCGCAGGCTTCCGTCTGTGCGGGGAGGGCACGAAGGGGATCCGGATGGAATGCCGGATCGGCGGAGCCGATCTGAATCCCTACCTTGCCTTTGCCGGGCTGATCGCGGCCGGACTTGCGGGAATCGACGAGAAGCTTGAACTGCAGAAACCTTTTGTGGGAGACGCCTACCAGGCATCGCGCCTGCCGGAAATCCCGAAGACCCTGCGTGACGCCACCGAAGCCTTCGCCAAGTCGAAGATGATGCGGCAGGCGCTGGGCGATGACGTGGTCGATCATTATGTCCACACCGCCCGCTGGGAACAGATGGAATATGATCGCCGCATCACCGATTGGGAATTGCACCGCGGCTTCGAACGCTACTGACAGACCGTGCAGCCGGCCTCCTCCCGGGCCGCCTGCCAACTTTGTGAAGGACAAGGATCATGACCGAGACGGTCAAGCTCAAATCTCCCATTGACGGCTCCATTTATGCCGAGCGGCCGATCGCAACGGACCAACAGGTGAATGCCGCCGTCGAGCGTGCGCGCGCTGCTCAGGCCGACTGGGCACAGGTGCCGATCGCCCAACGGGGCCAATACATGCTGGCCATGCTGGAGGCCCTGGTCGCCATGAGCGACGAGATCGTGACCGAGCTGGCCTGGCAGATGGGCCGGCCGGTTCGCTACGGGGGTGAGTTCGGCGGCGTGAAGGAACGCACGCAATACATGGTCGAGATCGCCGAGAAGGCGCTTGCGCCGGTGCCCGCTTCGAATCCCAAGGATGGCTTCAGGCGCTACGTGAAGAAGGAGCCGCTTGGCGTGGTCATGGTCATCGCGCCCTGGAACTATCCCTATCTCACCGCCGTCAACACGATCGTGCCGGCGCTGATGGCGGGGTCGACCGTTATCCTCAAGCATGCGGCCCAGACCCTGCTGGTGGGCGAACGCTTCGCCCAGGCCTTCGAGAAGGCCGGCCTGCCCAAGGGCGTGTTCCAGAACATCATCCTCAACCACGCACAGACCGAGAGGCTGTTGGGCTCCGGCAAGATCGATCATGTCAATTTCACGGGTTCCGTTGCTGGCGGGCGCGCCATCGAAAAGGCGGCCGCCGGCACCTTCATGACGCTCGGCCTCGAACTGGGCGGCAAGGACCCGGCCTATGTCCTGCCCGACGCCAAGCTTGATCACGCCATCGCCAATCTTGTCGACGGTGCGTTCTACAATTCCGGCCAGTGCTGCTGCGGTATCGAGCGCATCTATGTGCACGAAAAGGTCTATGACGACTTCGTGGAAGGCTTCATCGCCGAGACGAAAAACTATGTCGTCGGCAACCCCCTGGAACAGGCAACCACGATGGGGCCGATGGCGCAGGCGCGCTTCGCCGATCTGATCCGCGAGCAGAAGGCGGAAGCACTGCGCAAAGGGGCTGAGGCGCATGTCAACATGAAGGTGGAAAAGGACGAGCCCGGCTCGCCCTATCTGGGGCCTGAGGTGCTGACCAATGTCGACCACCAGATGAGCGTCATGCGCGAGGAGAGTTTCGGCCCGATCGTCGGCATCATGAAGGTACGAAACGACGAAGAGGCCATCGCCCTGATGAATGACAGTCCCTACGGGCTGACGGCTTCGATCTGGACGCGTGATACCGAGCACGCCATCGCTGTCGGCGACCGGGTGGAGACGGGCACGATCTTCATGAACCGCTGCGACTATCTCGATCCGGCGCTGGTCTGGACAGGCGTAAAGGATACGGGCAAGGGCGCCGGCCTGTCGCAGATCGGCTATGACAATCTCACGCGGCCGAAATCCTACCATCTGCGCGAAGCAATCTGAGCCTCCATGCAATCAGACCCCTTCACCGTCCCGGGCTTCGGTATCTCTCGGCCTCACGATCGCGAGCCGACGAGCCCGGAAAGAAGGACGGGGGCTTTCCAGTCGACTCTCCAAAGGCAATAGAAATGACCACCCTCATCTCCAAATGGAACTATCCGACCACTGTCCGTTTCGGCGCCGGCCGCATCAAGGAATTGCCCGAAGTGCTGGCGGATGTTGGCATCGAGCGGCCCCTCTTCGTCACCGATCCGGGCCTGGCCAAGCTGCCGGTGGTCGCCTCGACGCTGAAGATCATGGACGACGCCAAGATTCCCTACGGCGTCTTTTCTGAGGTCAAGCCAAACCCTGTCGAATCCAACCTGACCGCCGGAATCGAGGCGTTCAGGAAGGGCGAACATGACGGCGTGATCGCCTTTGGCGGAGGCTCGGCCCTCGACCTTGGCAAGCTGATCGCTTTCCAGGCCGGTCAGCAGCGCCCGGTCTGGGACTTCGAGGACATCGGGGATTGGTGGACGCGCGCCGACGCCAGTGCGATCGCTCCGATCATTGCGGTGCCGACGACGGCTGGCACGGGGTCGGAAGTCGGCCGTGCCGGCGTCATCACGCATGAGGCTACCCATACCAAGAAGGTGATCTTCCACCCGAAGATGCTGCCCGCGGTCGTCATTGCCGATCCGGAGCTCACCACCGGCATGCCGCCCTTCATCACGGCAGGAACGGGAATGGATGCGCTCGCGCACTGCCTCGAGGCCTATTGCGCGCCTGGCTATCACCCGATGGCCGACGGCATTGCCGTGGAGGGCATCAGGCTGGTGCTGGAAAATCTGCCCAAGGCCTTCGCCAACGGCAATGATCTCGTGGCTCGCGCCCACATGATGAGCGCCGCCGCCATGGGGGCTACCGCCTTTCAGAAGGGCCTCGGCGCCATTCATTCCCTGTCTCACCCGATCGGCGCTCTCTACGATACGCATCACGGCATGACCAATGCCGTCTTCATGCCCTATGTTCTGGCCTTCAACCGCGAGGCAGTGGAAGACAAGATCGCCCGTTTGGCGGCCTATTGCGACATCAAGGGCGGCTTCGACGGCTTCGCCAAGGCGGTTATGGATCTGCGCAAGGAGCTCAAGGTACCGCACACGCTGCCGGAGCTGATCAAGGACCTCGATATGGACGAGGAGCGCAAGGCGCTGATCGCCGACATGGCGGTGGTCGATCCGACGGCGGGCGGCAACCCGGTCAAGCTGACCAAGGAGGGGGCCCGGGCACTTCTGGAAAAGGCGATAGCCGGCGAGGTCTGACAGTCAAAAACGGAGTCGGCTCCGTTTCCAAACTGTGCAATAAAATGACAAAAAGGGGAACAATCGATGGAGGGATGGCGACACAGGCTTTTAGCTGCGAGAGGGTGACCTACTCCGCATGCCCGAACGACACTTCGTTCGGGCATCCGGTCTAGCTTCATCCGGTTGTCACGCAAGGCGATTAACGCATCGCGGACAATACTGGCGTCAATTCAAGGAGATTCAGATGTTCAGTTTTACTGGAAAGGTACTCTCACTCACGGCCGCCGCCCTCCTGGCGACGTCCTCCCTCGTGACAGCGCAATCGATGGACGAGATCATCGAAGGAGCCAAGAAGGAGGGCATGTTCTCTCCGATCGCTCTGCCGCATGACTGGTGCGGCTGGGGAGACATCCTCGCTGGCTTCAAGGCAAAATATCCCTTCATCACCCTCAACGAACTCAATCCTGACGCGGGTTCGGCCGACGAGATCGAGGCGATCAAGGCAAATAAGGGCAACACCGGCCCGCAGGCGCCCGATACGGTGGATGTCGGCTTGTCCTTCGGTCCCGCAGGGACCGCTGAAGGCCTGTTCATGCCCTACAAGGTTTCGACCTTCGACGATATTCCGGTGAAGGATCCGGATGGTCACTGGTACGGAGGCTACTATGGCGTGCTGTCCTTCGAAGTGAACAAGGATCTGGTGCAGAACCTGCCACAGGACTGGTCCGACCTGCTGAAGCCCGAATATGCCAATGCCGTCGCCCTGGCGGGCGATCCACGCTCGTCCAACCAGGCAATCCTGGCCGTTTATGCCGCCGGGCTGTCAGCCACCAACGGTGATGCGGCGGCGGCGCCGCAGGCCGGGCTCGAATTCTTCAAGAAGCTGAACGACGCCGGCAATTTCGTGCCGGTAATCGGCAAGGCCTCGTCCGTGGCGCAGGGAACGACGCCGATCGTAATCCGCTGGGACTACAATGCGCTGGCCGATCGCGACACGCTGAACGGCAACCCGCCGGTTGAAGTGGTGGTGCCGAAATCAGGCGTGCTGGCAGGTGTCTACGCGCAGGCGATCAGCGCCTATGCTCCACATCCCAACGCTGCGAAATTGTGGATGGAGTATATTTATTCCGACGAGGGCCAGCTTGGCTTCCTGAAGGGATATTGCCATCCGGCGCGCTTCAACCAGTTGGTCGAGGAAGGCAAGGTGCCCCAGGATATCCTCGACAAGCTGCCGCCTGCGGAGCTTTACAAGCAGGCGGTCTTCCCCACGCTGGAAGAGCAGGAGGCCAACAACAAGGCCGTCACCGGCGGCTGGGATAGCGTCGTCGGCGCCAACGTGCAGTAAGCAACGCTGCGGGGAAGCGGCGCCGCCCCGCGCCGCTTCCGAATGAACGAGGCGGGATGGCGAATGACTTTTCTGCGGGCAGGGACACGGGCATGACGGCGGTCGCAGCCGGGGCCAGGGCACGTTCGCGGCCATCTTTCGCCTGGCTTGGCGTGGTGCCTTTCCTGCTCTTCGCAGTCCTGTTCCTGATCCTGCCGACCATGAAGATCGTGGTCGGCAGCTTCCAGGACAATACCGGCGCCTTCACTCTTTCCAACATCGTCAACCTGTTCCAGCCTTCGATACTTTCGGCCTACTGGATTTCAATCCGTATCAGCCTCGCTTCGGCACTTCTGGGCTGTGCGTTCGGGTTCCTGGTGGCTTGGGCATTCGTGCTTGGCGGCCTGCCAGGGTGGGTGCGTTCGCCGCTGCTCACATTTTCCGGCGTCGCCTCAAATTTCGCCGGCATTCCGCTGGCATTCGCCTTCCTGGCGACATTTGGACGTCTGGGGCTGGTCACGCTGATCCTGCGCGACTGGTTCGGCATCAACATCTATGCGCTCGGGTTCAACCTGCTCAGCTTCGGAGGCCTGACGCTCACCTATCTGTTCTTCCAGATTCCGCTGGCCATCCTCATCATGACGCCGGCTCTGGACGGGATGCGGCGCGAATGGCGCGAAGCCGCCGCGACGCTTGGCGCTTCCGGCTTCCAGTATTGGCGCATTGTCGCATTGCCGATCCTGTGGCCAAGCCTGCTCGGCACTTTCGCCCTGCTGTTTGCCAACTCGTTCGGCGCGGTTGCCACTGCCTACGCGCTCACCGGCAGTTCGCTGTCGATCGTGCCCATCCTGCTGTTCGCCCAGATCCGTGGCGACGTGCTCCAGGATCCGCATCTGGGCTATGCGCTCGCCTTCGGCATGATCGTGGTCACCGGCATTGCCAACGGCATCTATATCTGGCTGCGGACCCGTAGTGAGCGGTGGATCAGATGAGACCCAATCGGATCTGGTCCTGGCTGTTCGTGGCGCTGGCGGCGGCCTATTTCGTCCTGCCGCTCATCGGCACGTTCGAATTTTCGTTGAAGATGCGGCGCGGCGCATACAGCCTGGACGCCTATGCCGCGGTGCTTGGCGATCCGCGCTTCCAGCAGACGTTCATGTATTCCGTGGTGATGGCACTGGCCACCATCGTGGTCGGAGTGCTCCTGGTCGTTCCCACGGCCTACTGGGTGCGGCTCAGGCTGCCGCATTGGCGACCCTTCATGGAATTCATCACCCTGCTGCCGCTGGTGATCCCGCCAATTGTCATCGTGTTCGGCTATATACGGCTCTACAACACCTCCTCCTGGCTGCCGCTTACCGGCTCGGCGATGGGAACCAACATATTGCTGATGTTCGGCTATGTGGTGCTGGCCCTGCCCTATATGTATCGCGCCGTGGACACGGGCCTGCGAGCGATCGACGTGAGGACGCTGACCGAGGCGGCCCAGATGTTGGGTGCGGGTTGGGTAACGATCCTTGCCCGCGTGATACTGCCCAACGTAGCGGTTGCAGTGCTTTCGGGGGCCTTTCTCACCTTCGCCATTGTCATCGGTGAGTTCGTGATGGCTGCCCTGCTGAGCCGCCCGGCATTCGGCCCCTACATGCAATTGCTTGGCGCCAACCGCGCCTATGAACCGGCGGCCTTGGCCGTCATTGCCTTCGCCATCACCTGGGGCTGCATGGCCGTCATCCAGGTGCTGGCCCGTTTTGCGCCGCGGGCGCCCACACGTTGAAACAGCCACAGGGCCTGATCCATGGCAGACACGTTTCTCTCGATCAAGAACGTCAGCAAGGCCTTCGGTGCTGTCACCGTGGTGGACGACTTCAATCTCGACGTCGCGCCCGGTGAGTTCATCTCCTTTCTCGGACCGTCCGGCTGCGGCAAGACTACCGTGCTCAGGATTGTGGCCGGTCTTGAGGAGCCGTCCTCAGGGCAGATCGTCATCGGAGACAAGGACGTCACGCGGCTGAAGCCCAACCAGCGCAATGTCGGCATGGTCTTCCAAGCCTATGCGCTGTTCCCCAATCTCACCGTGGCGCAGAATGTCGCCTTCGGTCTTCGAGTTGCCGGCACGCCAAAAGCGGAGACGCAGAAGCGCGTCGCGGAGATGCTCGAGCTTATCAAGCTGCCAGTAGACGAGTATGGCGGCCGATATCCCTACCAGCTTTCGGGCGGTCAGCAGCAACGCGTCGCTCTCGCCCGCGCACTTGCACCGAAGCCCAAATTGCTGCTGCTAGACGAGCCGCTTTCCGCACTGGATGCCAAGGTGCGCGTATCGCTGCGCGAGGAAATCCGTGCCATCCAGAAGGAACTGGGCATCACGACCGTCTTCGTCACGCATGATCAGGAGGAGGCGCTGTCGATTTCAGACCGTATCGCGGTCATGTATGCCGGCAAGGCGGAGCAAGTGGGAACGCCGTTCGAGGTCTATAATCGCCCCGCAACGAAGTTCGTGGCAAATTTTGTCGGCACGCTCAACGTGCTTGAAGGCAAGGTCGCCGATGCTGCAACGGGCACGGTTCGCATCGCCGACCAGACGCTGACACTGAAGGAGAAGCTGGCGGGCGCAAACGCCGGCGAGAGCCTTTCTCTGGCGCTGAGGCCGGAGGCTATCGCGCTTGGCCCCAAGCCCGAGCACGACAGCAGGCTGACCGGTGAGATAGCCGATGTGCAGTTCCTGGGATCGGTCATTCGCGTCAGGGTCGTGGTCGGCGGCGATCAGGTCTCGCTCGATACATTCAACAATTCCGCCACACCGCCGCCTTCGGCCGGAAACAAGGCTACGCTGAGCTTTTCGTCCGAGGACGTGTTGGTCCTCCGTTGACCATTGCCTTCAACATGCCGGGGACTGCGAGTTCTGCGAAAGCCAAGTCCGATCGGCCCGCCCTTCAGCTCGTACAGATTGCAAGTACTGCTTGAACCGGTTACGGCAGGCCGTGAAATCGGACCGTCGCTCATCTTGAATCCAGCACACCCCGATACGGTGCCCCGTCCGGACCGCGCCGGGCACAAGAAGCGGTCATGACACCGTTCGTGTTCGCAGCGGTGCTGGCAGCCGCGGCCATGCATGCCAGTTGGAACGCGCTGGTGAAGGCGCAGGGGGATCGTTTCGCATCGATCACCCTGACCTCGCTTGGCATGACGCTGGCGGCGCTGCCGTTCCTTCCTTTCGTGGCTGTTCCCGAAGCGCATGTGTGGCCATGGATCGCCGGCTCGGTCATGATCCACATAGGCTACCGGTCGTTCCTGATACGGGCTTACGAGCATGGAGACCTGTCTCAGGCCTACCCGCTTGCGCGTGGCACGGCGCCGCTCATTACGGCTCTCGGCGGCATTTTCGTGCTTTCCGAAGTGCCGAGCAGCCTGTCCATGGCCGGCATCCTGCTGCTTTCACTTGGCACGCTCCTGATGTCGCTCCGGGGCGGCAGCATGGCGACCTTGAATCGCTCGGCTGTCGGCTACGCGCTCATGACCTCGCTTTGCATCGCCGGATACACTTTGACCGACGGCAGCGGAGTGCGGGCCGCATCGACAGCGGCGAGCTATGCTACCTGGCTGTTCGTTTGTGACGGGTTGTGTGCCGTGGCCATCGGCTTTTTCTACCGTGGCCACGGGCTCCTCGCCGCTTCTGCCCGCGAGTGGGCGAGCGGCATTGTCGCTGGTTGCCTCAGTGCTGCTGCCTATGCCATCGCCATGTGGGCGATGACCAGGGCGCCCGTGGCCTCGGTAGCCTCGCTGCGCGAGACGTCAATCCTCTTTGCCATGCTGATTTCCGTGCTTGCGCTTGGAGAGAAAATGACCCGCTGGCGTGCGGCCGCCGCGCTGTCGATCATTCTTGGCGTGGTAGCGCTCAGGATGGGCTAGATACCGCGTCACGGTCAGGAAGGTGCGCCAACGTCGACCCGTCACGCCGCCCTGTTGGAGGCGAACACGGCCGGTGGCAACGGCTCGCGCCCGAGGATCAGATCGGCGCCCTTTTCACCCACCATGATGGTCGGTGCATTGGTGTTGGAGGAGGGCACGCGCGGCATCACCGATGCGTCGCATACCCGCAGGGCCTCTATGCCGCGCAATTTCAGGTCGGGCGTTACCACGCTCATGGCATCCTGGCCCATGCGACAGGTTCCCACGGGGTGGTGGTCGGTCTTGGCCGTCCTGCAGGCATAGTCGAACAGATCGTCATCGCTTTCCAGCGAGGGGCCGGGAAGCACCTCGCGCAGCACGTAAGGCTTCAGCGCTGCCTGCCGCATGATTTCGCGCGCGAGCCGCAGTCCCCTGATGGACATTTCGCGATCATGCGGGTCTGCCCAGTAGTTGGGATCGATCAGTGGCATGGCTGTTGGGTCTGCGCTGGCGAGCCGGACCGTGCCGCGCGAGCGCGGGCGCAGATAGGCGGAGTTCAGTGTCACCCCTGGGTTCTTGAGCTTCTCGACGCCTGCCTCAATGCCCGAGCCCAGGCCGAGATGAAACTGGACGTCGGGCCAGCCGGCAGTGGGGTCGGCGTACCAGAAGCCGCCGGTCTCGAACAGGGATGAGGCTGCCGGTCCCTTCTTCAGGAGCAGATACTGAATGCCAGCCCAGGCGGTGCGGTGGAGCTTGGCGTAATTGTCATAGGTATGATCGCCGGTGCATTCGGCAATCACGAACAGGTCGAGATGATCCTGCATATTGGAGCCTACGCCCGGCAGATCGTGAATGGGCGTGATGCCGATCGACTTCAGGTGATCGGCGGGGCCTATGCCGGACTGCATCAGGAGCTTGGGCGAGCCGATGGCACCGGAAGATATGATGACCTCGCGTTCCGCATGCAAAATGCGCGGCCGAGCCCCGGGCTTCTCGACAATCTCGACGCCTATGGCGCGTCCATTTTCCACCACGATGCGCGTCACGAGGACCCCTGTGCGAACCGTCAGGTTCTTACGGCTGGCAATGGGTCGCAAGTAGGCGATGGCGGCGGAGGAGCGCTTCGCATCCTTCTGGGTCAGCTGATAGTAGCCGACACCCTCCTGCGTCGCACCGTTGAAATCCGGATTGAAGGGGATGCCCATTTCCTGCGCGGCGCGAAAATAGGCTTCGCAGATCGGCAGGGGGGCAATCGGGTTCGACACGCCCAGGGGCCCGCCATAGCTGTGATAGTCGTTTGCGTAGCGCTGATTGTTCTCCGCGCGCTTGAAGTAGGGCAGCACCTCCCGGTAGCTCCATCCTTCGCAGCCTTCCTCGCTGGCCCAGGCATCATAATCGCGGGCATTGCCGCGGGTGTAGATCTGGGCGTTAATGGAGGAACCGCCGCCGATCACCTTGGCCTGGGTGTACCAGAAGATGCGGTCTTTCATGTGTCTCTGCGGCACCGTGGACCAGCCCCAGGAGGCAATGCCTTTGGTCATCTTGGCGAAGCCCGCCGGCATGTGGATGAGGGGATGCCAGTCCTTGCCGCCCGCCTCCAGCAGCAGCACGGAATTGGTCGGGTCTTCCGAAAGCCTGTTGGCGAGAACGCAGCCGGCAGCGCCGCCGCCGACAATGATGAAGTCCGTCATGGTTGCACCTTCACAATTTCGGCACCGACAGCGCACCGTCGACATTGACGACCGAACCGGTGGCGAAAGCGAACTTTCCCGAGGCTAGGCCGGCCACGACAGAGCCTATGTCGGACGCTTCCCCCCAACGCCTGGCCGGCACCAGCCCGCCCTCGATCAGCGCGTCATATTTCGCTGCGACACCAGCGGTCATATCCGTGCGGATGATGCCGGGGCGCACCTCGAACACGCTGATGCCTTCGCCGGCCAGTCGCAGCGCCAGCGCCGGGCACATGTCCACGGCCCGGTTCGCCTCCTTGAGCATCCAGCCGGGCACCGGCTTGAACGACGGGAACCCGTAG
>SMEH01001043.1_pt1 | contig 12115 bp, 11 predicted proteins | sample 2456361 | NCBI WGS metagenome assembly SMEH01 (sample SAMN10132587, study PRJNA489261) | soil metagenome | isolation source: day1 control-loamy sand soil ammended | place: USA | reverse complement strand
CTTCGCACCATTTATTGGTAGCTACTATATACTGCATCTTCTTGTCAAACATGGCAATGGCTGCTGGAGTATTTTCTACGAAGGCTTTTAGCTCACTTTGCTTTTTATATAGAAGTTCCTCGTAATTGATCCTCTCTGAAATGTCTTGTAGTGTGCCCCCAATCTTATATACTTTGCCATTCATCTTATAGGCCTTCCCTACAGTTCGCACCCATTGTATTTGCTTCCTTTTATTATAAAAAGAAAGCTCCATATCCCAGCTTTTCCCATATTCTAAAGTTTGAGTCAGCTCTCTTTCGATCATCTTCCGAGATGTAGTGGAGAACATTTTCAACACATCCCGGAAGCCCATATTGGCATCGTTAGTAATTCCAAAGATGTTGGCCACTTCTCCAGTAGCATATATTTTATCCTTGTCTAAATAGTATTCCCAAGCTCCCACTGCTGCCAAATGCTGCATTTCCTCTAGCATCTTAGACAGCCGTTTCCGCTTCGTTATGTCCTTAGATGTAGCCAACAATTGCACTGGATTCCCTTCTTTGTCATATATGTATTTGAAGAAGGTCTCGAACCATACATAATGGCCGTTTTTATGCTTTATCCTATAATGATACTTGTCGTAGCCCGCCTCTCCTTTATGGAACTTTAATGGCAACTGCTCCACTTCTTCAACTGTAAAAAGCTGAAATGGGGTCTTGTAGAGTAGCTCTTCGGGCTCATACCCTAGTATATTTTTGACACTAGGAGAGACGTAAGTGTAAATCAACCCTGATGAAAAAATGGCAATAATATCGAGTGAGTTTTCTGCGATAAGCCTATATCTTTTTTCACTTTCCATCAAAGCCGGTATTTGCCGGTTTTTGATATGCTGGCTATGATATTGGAGCAGAGATTTTGTTATACTTTTCTTTAGCCCCTTAGGGGTGACCTCCTCGATGGATATGTAATCGTCAGCTCCATGTGTATAGTATATTTTCTCCCTGAGATGATCTTCTCTTTCCGTAATAACGATAAGTGGCTCAAGCCTATTACCATTCTCGTGGAAAAGAAGCTTTGAGTCTACTACTTCATTCCTTACATCATCATAAATAATATAAACTGTTGGGAAAGAACTAGCTTCGACATTTTCATGAGGAGGAAGACCCTCCCTAATAGCCTGAGCTGCAAAACCTGCTTCGTATAGTTGCTGACATAGACGTTGACTCATGCCTTTATCGAAGCCCAAAAGGCATATATCAGCAGTTACTCCTTCACTCATACTATTCACTTAGTTCTTCAAATCGTGGCAATCCAATTGGAATGTTAAATTAAACTAATATTATAAATTATTTTAAAATTTTAATATGTAAATATTACATGACATGAGAAACCCACAATTTTATCGCCCCTCTTTGCCAGTTTACGAATGTTTTTAAGCCAAGTTCCCTAGCATTCACATTGTAGAAAAGCAACTAACTCATAACAAAATCACAACTTTTAAAGTTTATTGAACAATTGCAAGTTTGAATTATCAAATTCATCTATTTCTCACTATAAACATCTTTACTATGAGTAGCATACTTTGGTTAATTGCCGTTATTCTGATCATCGCTTGGGCGATAGGGTTTTTTGCCTACAGTGCAGGAGGTCTCATTCATATTCTATTGGTTATTGCCATCATAGCAATTGTCTGGAGATTGATAACTGGTCGAAGCGTCTAGCAATTTTAAATACATGTTCAACTAAAACTTATCATTATGGGAGGCTTATTATATTTAATTGCCATTATTTTGATTATTGGATGGGCTGTGGGCTTTTTTGCATATAGTGCGGGCGGACTTATCCATATTTTATTGGTTATTGCTGTTATAGCAATTTTATTGAGACTGATACGAGGGGCTTAGCACCGATCTATATAGTCAAGAGTTGAAGCAAGTCATAAAAAATAAGCGTCTGGAAGATGCTTATTTTTTTGCTCGTTTTTGTACATAGATGAACTTCAAGGAAACGTTGCACAAGGATTCAATATGGTGCCGAAAATGAAAGTCCGCAGACTGGGATTTGTAAAAATAGCAAAAGATGTTTGGGAGCGATTTCTCGAAGACAACCCCATGCTCTATGCCGCAAGCATAGCCTTTTATACTATTTTCTCCCTGCCTGCTACTCTATTGATTATCGTGGCCGTGGCAGGGCGCTTTTTTGCACAAGATGCGGTTACAGGGGAGCTTTATGAACAAATAAGAGATTTTGTGGGATCTAAAAGCGCATTGGAAATCCAACGAATTCTAGAAAATGCCAGCCAATCTTCTTCAGGCACAGTTGCTACCATTGTAGGGGTGGCCACGTTGATGTTTAGCGCCACTACCGTGTTTGTATCTATCCAAAGTGCACTTAATGCCATATGGAAGGTCAAGCCGCAACCTCAGAGAGGATATGTAAAGTTCATTATTGATAGGCTCTTGTCTTTTGCTCTGGTGATTACACTTGGGTTTCTCATGATGGTCTCGCTTTTGCTCGATACAATCCTGGCGCTATTCAAAGATTTCCTAACAGTCATTTTCTCAGGAGTAACTTACTACGTAATGGAGACTATCAATCTGGCCATTTCATTTTTGGTCATATCCTTCATCTTTGCCATGATCTTAAAATTCCTGCCTGATGCCAAAACCAAATGGGGCGACGTGAGGCTTGGGGCCATCGTGACCACCATATTATTTGTAATAGGAAAGTATCTTATTAGGCTCTATTTGAACAACAGCAATTTTGAAAGTACCTATGGGGCAGCAGGGTCATTCGTAGTAATCCTCATTTGGGTTTACTATTCTGCCATTATCCTATTGATTGGGGCAGAGTTCACGTTGGCTTATGCCAAACATAAGGGAAGGACCATCCAACCCACTAAGAATGCGATAAAAATCGAATACAAGGAGGTCAATTCTGGCCAGGGATAACATAAGTAAAACTGGAACGTATATTGCATAACCATTAAGGGATCCGATGCTTGACAATCAAGTTGTGGGTCATGTAAGCCTAGTGTTTTGTGCATTTTTTATTATAAATTAATACCTGAATCGGTCCATGTGTCGTCAACCATTACCCATAAAGAAAACATTTATTTTAGGCTGTATCATGCTTATGAGCATGATAGGTTGTGAAAGTTCTGACAGGGACAAACTTCAGTTCTTCTTAAAAGGCAACTCACAGCTACGTGCTGGCGAATACCAAGAGGCCATCAGGTACTATAGCGAATCGTTAAAAATAGATCCGCAGTTTGCAGAAGGATATAATAACACAGGAATAGCATATTATGAACTTGGGCAATACACTCAGGCGGTTGACAATTACAACAAAGCTATCCTCTACAAGCCCGATTTTACAGACGCCTACTTTAACCGGTCTAACTCTTTCTATCTGTTACGCAATTATAAACGTGCCCTGGACGATCTGGCAATCGTGCAAAAGGATTATCCTGACTCGGCCTATGTTTATTTTAGTTTAGGCCTGGTGCATACAAAACTGAAAGACTACGACCAAGCCATAGAACACTTTACAAGAACCCTAGAGTTGGACGCTCAACATTATGAGGCCTACATCAACCGTGGCACCGTCCGCTACTACCAGCGGGACTATGAGAATGCCGAAGCAGACCTGAAAAAAGCACTAGAAATAAATCCAGATGAGGCAAATGGCTATAATGCGCTAAGCTTGCTATATGCCGACAATAATGAATATATGAAATCGCTTGACGCTGTGAATAAAGCATTGGCCCTCGATCCCAATGATCCTTATTATTTAAATAACCGAGGATATGTTTATATAAAAATCGGCAAACTGGACCTGGCCAAAAAGGACATCAATTTGAGCATAAAGCAAGACCCGTCGAATGCTTGGGCATACAGAAATAAGGGGCTCTTGTACTTGGCCGTAAATGATTACGCTTCAGCTATTACCTATCTTGAGCAGGCAGTGGTATTGGATTCCGGTGTAGATCAGTTGTTTTTCTTCCTTGGACAGGCATACCATATGAGTGGAGAAAAGCGCAAAGCATGCGAAGCATGGAAAAGGTCGGCAAGTTATAATGAAACTTTAGGGATAGAAGCAGTAAAGGAACATTGCTAAATTTTGAGGCTTCTGAAGGCCTGCTATAAAACCTCACGAACAAAACAGTTATACTTTAGAATAAAGCACAGTTGCGTCAGGGACAGAGGCTTTGTTTGAGCCCGAAATGGCCATGTGGGTGGCCGGCGAGTGCCGATGGCCCGCCCGGACGCCCTCATCATTTATTTCGGCTGGTTGATCATTAGTTGTTGCCAAGTGGGCGACTTCGAAGCAAAATATACCTTCTCGTATGGATCATACACTAGGCTGTCGTAAGCGAGGGGAATAGTATTGACTCCGTTTTCTGTTAGGAGGCCGTATTTATCTCCTCTCCGGATGAGCACATAGCCGTTGTCCAGATCAATTAGCTCATCGTATCGGGGTCTGATGCGCAGGCTGCCGTTTTGGCTAGCAAGCCCTTGCTTGCCATTTTTGAGAAGGACAAACCTCCCAGAAGGTACTCTGTACAAACTATCATACTCAACTTTGAGAATTTCTTCACCCCGCGTACCAACAAGGCCATAAAGACCGCCTTGCCCAACGATGGCGCAGCCATTTTCAAAATCGAAGGCTTCGTCGTAACGAGGCTGCACAAACAAACGCTCAATGCGATCTATATAGCCCCACTTTCCCATTAGTTTTACAGCTGCCATGTTTTCTTGGAATCTCCCAATGGCCTCATAGCGATTGGCTATCCGCAGGTCGCCGTTGGTGTCGACAAAGCCATATTTATGATCGATCTTGACTCCGACAAACTGGTCTCCCATCGGGAACATGGTCTGAATAGGCGTTTTGAAGTCTGATTTTATCCGCCCAGTTTTTGTCACAAAGCCCCATTGCGCTCCTTTTTTAAAAAGATAGACCGTGTCATTTTGCAGGTCTGAGATCTCATCATAAGCTGTGATCAACAGTCTTTCTCCTTTAGGACTTATAAGCCCGTACTGGCCGTTTTCGTTTTTTTCTAAGAAGCCATGACTCAAGGGAATGAACTCATGTGGCGTAGAGTACAACTCGCCCTGAGAAACACTGATCAGGCCGTTTTCATTTTTGGAGTAAAATACATAAATATCGTCTATGAGGTGCTGCAATCGGTCTTTTCGAGGCCGGATGACCCACTCACCACTGCGGTTGATGACCCCATCCGAACCCATGTAATGGGCTATTGCCCTTCCATTTATGAAAGGTTGGACGGCATCGTATTGGTTGGGGACAGTCCTTTCACCCTTATAGTTTAAAAAGCCCCAACTGCTATTCTCCAAAAAAGAAAAATATCCTTGGTTACCGATATTGAGGGCATCGCAGTCCCTTTTGAAAAGGATCTCACCACTATACTGAAGTGCGTGCCACTCTTTCTTCTTGCCTTCTTTTACGAGCGCCCCTACTAGATAATCCTCCCCCAAGATCAAGGTATCGTACGCTACAGGAACTGTCAAGCTTCCGCCAGCATTGAGGACTCCATATTTATCACCTTCTTTTACGAGCGCATACTGACCCTCGAATGAAAATATCTTCCACTCTCTTAGCTCTGAGATCAGGTTTCCCCCAACGTCTGCCAATCCTACTTTATTCCCGATCCCCACTTTAAGCAAGTTTTTAGCAATAGGATCAATAGTATCGTAATTAACCTTCTTAATAAAGTTATTGTCCCCATCCAGAATCAACCACTCCCGTAATGGCAGACCACTGATAGAGTTGTCCTTGTTGATCCTAATTTTATGATATAAGGCTGGAACAACTACATTGCCCTTACCGTTGGTTACTCCAAGCTTGCCATCTTGCTCGATGATATTGAGATTGTGTTCGGTGATATGATGTGGAGCCGACTCGTATATAATCTGTCCATACGCAACAGGAAGAAGGCTCAAGTAAAACACGGCACATAGGATCAGAAAAGGGAGATTCTTTTTTTGCTTCCAAAAAAGCATAATATCTGCTGAGGTTATGATATGACAACTAGAGTGCTTACGTTGGGCACTAAGGCCTAACGTAAGCATAAATCAATCCAATATAAGGAGGAATGATAAAATAACAAGAATAGCTTATTTTTTTACTTTTTTGGTGCTTTTCTCCAAATCAAACAGGTCGTTTAGCAAATCGATTAGGTTCTCGGCATCGCCCCTCTGGCAGGCAGCCTTCAATTGGAGCACGGGTAGCTTTATTACTTTCTGCATTATCCCTTTCGTTATTTTATCCACTTTTTTGGATTCGGTAGGGTTAAGCACTTTCAGGTACCGAGCGATCTCCTCTTGCCTTATTTCTTCTAAAGCATTTTTAAGCTTTTGGATAGTAGGCGAAACGATCATTTCCTTAGACCAATTCTTGAAGTCGGCAATCGATTCGTCGACAATAGCTTCTGCGGATGGTATGGCAGCCATTCGCCTTTCCAAAGCCTCAGTGGTTTTGTTTCTGATTTCGTCTATATTATATAGGAGTACCCCTGGCACCTCTTCTATATCTGGAGCAATACTCCTAGGCATAGAAAGGTCGACAAAAACTTTGTGAGTAAATATGGAGGCACCATTCAAATGCTCTTTTGTAATAAGATGCTTGCCAAAGTTAACAGAAGACACTATGATGTCATAGGCATGTACTTCCTTTAATGCCTGCTCGAAAGGTATAGCTTCAAAACCACAGGCCTCAGCCATTGCTTTTGCTTTGGAGAATGTACGGTTGGTAATATATACACCTATCTCTCCAAGTCCGCACAGCAATATTCTCGCATCTTTATTTTCTTCTGCAAATGAAACCACGGTTTCTGTAGCAGCAAACGAAACCGAAGCTGCGCCATCGCGGAAGGCAGTTTCTTGAACGATCTTTTTATTTGTAAAGAAAGCGGAGTGGAGCAATCTATGCAGGAAAGGTCCTGCCAAGTCTGCATCTACTGACCATTGATAGGCTTTTTTAACCTGATGCGTAATCTGCATATCTCCAACCACTTGAGACTCCAGCCCAACACTCACCCTAAAAAGGTGCTTTACCGCCTCGTCGTGCTTGGTGATGTTTTGAAAATAGGGGGAATAGTCAACTTTACTATCTAGGCTCTTCTGTAGGCCTATCAATTTGACGATCTCGCTGCTTCGTTCTGTTGAAGACGAGTAATATACTTCTGTCCTGTTGCATGTAGAAAGCACCAAAACATCCTGGAAGTCCATAAACTCTTTGAAATAAGAAAGAAGTCGTCGGCATTCCTCCTCATTCAAGGCAACCCTCTCCCTTATTTCTACAGATGCGCTCTTGTGAGATAAACTTACTGCTTTAAAATTTCTATACATGAGCTTACTTTTCCAACTGCAAAATTAATCTCTTCATGTCAATTATGAAATGGTATCTTATAAGGATTTGCTATTTAGAACCAATATAAATTAACCAAAGCTATGGGTTTGACATCAACCTCTCTAACAGCTAACCCCTGCATTAAAGTTCACGGGCAATGAAATTCATATCGGGCATTACACAATCAGATGTCAAATTAAGTAGAAGAAGCCACAAAGTGATTAGTCAAATGCAACAAGGCTTCTTTGTAGGTTTCACGATCAAGGTCACCTCCGCAAGCTCGCCAGTAAAACTTACTCACAACTAAATTGCAGATCTAATTCGACACGCTAAATCTTGCCTTGGATCTAATCACAAATTATTATTGCATTGGAAAGATAAGATTATTAATTTCCGCTCTTATATGCATATTTTAAAGTATTTTGATACTTGCTCCTAAAACCAAAATTGGGGCAACATATTGAGCTAAAGAACTTTCCATCATTCTGTCTCAATGTTAAAAGTAAATAAGGCAAACCACTATCCGAATGAGTAAAAGAAGTGATCAATGGGGAACGAGAGTAGGTTTGATTCTAGCCATGGCAGGCAATGCCGTAGGGTTAGGTAACTTTTTAAGGTTTCCGGTACAAGCTGTACAAAACGGAGGAGGCGCTTTCATTATCCCTTATCTTGTCTGTTTTTTTATTATGGGCATTCCTCTCTTGTGGATAGAATGGACAATGGGAAGGTATGGAGGGCGATTTGGCTACCACTCCACCCCGTTTATTCTCAAGAGCATGACCAAGCTCAGATTTTGGAAATATTTTGGGGTGTTCGGGATTTTCACCAATGTGGCAGTAGCTGCCTATTATTGCTATATCGAATCCTGGACGATGTCTTATATCTACCATTCCATCAAACAGACATTCGCAGGAATGGATCAGAATGCTGTGGCTGCCTTCTTCAACGATTACATTACGATTGGCACCACAACGACAGGTATTCCTTATGAGGCAGTTGTTTTTTATGTCTTATGCCTAGCCCTCAACACCTACATTCTATCGAAAGGCTTAAGCGGCGGGATAGAGTTGGTGGCTAAAGTGGGCATGCCCCTCCTATTGATCTTTGGGGCTTTTTTGGCTATTAAAGGATTCACCTTGGGCTCAGCGGGAGCCCCTGAAGGATGCACCGACTGTGATACGGCCCTAGCATTCAATTTTTTATGGACACCACAGTTTGACTCTCTCCTCAACCCCAAAGTATGGCTGGCTGCAGCCGGACAGATATTCTTTACGTTATCTGTAGGCATGGGAACTGTGCATTGCTACGCTTCTTATGTGAGCTCGAAAGATGATATTGCCTTAAACGCCATGTCAGCAGGATGGATGAACGAGTTTACCGAAATAGTACTAGGTGCCTCGATTGTAGTGCCTATTGCTGTTGGATATTTAGGGCTGGACTGGGTAGTAGAAAACATCGGATTCTCTGTAGCTTTTCAGGTAATGCCCTACCTTTTTGGGCAATGGGGTCCAGCTCTGGCGACCATCGCAGGGGTGGCTTGGTTTGGAGTCCTCTTTTTTGCGGCAGTCACCTCTTCTCTTGCCATGGGCACTCCTTGGGTAGGGTTTATGAGAGATGAATTTAACTTTTCCCTTAAAAAAGCGGCCCTTTCTTTCGGAGGATTAGTTTTTCTTATGGGAATGCCCACTGTATTATTTTTCCAAAAAGGCGTATTTGATGAATATGACTATTGGGCAGGAACAGTAGCATTGGTTGTTTTTGCATTGGCCGAAACAGTTATCTTCTCCTATAGATTCGGAATCGATAAAGGATGGGAAGAGTTAAACAAAGGAGCTGACATGAAGATACCACTTTTTTATAAGCCTATTATAAAATATGTTACGCCATTGATGCTGTTGGTGGTTTTCTTGAGCGCATTGGTAACTCCGCTGGACAATGATTGGAAAACTGCCCTTAAAGGAGACTGGAAACTCGATCCATCAAGCATCATCGGAAAGATCCAAAATGCTGACGTTATTGCCAATAGGAGCTACTTTGCCAAACATTTTGAATCTGAAGTAGAGGGCGTGGTAATAGCGGTATCTGTGACAGATGAAGGAGAAAAAACAATCTCTATTGGCCAATATGTAAATGGCGAAAACGCATTAGACAAAGCGACCAATCAGGACATTGAAATTTTGAAAACTTACAGTTTCGATCCAAAAAAAGAAATAACAGCTAAAGAAGGCGACATAGTAGCTTTGAAAGACCCGATTGCCTATGGCAGCTTTATCAACGATATCTTCTACATAGACATGGCCCGTCTGTTACTTCTGTCGCTGTTCATTTTTATTTGTTATTTGGTCTATTCGGCCACTAAAAGACGAGAAAAACTTAGCCAAAAAACTATATGACAACTGAAGCACTTATCATGATGATCACAGTTCAGCTAGGGGTTACTTTTGCAACGCTCTATTTTTTCATAAAAGTGCTCAAGGCTCCTAAAAAAGCGCCTGACCCTTATGTGAAAAATCAAAAGGATTAATCACTGCAAAATCAAACTGGATAATACACCCATTTTTGAGTCTCTACTACAGCTATGGTCAAGATCAAAAAAATAAAATCCTGGCTTAGAAACTTTTTTGGCTTCTCTAGGGCTGAAACTGACGGTTTCATTGTACTACTTCTTATTATAATACTGGTGCTTGTAGCACCTTTTATCTTTAGGGCCATAAACACTTCCACTTATACCATGTCAGCCCAAGACAAGGTCATATTGGACAGCCTTGCACATCAACTCAGCTCGAGGAAGGAGCGGCCAAAAACCTCCCCAGAAACCCCATATGCTTCTATCGAGTTATTTGAATTCAATCCAAATGAAGCCACCCTGGAGCACTTCATAGCATTGGGCTTACCAAAATATGTGGCTCAAAGAATTCTAAATTACCGTCAAGCAGGTGGAGCCTTTACGATTAAATCAGACTTCCAGAAAATATATGGCCTATCTAAAGAAGACTTCGATAGATTATATGCGTATATACAGCTGCCTGAAAAAGCTCCGCAACATCCAGTCAACAAAAACAAACATGCACCCACAGCGTTTACAGAATCGATTCCGGACAAAAGCGCTCTAAAGAAAGCGGAAAGAACACCTCAAAAAATTGACATCAATTTGTGCGACACGAGTGAATTAAAGAACATATATGGTATAGGCCCGGTGCTAGCCGAAAGGATCGTTAAATATCGGACGCTTGTAGGAGGGTTTACTTCCTTGGCACAACTGGAAGAAGTGTATGGGCTGAAAGAAGAAACGTTGCAAGAATTGTATGAGAATGTGTTTATAAGCAATACCTTTATGACGGATAAGATAGCCATCAATGAAGATGACGCAAAGACCATGTCAGCACATCCTTATATTTCCCCTTCGTTGGCTAAGGCTATCGTTGCTTACCGCAAGCAACATGGCCCATTTTCTACACCCGAGACATTGCTCCGTATCCAAATTCTTGATTCTGCAACGTTTATTAAATTAAAGCCTTATATCGGATTATAGCATTATGTAATATTTATAGGATATCTATGCCGGCATGATCGGATATTTTTTCTAATTTTTCGCTTTCCTATGCAACAGATACTTCAATCATATCTCAGAAGGCTTACCAACCTTACAGGCAACAACCGTTCTCTATTGCTTTTAAAGCTTATAGGAGAACAGTTCATTGACATATTCGATTTTGAGTATGTCAATAAAAAGCCTTCTTTTTCTATAATTGAACAGCTTATTGCCCAAAAGCCAAAAATCAACTTGGTGAGGTCTTTCGATAGCCGAGACAAGCACGTCAATATGCTAAGTCAGAGGTTAAAAAGGCTTCAGCGGACAGAACGCTTTATTTTTGAGGAAAGGGGATCGAAAGACTTGTATGTAGGTTGGCCCTTTGTCCGTGGCAAGTTTTCTGACGGCACATTGATAAGCTGTCCCTTGATCTTTTTTCCTGTAGAACTAGCTGAAGAAAATAATGATTGGGTACTCAAACTTCGTGAAGACGTATATATATCTTTAAATAAGAGTTTCTTGCTAGCTTATGCTTATTATAACAAGGTAAAGATAGAAGAAAGCCTCATTGAAAAGGTATTTGACGATTTCGATAAAGATAGCCGTATCTTCAGAACCGCCTTATACCAACTTTTTAAGGAAAGTCCTGTCGAGATCAACTTCAACCAGGAGAATTTCATCGATAAACTTGAGGCTTTTACCACCCTTACGAAAAAAGAAGCTCTTGAAAAAGAAAGGGAAGGAGAGCTCAAGCTCTTCCCAGAGGCTGTATTAGGCATTTTTCCTCAGGCCGGCTCGTATTTAGTGCCCGACTATCTCACCCTTATCGAGAATGGAAACTTTGAAGATATAGAACAGTTTTTTGAATCCAGATCGCAAGAAGAGGACAAAAAAGCTGTGACTTTGCGCCCCAGCCAGAACAATTTCCTTCAAAAGGTCAAAGATCTTTTCAAGGCGTAGGACCTGATTTTCTGTTATAGCCAGGTGGTCTGCGATCGCTGACTGCAAATTTGGGTATGAAGCCTTTTCCATCATTTCCGGCAACTCTTTTACCAACGTTTTCTCTGCCCCATAAATATCTTTCAAAGAGTTGAGAAAGAGCTGATGTAGCGATAAAACAGCCCCTTTGCCCGTTTTTGTACTATTTAAAGGTTGTTGTTTATTTTTCATAATTTACAATTTATTGTTCCTGTCTATTATTTCCTCCCTTTCCCAATACCTGTGCATTTTCAT
>SMEH01000468.1_pt1 | contig 12130 bp, 14 predicted proteins | sample 2456361 | NCBI WGS metagenome assembly SMEH01 (sample SAMN10132587, study PRJNA489261) | soil metagenome | isolation source: day1 control-loamy sand soil ammended | place: USA | reverse complement strand
ATCAACAGTGTGATCTGGCGGATTTTGATATTCTATATCGGAGCCTTGGCCATCATCTTATCCCTGTATCCTTGGAACCAAATGAGTGGTGAAAACAGTCCTTTTGTGCTGATTTTCACAAAAGTCGGGATTCCCGCTGCCGCCGGCATCATTAACTTTGTTGTCCTCACGGCCGCTCTGTCTTCTTGTAACAGCGGAATCTTCAGCACCGGACGCATGCTTTACACACTGGCAAAAGACAGACATGCCCCACGCGCCTTGGGACAATTGAATTCAAGAAAGGTTCCGGCACGTGGTATCACGTTGTCTGCAGCGGTTCTGCTGATCGGGGTGTTGTTAAACTATGTCATTCCGGAGAAAGCCTTTTTATATATCACCAGCGTGGCCACTTTCGGTGCGCTTTGGACCTGGGGTATGATTCTTTATGCTCACTTAAAATTCCGTAAAAAAGCAGACCATGCAAAAGTCCATTTCAAAATGCCGGGTTATCCCGTCACCAACTGGATCGCCATTCTCTTCCTGGTCCTTGTGGCTTTCTTACTGTCCTTAAACCCTGAAACCCGGATTGCTTTGATTGTGGGGCCTGTTTGGCTCTTGATCTTGCTCATCAGCTATCAATTTGTGAAAAAAAGTACAGAAAAATAATTATGAATGAGGCTGCCTGTTCAGGCAGTTTTTTTGTCCCTAATTAACATATTTTTCTAAATTATACATCTATTTTTGTTATAATAATAAAGAACAAACGATAAAGGAGTCCCTTTTATGTTGATCGCCTCCCTCCTTTACACCCTTCTTTTTTTGTCTGCAATGTTTTTTTCCCTCATGTCCATTCGGGCAGTGCTTGTAAACCTTCCGGTGATCCCCTGGATTTTGGGCCTTCTGGCGACAGGCAGTCTTTACATGTTCATGGAATCCATCGAGGAGCTTTTTTTTTCGTTTTGACAGGACTGCGACGATCGGGAATCCTTTCTCCGTGCTTTCCATCAAAACGCCGGTGGATTCCCGATTATTCTGTAAATTTTGTTATTCGCCCGCAAACAGAATCCATCGTTCCCCGCTTTCCGGCACACGTTTTATCCTTCAGGCGGATCACAATTCACTGGCTGACTCTTTTTTCCGGAAGGGAGTCATATTTCCCCAGACCCAACATCCGGATATGCTCTTGAATCATTTCATCGTTGTAACCTTTGGCGCGCAATTCCTTGATTTTATTTTCCCGGCGCCGCAAAATATCTCTCATTTCTTTTTTGTCATATTCCCGGACGAGCTGTAATTGCTCCTCCTCCGTCGGCGGGATAAATTCATATAATTCATCCGGACGAACCCCGAGCAACCGGGCCATATGAAAAATCGTTTCCGGCCTAGGCATCGCCCCGCCCCGGGCCCACAAAGAAACCTGTTGCTTGCGAACCCCCAACGCCCGGGCCAAAGCGGTCTGACTCGGTTTTTTTCCGCAGATCTTCCAACCTTCTTCCCTTCTTCTCATCAACACACTGTCAATGCGGGGAATCAGTTTCATTCATCATCCTCCTCTTCTTGTCAAATCCACTCTTTCCGATCCTTCAACCTTTGAATTTGACCAATATATTCATATTTTTAAGTTTAATATTTCTTGAGAAAATAATCAAAAAACAAACCGTGATTCTCTTGGGAAAATCCTGCACCAAACAGCCCACCAATACAGAAGACGACTGTTTCATTTAAGATTTCGACAAATTGCTGTAAAAAAGGGATATATCATTTTAATATAGAATATATTTCTTTGTATTGTTTTATGAAGGAGGACGCTTTCCATGAACCGGAGATCGATGAATGCCTTGGCACTGACCATCAGCATGGCTTTTTCACCTGCCTGGGCTTATGCCTATCCACAAGTTGCAAAGGCCAGCCAACCGGCCGGCACCTCGGTCCAACAGCTCCAACATTTCAATGAAAAAACGGAGACCGCACAAGTTCTGGGACCTTCATCCCCCCATTACCGGGCCAACCTTTTCTATGACAGCCAAAATCACCGCATTCAAGGCAAGCTGTCCGTCACTTTTACCAACCATCTGCAGCAGGAAATGCAAGAGGTGTACTTTCATCTCCGGGGAAATGCCAAAACTTATCAGCAAAAAGGCGGAAAAACAACCATCAACCAAGTCCAAGTCAATGGAAGAAAAGCCGGATTTCAAGTCAAAAACCACACCGCCCTCCATCTCACTGGTTTTCAACTTCCATCCAAACAAAGCGCAACGGTTTCCATGGACTTTGAGGTCAACATTCCTCATGACCAAGGCCGTTTTGGGTGGCATCACACCACAACTTCACTGGAAAATTGGTTGCCGGTGCTGGCTGTTTACGATCATGAGAAATGGAATGTGGACCCGTATTCTTCATATGGAGAAAGTTTTTATAATCTTCCCGGAAACTATGATATTACTCTGACGACCGACAAACATCAAGTGATTGCCGCCACCGGGATCGAAATTGGATCGGCAAAGGTGCAAGGGAACTTGGCGACACACCGTTATCAAGCCAAACATGTCCGTGATTTTTCCATCCATATGGATCCCGGCTTTCAAGTGATTTCGGATCAAGTCCGGCACGTCAGGGTCAATGTATACTATACCAAAAAGCATGAAAAATACGCGGAAACCATGTTAGAAACCGCTGTGAACAATGTGGAATCATACATCAAAAAGCATGGAAACTATCCATGGCCGGAGTTAGATGTTGTCTGTACCGATGGCAGATTTGGAGAATGGGATTCCCCGCAACTGTTGATGGTTTCACAGGTTCACAATAATTCCCGCAAAATATAATCCGTGATCGCCCGTTGAAACGGGCATTCTTGCCCCGTAAAAATTTGGGGCCTTTAAACCGATTATTCCGGTTTCCAATTATGATTTTTCATGGTAATATATTGTACTCATAGGAATGATTTTTTTATCCCAAAAACCAACTATATTAATCGGAAAGGAAGTGATTGGGGATGGCCATGATCTCGACTTCATTGAAATCAACAACCCGTCCGGTCAATCCCTCTCCCTTGCCTTCGGTCCAAACCGGACTGGCATGGGCATCCGGATTGTTGTTTCTTCTTTTGGGATCGGTCATTTTATGGCAACAAGGCTCCCACCAAAGCCTTTTCTATGGAATCGGCTTTTTGTTGGGAATGACCTTGTATCATGCACGATTTGGATTTACTTCGGCATTCCGGCAACTCCTCACCGTCGGGCAAGGGCAAGGAATCCAGGCCCATATGGTGATGCTGTCGGTTGCCAGCATCCTTTTTGCCATCATCTTTGCAACAGGAGTCACTTGGACCGGTGCCGCTCCGCAACCCAACTTGTCTCCCGTCGGCACAGCCATGATTGTCGGCGCCTTTTTGTTCGGAATCGGGATGCAGTTGGGAGGGGCTTGCGCGTCCGGAACCTTATTCCATGTTGCCGGAGGACGATCCTCCTTGTTGCTGACCCTGACCGGATTTATCATCGGATCGGTTTTGGCCGCATGGAATTGGGATTTCTGGCAAGGGCTTCCCAGCTTCGGGGCGTTTTCTTTAGCCACCTCCACCGGTTGGGGATACGGACCGGCGTTGGTGGTCCAGCTGGCGGTTTGTGCGCTGATCTATCTTGCGGTCTCCTGGATTTCGAAAAAGAGAAACGCTCCCTTTCGGAAACCGGTTCCCACCACCCGGGGATGGAAACGGATCATCCGGGGTTCCTGGCCGCTATGGACGGCGGCGGTTCTGTTGGCTGTCTTAAACAGCCTGACTCTTTTCTTCAGCGGAAAACCATGGGGAATCACTTCCGCCTTTGTGCTCTGGGGATCGAAAATTTTGCAAGCAACCGGAATCGATGTGGCTTCATGGAGTTATTGGTCCGGGGCAAACGAACAAGCTTTGAAAGAATCCGTCCTGGCGCACACCACCTCCATCATGGATTTTGGCATCATCTTCGGCGCTTTGTTTTCAGCCGCCATCAGCGGAACCTTTAAACTGCAAAAAATCACCCCCAAAGTGGCGGCCGCTTCTCTGATCGGCGGAATCATCATGGGATATGGCGCCCGTCTGGCATTTGGTTGCAACATTGGCGCTTATTTCAGCGGGATTGCCTCCTTCAGCCTGCACGGCTGGGTTTGGGCTGTCTTTGCATTATTGGGAAGTTATGTCGGCGTCAAATTGCGCCCGCTTTTTACATTAAAAAACCCGAAACCCACCGATCAATTTTGTTGATAAAAAAACGGCTCCCGCAAAAAGTGGGGAGCCGTTTTTTCTTCCGGCCGCCCGTTTTTCCGGCGCGGCGATTATTTGGTTTTGCGCAACAGCTTGCGCAAAAAATAATACGGACCGATGATTAAATAAAGCGGATTGGAGAAAAAAGTCGGTTTTTTTCCCTCAAACGCATGACCAATGAACTGAAACATCCATCCCGCCACAAACAACCCCAGTGCCCATTTCCAATGAAAGAAAAACAGGGGCAGCGAAATAATGATCATTGGAATGCCGATCATATGGGTTCCCCGATTGACCGGATGTTGATGATCTCGGCGGTATTTTTCCAACATTTCAGAAACTTTCATCAGTACCTGCCTTCCTTTTTTTCCTGATTACTCTTATTATAACAAAACATCCTGCAATCAATCAGTGATTCTATCGTTTGAGAAAAAGTCATATACATCTTAAAAACAAGAAAGAGGGATTTATATGAAGTGGATCCGTTCCTCACTTTTTCAACCCCTTCTTGCCATGATCGGCATCGCCGCCATGATGACCGGCGGTTTGTGGCTGGGAAAAACTCTCGTCCCGATTGATAAAGCCGTCTCTTCCTCTGCCGAACCCGAAACCGGAAACTTGACCCGGGTTGAATATGTGATGGAAAAAGTGGGATCCAAAAAGGTTGAGGCCGAGCCTGCCCTTTCGGCTCCCACCGGTGCAAACGGCTACTGGATTGTGGAACATTACCGCCAATATGAGTATCATTATGATGCCAACCATCGTTTTCTTTACAAAAACCCCACACAACATGAAACTTATCTGCGCTATTGGCATGCCCGTTAGGAAGAAGCTTTCTTCTTGCGGCCCTTTTTTTTTCCTTTCGTGGCATCGATACTGGCTTGCAGCGCTTCCATCAAATCAACCACTTTTTCCGGCCGGCGATGCGGGGATTCGACGATTTCTTCATCGTTTATTTTCTTGTCGATGGCGGATTGGACAGCTGCCCGGAATTCGTCTTTGTATTTTTCGGGATCAAACTTGGTGGTCAATTGTTCAATCAATTGGGTCGCCATTTTTAATTCTTTTTCCGTCACTTTCGCATTGTCGGGCACATACGGAACTTCCTCGATGTTCCGGACTTCATCCGGATAGAAAATGGTCTCCATCACGAGGCAGGACCGGTAAATCCGAATTACGGCCAAGGATTGTTTGGAACGGATCGTCACCTTGGCCACCCCGATTTTCCCGGTTTCTTCCAAGGCTTGCCGAAGCAAGGCATAAGCCTTGTTGTTTTCATCCTGTGCCCCCAAGTAATAGGTTTTGTTAAAATAAATTGGATCAATTTCTTTTAACTCGACAAAATCCAAAATCTCAATGGCCTTGTCCGGATCCGGTGCAATGGCGTCCAACTCCTCTTTCTCGAGCACCACAAACTTTCCATCCGCGTATTCAAATCCTTTCACCACTTCATCCCAAGGAACTTCCCGCTGGCAATGCGGACAAGTCCGCACGGTTTTGATCGGTGTCCGGCATTCTTTGTGAAGGTAACGAAAACGAATGTCTTTGCTCTCGGTGGCAGCATACATTTTCACCGGGATATTGACAAGACCGAAACTGATCGATCCTTTCCACATGGTATGCATGATTCACACCTCATTTTTTAAGGATAATTGACTCCAGCAATCACGGGTGGCATCCGGATGGCCTTCAATCAAATGGCAAATCCCTTCAAAAAACAACGGATCTTTCCAAGATGAAACCAACTTTTGAGCCTGGCGGAAATGCTGAATCGCTTCCTGGAGATCCCTTTTTTCCATCAAAGCCCTTCCTTTGTGATAATGCCCCATCGCCCGGATCGATGAATTCTCTTGATGCAACAGCTTCTCGGCTAAATCGGCGGCTTCATTCACATTTCCGGTATGAATGGAAAGCCTGGAACGCACCGCCGTCCACACGGGTTCTTCCGCCACCTCATCCGGCAAGGCATTCAACGCTTTTTCCGCCCGGTGATGATCATGGACATCCATACACATCCAAACATAAGCCAACAACAATCCCGAGTGTTTCGGAAACAAGGTCAACCCTTTTTTGATCCAACTGAAAGCCTCATCTGATTTTCCGGTTAAAAAAAGATTCCATGCCATTCCATGATAGGCTCCCGGATGCTTCGGATGTTTCGCGGCCAAACGCCGATACCATTCCAAAGCTTTGTGCGGCAACCCCATTTCTTCATAATCATGAGCAATCGATTCCAACACATGCGGATGTTTGGTTTTTTCATAAGTTGCCAACCGCCAGAAAGAAACACTTCCCCATTCCTTGATCTCACGGTAGCAATGCGAAAGATAATACATGGACTCCCAATCATCCGGATTGGTCGACAAAGCCTGATAAAAACAAGGAATGGCCTCATGGTATTCCTTCAAACGATAGTGGCAAACCCCCATGTTGAACCAAGCGTCGCTGTGGTCCGACATGAGCTCCACCGCTTTTTTAAACTGACGGATTGCCGCGCGGTCATCTCCTTCCTTCACCGCAATACACCCCAGCATGTGGCGGGCAAAACCGGCAAACGCCTCATGCCTTGCCGTGTTGGATACCAATTGGAATTGACGGCTCGCTTCGGTAAACTTTCCTTCATGGAAAAGCGTCAGCCCGTAATAAATCCGGCCCAATAAAAAATCCGGTTCATCATCGATGACCTTTTTAAAAATATTTCCCGCCTCTTGAAACATCGTGAGTCCGTAATATCCCTGTCCCTGGCGAAACTGCCGCACTGCTGATTCGTTTAACCAAAACTCTTCTTCAAACTCCTCGACTGATGACGATAAACCGGGATATTTCTTCGTCAGTTCCGCCAATTGCTCTTCCACTTTTGCCCAGGCTTCCAACATCTCATCGCAAGAACGCTTGATTTCCATAAAGCGCCGGCGCCATACCGGCCGCTTGGATGCCGGGCTTTGGGAATAATTTTTTTCAATCTCTTTGATCGCGGACTCCGCCCATTTCAGCCATTGTTGATGAACCATTTTTTCTCCTCCATCCACAACATCGTTTATGTAGTTAGCCTAACTCCGCGCCTCCTTTTCCATACCTTTTTTCACAAAAAAACTCCCGCCTCTTTGGTGCGGGAGTTTCAGACCGTTGATATTGAAGTGTTTAAAACGGGATGCGGCCCGGTTTACAAAATGACACCGTGAACCTCTTCCCCGATCAATTCCACAATCCGGTTGTTTTCATCCATGATGGCGATTTTCGGCTGATGTTTCCGTGCCTCTTCTTCTTTCAACATCACATAAGACATGATGATCACTTGATCTCCGGGTTGCACTTTGCGGGCAGCCGCTCCGTTTAAACAAATCACTCCGCTGCCTCTTTCTCCAGGAATCACATACGTCTCCAAACGGGCTCCGTTATTGTTGTTGACTACTTGGACTCTTTCATTGGGCAAAATGTCCACTTTCTCCAAAATTTCTTCATCAATCGTGATGCTGCCCACATAATTCAAATTGGCTTCCGTCACCGTGGCGCGGTGAATTTTCCCTTTCATCATGAACCGGAACATGTTTCACTCCCCCTTTCCTTCATACAAAAAGTTATCGATCAAACGCGTTTTTCCAAAGTGAACAGCCACCGCCACCAAGACCGTCGTGCGGTCCAACCGTTCCACCGGTTCCAATTTCGGATAACTCACCGCTTCCACATATTCGATGCGTGCCAGCGGCCGGGTTTCAATTTGTTCCGTAATAAACCGGATGGCATCGCGGGCTTCCACCAGTTCGCCTTTTTCCACCCGCTCTTTGGCTTGCTGTAAGGATTGGGAAATCACCAGCGCTTGTTCTCTTTCCTCCAGAGAGAGATAAACGTTTCGCGAACTCATGGCCAGGCCGTCTTCTTCACGGACGATCGGACAAGGGACAATCGTAACCGGAAAATGGAGATCCCGGACCATTTGTTCGATCACGGCCACTTGCTGGGCATCTTTCAAACCGAAATAAGCACGGTCCGGCTGAATGATATGAAACAGCTTGCTGACCACTGTGGCCACGCCTGCAAAATGACCGGGCCGGCTCTTTCCGCATAACCGTTCCGTAATTTGTTTCACATCCACTTGTGTCAGCGGAGCCTCCGGGTACATTTCCTTGACATCCGGATGAAAGATGAAGTCCACTCCGGCTTTTTCAGCCAGTTCGGCATCCCGGTCGAGATCCCGCGGATACCGGTCATAGTCTTCATTGGGGCCAAACTGCAAAGGGTTGACAAAAATGGACAGGACCACCACATCGTTTTCCTTCCTTGCCCGTTCCGCCAGACTGAGATGGCCTTGATGCAAAAAGCCCATGGTCGGCACAAAGCCGATCGATCCGGTTTGCTTTTTTAATTCCTTTCGCATTTCAGCGACCGTTTGGATGATTTTCATTGGTTCGTTTCTCCTCCACTGGATCCATATAACTCATGAATCAGTTCATCTTTTAAGTGAGTGACATGGTTCTCCGCCGGGAAGCTTCTCTCTTTCACCTCTTGCACATAAGCTGCAATCCCTTTCCGGATGACTTCCCCGGCATCTTGATAAACCTTGACAAAGGATGGCCGGAAGTCGCCGGCCATGGCCAACAAATCATGATACACCAAAACCTGGCCGTCGCAATGGCGTCCTGCACCGATCCCGATCACCGGAATCCCCACCTTTTTGGTCACCAGTTCCGCCAATTCTTCCGGAACACATTCCAACACGATTGCAAATGCTCCGGCTTCTTCCAACCGTTGCGCCGCATCAAGCAAACGTCTCGCCGCAGGCAAATCTTTTCCCTGGATCAAATACCCGCCCAATTGATTCACGGATTGGGGGGTCAAACCGAGATGCCCCATCACGGGAATCCCTGCCATAGTTAAATTATTGACCTTGTCAACAATTTCGATGCCGCCTTCCATTTTCACCCCGTAAGCCAGTCCTTCCTGCATCAGGCGGGCTGCGCTTTTCAACACTTCCCCTTCCGGCAGATGGGCGGTTGCAAACGGCAGATCGGCAATGACCATTGCTTTTTTGGCTCCCCGGGTCACCGCTTTGGTATGATGCAACATGTCATCCAGCGTCACGGGGATGGTCGAATCATAGCCCAAAACCACCATTCCCAAAGAATCGCCCACCAGCAAAATATCGGCTCCCGCTTCCTCCGCCAGACGCGCAGAAGGATAATCATAGGCTGTAATCATGGCAATCGGCTCTTGCTTTTGCTTCATGCCGAGCAACGTTCGTTTGGTCACTTTTTTTCCCGTCATCAAAACTCCCTCCCAAATTTGGGCCCTTGGGCGAGAGAAAAAACGCCTTTTATTCGTCATCCACCCGAGACGAAAAAAGGCGCAGGTATCCGTTACCTTTCTGTCCCCGTCCCAATGGCTCGAAGCAGATTCATAAACTCCAATATTCACCTTTTGAAAAAACAGGAAAACGACAGTGCAACTCTTTCACAGATGTTGCCTATCTCTTTTAACGTATCGGATCTTCCTCCGGAATGCAATATTTTCATGAAAAAACCCAGCGAAAAAATCCGCTGGGCAAGGTTTTTCGTTTTAAATAAACAATCCGGTCATTGCCGCCGTCAGGAAGCTGGCCAGGGAGGCGCCGAATAATAATTTCAAGCCGAAACCGGCCACCACCGGCATTTGTTTTTCAGAGATCGCTTTAAAGGTTCCGGCAATGATGCCAATGGAACTGAAGTTGGCAAAACTCACCAAATAAGTGGACACCACGGCAACCGTCTTTTCGCTTAATTTCGGAATCATATCCTGGAACTGGAGCATGGCGACGAATTCATTCAAAATGATTTTGGTTCCCATCACGCCGCCGGCCGTCACCGCTTCAGACACCGGAACACCGGAAATCACGGCAAACGGCATCAGGATATACCCCAAAATGTTTGGCAAGGTCAATCCGGTCAAGTTGGTGGTTACAAAGTTGATTCCTTCCATCAGTGCGATAAATGCGATCAACATCCCGGAGATGATGGCCACCAGTTTCACACCATCGGATGCCCCTTCCCCGATCACTTCAAACAACCCGCGGCGCCGGTCGTTGGAAATTTGGATCACATCTTTTTCACTGTCCACCTGCACCGGCATCAATATGCAGGCAATAATCAGCGCACTGAACATATTGAGCGGCAATGCCACCAGCACATAGGTCGGAGGCAAGATGGTCATGTACGCTCCGATAATCGTCGAACTGACCGATCCCATCGCAGAGGCACAAAGCATATACAGCCGCTCGCGTTTCAACCCGTCCAGATGGGTGCGGATCGCCAGCAACGCTTCACTTTGTCCAAAAAAGATGGAGCTGACAGCATTAAAACTTTCCAATTTCGGAAGCCCGGTGATTTTGGAAACCACAGCCCCCACAACCCGGATCACCCAGGGCAAAATCCCGATCCAAGTCAGAACGGCCATAAATGCCGAGAAGAAAACAATGGGCAACAACACATCAATGACAAAGACTGTATCCACACCTTCCGGCTTTAATCCGCCCACCACAAAGTCGATCCCGGCATGGGCAAAATCGACCAGCTTTAAAATCCCGGCAGAAACGCCGTTAATGATGATGGCCCCGATCTGAGTGCTCAACATCCCCCAGGTCACAATCACCTGAAGAACCAACATAATACCGATGGCTTTGTAGTTGATTGCTTTTTTGTTTTCTGAAAACAACCATGCCACTCCCATCACGATAAAGATACCTATGATGCCTATATAGTCCATCATCGCGTTCTTCATTCCTTTCGGTTTTATGAAGCCAAAAATAACATTATCATTAAAGCAAATTTAACTAAACAAGTAAACCCTTTCAATAATATTTGAAATGAATGTTTCTTATATAACCATAAAAAAACCCGGATTTTAATAGGAATCCGGGTCCTTTGTGGTTAAAACAACAAACTGATTCCAGTTATTGCAAGATAAATCAGGTTGATGAAAATCAGCCTCCACAACCACTGAATCATCGGACGCTGCCGGATGACAGCATAGATTGCCATCGCTGCACAACCCACGGTTCCCAAAATATCCACCAAATATAGCATACTGAAAAACATGCCGGAAACTCCTTCGTGATCAAGGCAATAAACCAAGCCATGCCAGTTTTTTATTTAATTGATTTAATTCTTGAATCGATTGACGAGTAAGTTTGGATAAGTCCAATAAACTTCGATTCTCACGGTTTGACTGTTCGGAAATGGTTTGGCTCAACTGCTTGATTTCTTTGTTTTGAGAGGAAATTTCCCCTAATCCTTCATATACATTTTTGGTATATTCGTTCAATTCATCCAAGCCGGTGATAATCTTTTGTTCACTGGCATTCACCCGCCCGATTTTCTCATTCATATGATTCAGGCGCTTTTTCGTATCCGACAATTGTTGATTCATCTCTTGCATCACGGCGGCCGTTTGTGAAAGCGGGGCCAAATGCCGGTTTGTCTGTTCTGTCAACGCTCTGGAGCGGGAAATATTTTGGTAAACTTCTTCCATCACCAGGTTCGTATTTTTTTGGTTTACAATTTGTTGATAGGTACCGGCTCCAAATAAGATCAACAATACCGCATTAGCGATCAGCCATGGTATCCTCATGTGACTCCCCCCCTGTCGTCTGACCGGATCCGGAACCACTCAGGCCGATCTTTCTTTTGAGATCATCCAGCCATTCAACAATCCGCCGGATGAAACGCAAATTGTCATACGATTTGTTTAATTCCACCATCAAATCATCCATCAGCGGGTGAAGTTGCTGACTGTTTTTCCCGATGTCTCCGGTGACGGCTGCAACATTGCCCAAATCCCCGATCACTCGCTCCATCTGTCCGGATATTTCGTTTGTTCTTGCGGAAACTTGCCCCGTCAAGGCGGAGGTTTCCTTTTGCCGGATCAAGATTTCCTCCATCT
>SMEH01000461.1_pt1 | contig 12246 bp, 10 predicted proteins | sample 2456361 | NCBI WGS metagenome assembly SMEH01 (sample SAMN10132587, study PRJNA489261) | soil metagenome | isolation source: day1 control-loamy sand soil ammended | place: USA | reverse complement strand
GGCTCGCGACGCACTCGGCGAGATCGATCTGTTCTGCGCCAACGCGGGTATCGCCGTGCCCGGTGGTCCCGACGCTTCAGAGGAGGTGTGGTCGCGGGTCTGGGAGGTCAACGTCATGGCCCACGTCCGCGCCGCCCGGGAACTCCTACCGCGTTGGTTGGAACGGGGTCGTGGTCATTTCCTGGCCACCGTCTCCGCCGCGGGGTTGCTGACGAACCTCGGCTCGGCACCGTACTCGGTGACCAAACACGCGGCCCTCGGATTCGCCGAATGGCTTTCGGTGACCTATCGACACCGCGGTATCCGGGTGCAGGCCATCTGCCCCCAGGGAGTGCGCACCGACATGCTCGCGAACTCGGGGTCGGTGGGCGCGGCACTGCTGGGACCCGGCGCCATCGAACCCGAGCAGGTCGCCGACGTCACCATGGAGGGGTTGCGGGACGGGCGCTTCCTCATCCTGCCGCATCCCGAGGTCGCCGAGTACTACGCGAACCGGGCCACCCGGACCGAACGCTGGTTGGCCGGCATGAACAAACTGCAACGCAAACTCGAGGGCACGGCGGAGTAGCTCACCTGGTCGTCGAGCGGTGACGTCGGTGACGTCCAGGGGCGGATCGGCCGATCGGTATGCTCACCACGTGAGTGCTCCCGAGAGCCGATCCGACGTACAGCGGAGGTTGTTGTCGGCCGCGACGCGACTGTTCGCCGAACACGGTTTCGACCGCACGTCGGTGAGTCAGATCGTCGAGGCCGCGGGCGTCACCAAAGGCGCCATGTATCACTACTTCCGTTCCAAGGACGATCTGCTCTACGAGATCTACGCGCGGGTGTTGCGGGAGCAGACACGGCGGTTGGAGGCGCTCGCCGCGAGCGGCGGACCGGTGGCGAAGCGGCTGCACTCGATCGCCTCGGACGTGGTGGTCAGCACCATCGCCAACCTCGACGACGCCACGATCTTCTTCCAGTCCCTGCACCAGTTGGACCCGGTGATGCGCAAGACGGTGCGTGCGGAACGACGCCGTTACCACGAACGGTTCCGAGGTCTCATCGAGGAAGGGCAGCGCACGGGGGAGTTCCGTGCGGACAAACCCGCCGAGATCATCGTCGATTTCTTCTTCGGCGCGGTGCACCATCTGGCCTACTGGTACCGCCCCAGCGGGGAACTGTCGGCACAGCAGGTCGGCGATCACTTCGCCGACCTGCTGCTCGACTCCCTCCGACCGCGCTGAATCCGCCGTCAGGACAGCGTCAGGACACTGGAAGGTCCACCACCTCGGCGAGACGCGCGCGGTGCCGGCCCGGTGTGCCGAGTGCGAGCTGGTCGGCTTTGGCTCGCTTGAGATACAGGTGTGCGGGATGCTCCCAGGTCATGCCGATGCCACCGTGCAGTTGGATCGTCTCCTCGGCGGCGTGGACGGCCACGGTCGCGCAGTAGGACTGCGCCACGGCCACGGCCACCTCGACGTCCGAGCCCGAGCCGAACGGATCCGGTCCGGCGAGTACGTCGGCGGCGTAGCGGGCGGCGGCACGAGCCGCCACCAGCTCGAGCCACACGTCGGCGAGGCGGTGCTTGAGCGCCTGGAACGAGCCCACGGGCCTGCCGAACTGGTGGCGCTCCTGCACGTACGCCACCGTGGTGTCCAGGCACCACTGCGTCACGCCCACCTGTTCGGAGGCGAGCAGGCCCGCCGCCATCAGCAGTCCCTGCCGCAGCGCGGTGACCGCTTCCTGTCCCTCGGCCAGCGGCCGCGCCGGGGCCTGCCGTATCGTCACGTCGCTGACCCGGCGGGTGAGGTCGAAGGACACCACCTCGGTGATGTCCACCCCGGAGTGACCGGTATCCACTTCGTACAGACCTTGACCGTCGGGGCCGACGGCGGGGACCACGAGCACGTCGGCCACCGAGGCGTCGGCGACCGTGGTGATCGTTCCGTCGAGGACGACACCGTCGGGGCCGGCCACGGCGCGTACCGTCGTGGGGAACGCCGCTTCCGGAGCGGTGGACAACGGAACGGCGAGAGCCCCCGTCGCCTCACCCGTCGCGAGTCGTCGCAGCAGCGCGGCCACGTGTTCGGCGGCGGTGTCGGCCCGCAGCAGCACCGACGTCGTCAGCACGGCACTGCCCAGAAACGGTACGGGAGCCACGCTACGTCCCAGCTCCTCCAGCACGAGGGCGGTCTCCCTGGAGGACACACCCTGGCCGCCGAGTCGCTCCGGAACCGGTAACCCCGCCAGCCCCAACTCGGCCGACAACGTCCGCCACAGCGACATGTCATAGGGCTCGTCGCCATCGGCCCGGGCCACGAGCGAGGACGGCGCGCAGTGGTCGGAGAGCACGTTCCGCAACGTCGCGCGCAGATCGCTTTCCACATCGGAGTACAGCAAGTCGGGGGTGCTCACCGGGGCAGGTCCTTCCATGCGACGTCCTTGTCCGTCCTCGGTTCGGCGGGAAGCCCGAGGACACGTTCGGCGATGATGTTGCGCAACACCTCGGAGGTGCCGCCCTCGATGGAATTGCCCTTGGCCCGCAGGTAGCGGTACCCCGCTTCCCGGCCGACGAAGTCGACCAGTTCGGGCCGCCGCAACGACCAGTCGTCGTAGCGCAACCCCTCCTCGCCCAGCAGTTCGAGTTCGAGCCCCGACAGCTGTTGAGCCAGGCGGGCGAAGGCGAGTTTCATGCCGGACCCCTCGGGGCCCGGTTCACCCGCGGCGAGTTGCTGACGCAGCCGTATCCCCGCGAGTCGGAACGCCTCCTGCTCGACCCACAGGCGCAGCAGCCGTTCGTGCAGTTCGGCGGTGCGTAGCTCGGGGCGTTGCCGCCAGGTGTGCGCGACCTTGCCCAACATGCCGCTCTCCCGGGGCGCGGCGTTGCCGCCGATGGCCACCCGTTCGTTCATCAGGGTCGTCTGCGCGACCCGCCACCCGTCTCCGACCGGGCCGAGTCGATGCGCGTCGGGGATGCGTACCTCGGTGAGGAACACCTCGTTGAACTCGGCCTCCCCGGTGATCTGTCGCAGTGGCCGGACCTCCACACCGGGATCGGTCATGTCGCACACGAAATAGGTGAGGCCCCGGTGCTTGGGCACGTCCGGGTCGGTGCGGGCCAGCAGGATCGCCCAGCGCGCGTTGTGCGCCGAGGACGTCCACACTTTCTGTCCGGTGACGATCCAGTCGCCCTTCTCGTCCTGCACGGCACGGGTGGCCAACGCCGCCAGGTCCGAGCCGGCTCCGGGTTCGCTGAACAACTGGCACCAGATCTCCTCTCCGGTCCACAACGGACGGAGGAAGCGGCGTTTCTGGTCCTCGGTGCCGACGGCGAGGATCGTGGGCGCGGCCATGCCGAGCCCGATGCCGTTGCGGCGAGGGTCGTTGTCCGGGGCGTTCGCCGCGGCGAATTCGGCCTCGACCACCGACTGCAGTTCCCGTGCCAGGCCGAGCCCACCGAGCCCGACGGGGAAGTGCACCCACGCCAGGCCCGCGTCGAAGCGGGCGCGGAGGAACTCCAGCCGTTCGGTGGTGGCCGGATCGTGTTCGGCGAGGAACGCGGCCACGCGACGACGTAATTCGTCGGCGTCCGTTCCGGTGGTGTCGTTCGGGGTCGTCGCCATCACAGGTACCTCTTCAGCTCTCGCCGGGCCAAGGAACGTTTGTGCACCTCGTCGGGGCCGTCGGCGAGCCGCAACGTGCGCACCGCCGCCCACAGCGAGGCGAGGGGGAAGTCCTGGCTCACCCCGGCCGCGCCGTGCACCTGGATGGCCTTGTCGAGGATCCACTCCACGGTCCGGGGCGTGGCGATCTTGATGGCCTGGATCTCGGTGTGGGCGCCCTTGTTGCCCACCGTGTCCATCAGCCACGCGGTCTTCAGCACCAGTTGGCGCAGCTGTTCCACCCGCACCCGGGACTCGGCGATCCAGTCCTGGACCACGCCCTGCTCGGACAGGGGTTTACCGAACGCGACCCGCGCGACCGCGCGGCGGCACATCAGTTCGATGGCGCGTTCGGCCATGCCGATGGCGCGCATGCAGTGATGGATGCGGCCGGGGCCGAGTCTGGCCTGCGCTATGGCGAAGCCGTCCCCCTCCCCGCCGATGATGTTGTCGGCGGGGACACGCACCCGGTCGAAGACGATCTCGGCGTGTCCGCTGGATTCCTCGTCGCCGTAACCGAACACGGTCATCGCCCGTTTCACGTGCACCCCGGGGGTGTCCCGGGGCACGAGCACCATGCTCTGTTGGCGATGCGGTTCGGCGTCCGGGTCGGTCTTGCCCATGACGATGAAGATCCGACAGCGCGGGTTCATCGCACCGGAGATGAACCACTTGCGACCGGTGATCACGTATTCCTCGCCGTCCCGCTCGATGCGGGTACCGATGTTGCGCGCGTCGGAGGAGGCCACGTCGGGCTCCGTCATGGCGAAGGCCGAGCGGATCTCACCGTCCAGCAACGGTTGCAGCCATTGCTGCTGTTGCCGTGGGGTGCCGAACTCCGCCAGCAGTTCCATGTTGCCGGTGTCGGGTGCCGCGCAGTTGGTGACGAGCGGTGCGATGTGCGGGCTGCGGCCGGTGATCTCGGCCAGGGGGGCGTACTGGAGATTGGTCAGTCCCGCACCGTGTTCGCCGGGCAGGAACAGGTTCCACAGTCCCCGCTTCCGGGCCTCGGCCTTGAGCTCCTCGATGATCGGAGGAGTGGCCCATGGATCGTCGGTGACCCGGGTCTGCTCGGCGAGGACGGGCTCGGCGGGATAGACGTGCTCGTCCATGAACGCGAGCAACTTCTCGCGATACCGTTCGGTGGTGGCGTCGTAGGCGAAGTCCATCAGTCCTCCTTGAGAACGGTGTTTCCGCGCGCCACCAGTGGTGCGACACTCGCTCCGAGGCGTTCGAAGCCCTCTCCGACGGTCTTGCCCTGGCTGAACCGGTAGTAGATGCCCTCCAGGATCACGGCGAGCTTGAAGAACGCGAACCCGAGATACCAGTTCAGTGCGGAGGTGTCCCGTCCGGACGTGTTCGTGTAACGCGCGATGAGGTCGTCGACGGAGGGAAAGCCCGGCGCGGTGGCCACACTGCTGACCTCCTCGCCCAGTGCCTCCCCTTCGGTGTAGGCGATCAGCAGGGCGATGTCGGTGAGCGGGTCACCGAGCGTGGACATCTCCCAGTCCAGTACGGCGGTGATGGTGTCGTCGTCGGAGACGAGGAGGTTGTCGAGCCGGTAGTCCCCGTGCACGATCGTGGGTTGCGGGGACGCAGGCAGTCGGACCCCCAGTCGCTCCCGGAGCTCGTCGATCCCCGGGATGTCGCGGCTGCGGGAGGCGTCGAGCTGTTTGCCCCACCGCCGCAACTGTCGTTCCAGGAAGCCTTCGGGCCTGCCGAAGTCGGCGAGCCCCACCGCGACGTGGTCGACGGCGTGCAGTTCGGCCAGGGTGTCGATCATCGCCTCGGCGATGCGGCGTGTCCGTTCGGCGCCCAACGGGACGAGTTGGTCCCGATGCCGGTAAGGGGTGCCTTCGACGTAGTCCATCACGTAGAAGGGTGCGCCGAGCACGGAGGCGTCGTCGCACAGCAGCACGGTGGGCGGTACGGGGACCGAGGTGGAGGCGAGGGCGCTGATGACGGTGTGCTCGCGGCGCATGTCGTGCGCGGTGGGCAGTACATGGCCCAGTGGTGGACGGCGGACCACCCAGCGGTGGGTGCCGTCGTCGACGATGTAGGTGAGGTTCGACCGACCTCCTTCGATCACCCGGCCGCGCAGGGGACCGGTGAGCAGGCCCGGCCGTTCCCGCTCGAGGTGGGCGCGCAGCCGGTCCAGATCGAGGCCCGGCGGGTTCTCACTCATGAGACCTCCTCGTCACGGTGGACACGGCTCGATACCGACCGGTCGGTATGGGGACCGGGAGGCGGTATGAGCCGTGTCCACCAGGGTTCGTTCCTAGGGCACCAGCAGCGCGACGGTCTCGGCGACGCAGGCGGGTTTCTCCGCGCCCTCGATCTCGATGGTCCACCGTACGACGGCCTGCTTGCCGTTCGGTGTGTCGGTGACGGACACGAGTTCGGCGCTGGCCCTGATGCGGGATCCGACGGTCACCGGCTGCGGGAACCGCACCTTGTTGAGGCCGTAGTTGATCCCCATGCGCAAGCCCTCGACGCGGTAGATGTCCGCGCCCAGCTTCGGGATCAGCGACAGCGTGAGGTAGCCGTGGGCGATGGTCGTGCCGAACGGCCCCTTGGCGGCCTTCTCCGTGTCCACGTGGATCCACTGGTGATCGCCCGTGGCATCGGCGAAGAGGTTGACCTGCTCCTGGGTGATCGTGTGCCACTGCCCGGTGCCCAGCGATTCGCCCACGGCACCGGCGAACTCGTCGAGATCGGCGAAAACACGTGTGCTGCTCATGCCTTCGGACCACCCGCGACGTAGATGACCTGCCCGGACACGAACGACGCCTCGTCGCTCACCAGGAACGACACCACGTTCGCGATGTCGGAGGGCTTACCCACCCTGCGCACCGGGATCTCGGCGGCGGCGGCCTTCTTGAACTCCTCGAACGGGACCCCGAGACGTTCGGCCGTGGCCGCGGTCATGTCGGTCTCGATGAAACCGGGCGCGATCGCGTTGACGGTGACGCCGAACTTGCCGAGTTCGATGGCCAGCGTCTTGGTGAAACCCTGCAGCCCCGCCTTGGCCGCGGCGTAGTTGGCCTGCCCCCGATTGCCCAGGGCCGAGGTGCTGGACAGGTTGACGATGCGTCCCCAGTTCTGCTGGGTCATGTACTTCTGCGCGGCACGGCTCATGAGGAAGGAACCCCGCAGATGCACGTTCATCACCGAGTCCCAATCGGACTCGGTCATCTTGAACAGCAGGTTGTCCCGGGTGATGCCCGCGTTGTTCACGAGCACGGTCGGCGCGCCCAGTTCGTCGGCCACGGTGGCGACGGCCGCGTCTACCGCCTCGGAGTCACTGACGTCGACACCCACGCCGATCGCTCGGCCGCCGTCAGCGGTGATCGCCTCGGCGGCGGTCTTGACCGCGGCTTCGTCGAGGTCGGCCAGGGCGACGGCGAATCCGTCCGAGGCCAGCCGCGTCGCGATGGCCGAGCCGATGCCACGTCCCGCTCCGGTGACGATGGCGACCCGGGAAGGGGAGTCGGTCACTTGATCCTCCTCGTTGAGTGAGCCTGTCCTCGCTATCGAGTAAGCGTGCGCTTAGCACCGTACCAGGGATCGCCCGGGTTGGGGATGAGATCGTTTGCGTACGCGAACCGGCTGTCGAACGGCGTCGTGAAACAGTCGGCGGCCCCTTCCCCCCTCGCACGGTGACCGTCTCAGGCGGCATCGGCGAAGTCAGCTGGTCTCAGGTGGAGCCACGAGAGTCAGGGCACCGGCGACGGCGGTGACACGCTGTGGTGACGCCGTGGCCGCGGAATGTCTCGACGACGGCCACGGCGGGAGCCGTCACGCGTTGGTGGGTGTGGACGAAGGACTCACCACCTGGCCGAGCACGGTGCGGAACACGTGCCGGTCCACGGTGACGGGTTCGGCGGCCAGCCAGTCGCCCAGCTGCCGTACGAACTGTTCCGGGGTCATCGGGGGCGCGTCACCGTCGTCCTGCTCGTCGGTGGTGATCTCACCCTCGCGGCTCGGGTAGAGCACCAAAGCGCCCCGTACCTCCACATCCGGCAGCAACCGGCGGAACGCCTCCACGCTGGTGGGCAACTGGGTGCCACCACCCCGGAACCGGCGCCCGTTCCGGGTGAGGGTGCCGTCCTCGGCCAGGGCGTAGTGACCCGGAAGCCACGACTTCGACTCCACCAGGACGAGTCTGCGTCCACACAGCACCGCGTGGTCGACGTCGGCGAACACCGAATCGGGCCAGGCGAGCCCGTGGAAGATCCGGACCCCGGGCAGACGTGTGAGGTAGCGCTCGAGCAACTCGGCCGTCAGTCGTTCCGCAACCTCGTCCGGTTCGGCCCCCGGGGAGCCGAACACGATCCGGTCACCGAACTCGCTGCGAAACGACCGCACCGTGCGCAGCGACTCCAGATGCCGCCGTACGAGGAGGACCGTCGCGGCCACGGCCGAGACCACGAGCAGGACCCACACCGACATCAACCACACGGAGAACGCGAACGGCAGTACCAGCGGAAGCGGTAGCAGTACGGCACCCGCCACGGCCCCGGCCGCCGGGGCGTGTCCCGGTGAGCCCGGGTGGGCGTAGTGCACTCGGGAGACGCCCTCCATCATGCGCCACCACGGAAGGTGCGTCACATCGATGTCGGGCACGGTGGGCACGAAATCCGGGTCCTCACCGAACCGACGCGGCCTCGCCCAGCGTTCCGCGCGTCTTTCCGCCGCCAACGCCATCGAGGGGCGTCTGCCGCGGCGGTCGTAGGCCGCACGCGACACCGGATCGGACAGGGTCTCGTAGGCCGACCGGAGCAGCTGGAATTCCTCCGCCGAACCACCCGCGTCCGGATGCGCCCGGAGAGCCAGCGCCCGGTAGGCCGACTTGATCTCCCCGGGTGTGGCGTCACGGGCGATTCCCAGTAGTTCGTAATAGTCGACCTCGGCCACGCTCACCTCCCGTTCGCGCGCTCACACTATGACGTGCGCGCGCGATCAGGGGACGACGGGATGTGGGTGCCCGGTGACTCGCCGTGTGCTAAAGATGATCATTTCGCCGCCGCTCGGCCACCTGTTCGCCCTTCCGGAGTCATAGCGGCACGAAAGGGTGGACACGGTTCGCGAGTGTCCCGTCCGGAATCGGGTAATCCCCCGCACAGCCGATAAACGGTGTGGCCTGACGTCAAGCTCAATGGTCCTGCCCGCATGCAGGAGAGGGCCGGCCGACCACGGAAAGGATGTGGACACCGGTGAATATCACGGAATCGTTCAACGACGCGCTTCGGTCGGTCATCACCTTTCTGCCGAAGTTCGCCGCTTTCTTGGTGATCTTGCTCATCGGATGGTTGGTGGCGAAAGGCCTGCGTAAGCTGGTCAACGTCATATTGGAACGACTCAATTTCGACCGTGCCGTCGAACGCGGAGGCATCAAGCGCGCGTTGGAACGGTCGAAGTACGACGCCAGCGGGCTGGTGGCGGCGATCGTGTTCTACGCCGTGCTCCTGATCGCGTTGCAGATCGCGTTCGGGGTCTTCGGTCCGAACCCGGTGAGCGACCTGCTGGCGGCCATCGTGGCGTGGTTGCCACGGGCGGTCGTGGCCATCGTGATCGTCGTCGTGGCCGCGGCCATCGCCAACGGGGTCAAGGACATCATCAACGGCACTCTCGGTGGTCTCAGTTACGGCTCCGTGTTGGCCACCGTGGCGCAGGTGTTCATCATCGGTCTCGGTGTGATCGCCGCGCTGAACCAGATCGGTGTCGCCACCGCGGTGACGACACCCGTGTTGATCACGGTGCTCGCGACGATCGGCGCGATTCTCGCCATCGGTGTGGGTGGCGGCCTGATGCGACCCATGCAGCAGCGTTGGGAACGTTGGCTCGACCGGGCCGAGCAGGAAGTACCGAACGCCAAGGCGCAGGCCGAGGCCTACCAGCGAGGCAAGGAAGACGTCACCGGCGCTCAGACCGAGCCGATCGAGACCCAAGAGGAGCAGACCCGCACCGCCCACCCACCGCAGTCCTGAAGACGCGGATGAGCGGCGAAGGATCAAGCGAACAACAGCGGGTCGATGTCGGAGATGTCGTCCGCGGACACGGCCTCGGCGAGGGCGCAGACCGCGAGCAGGCGGGAGGCGATCCACCTGGCCGTGCCGGGGGACACGTCGGATTCCGGCCAGGGCGAGGTCAGGGTGTGGTGGGTCTCAGGGGTCCAACCCATTTCGGCCGCCCCGTCGAGCACGCCCTGGGCGTAGGCGGCGAGTTCCACCACGCCGAATCGGGCGCCGTCGATCGTGAGTCGCTCCTTGACGGCGGCCGCGTGTTGGTCGACGTAGGCGAGCGAGCCCGGATCGAGGGTCGAGGTGCTCAATCCGGCCGAGGCGAGTCGCTCGGCGAGGGAATCCAGATCACGCCGGGCGTAGGCCACCTGCCGCGCGCCTGACAACCAACTCATGGCGGCACAGCATACGAAAGTGTTATGTGCCGCCGAGCAGAGGGCCGTCGACGCGGTGGGCTCCTTCGCACATCGCTCTGCCGAGGCGGCGGGATAATCGGAAAGTATCCCCAATTTCGGGCTTTTCGGGCCCCGTGCTTCCGTGGCGCTCCGTCCTCCAGGGCTTGCCGGACCTAAGCGGTCACTGTGATCGTGACGCTCTAGTCTGTCGGGGTGACAGGAGGGTCCATAGGTGAGTGAGGGCGACAAAACACTGATCGCGGGGCGTTACCGCCTGGAAAGCCAGATCGGCAGTGGCGCTATGGGCGTCGTCTGGCGTGCCATCGACGTCCGCCTCGACCGGCCGGTGGCGATGAAGCAACTGCTGCTACCGCCGGGGTTGAACGAGAACGAGACGGAGTTGGCGCGGCAACGAGCCGCTCGGGAAGGGCGGATCGCGGCCCGACTGCAGCACCCGAACGCCATCTCGGTGTACAACGTCGTGGACCACGACGGGCAACCCGTGCTCGTGATGGAGTACCTGCCGTCACGCAGTCTCTCCGACGTGCTGGAGGAGCGCGGCACCCTGCCCCCGCGGGAGGCGGCGCGCATCGGGGCGCAGGTCGCGGCGGCGCTCACCGCCGCACACGAGGCGGGTGTCATCCACCGCGACGTCAAACCCGGCAACATCCTCCTCGCCGAGAACGGCACCGCGAAGATCACCGACTTCGGTATCTCCCGCGCCGCGGGTGACATCACTGTGACCAGCACGGGCCTGCTGGCGGGGACGCCCGCGTTCCTGTCGCCCGAGACGGCCCGAGGTGCGGAACCGGGGCCCGCCGCCGACGCAGCAGCCCAACCTGTATCTCGCCGTGACCACCGTGCGCCGGGGCGGCCGCGTGGTCGACCGCGTCGAGACCCGCTTCGGCATCCGCGACGTGCAGTGGGATCCGGACCGCGGCGTGATCGTCAACGGCGAGCACATCGTGCTCAACGGGGTGAACCAGCACCACGACCTGGGCGCGCTGGGCGCCGCGTTCAACGTCCGCGCCGCCGAGCGACAGCTGGAGATCCTGCGCAGCATGGGCGTCAATGCCATCCGCATGGCGCACAACCCGCCCGACACGCAGCTGCTCGAACTCACCGACCGCATGGGTTTCCTCGTCATCGACGAGGTGTTCGATTCGTGGGAGAAGAAGAAGACCCCGCTCGACTTCCACCTGGTCTTCCCCGACTGGCACGAGCCCGACCTGCGCGCGATGCTGCGCCGCGACCGCAACCACCCTTCCGTGATCCTGTGGAGCGTGGGCAACGAGGTCGGCGAGCAGTACGACGGCGAGGCCGGCGCGACGATCGGGCGGCGGCTGGTGCGGATCGTGCGCGAGGAGGACCCGACCCGGCCGGTGACCGCATCGATGAACTGGGCCAAGGCCGACATGCCCTTCCCCGCCGCCTTCGACGTGATCAACCTCAACTACCAGGGCGAGGGCATCCGCCAGGAGCCGGAGTTCGAGGGCACCGAGCGCATCCGTACCCCGCCCTCCTACCCCGCGTTCCGCGAGGCCTTCCCCGACAAGGTGATCTTCGGCAGCGAAACGGCTTCCGCGCTCAGCACCCGCGGCACCTACCTGTTCCCGGTCTCGCCGGTGACAAGCGCGCCGGTGCGCGACCACAACGGCGGCGGCGATTCGGCGCGGCAGCTGGTCAGCGCCTACGAGCTGTACGCGGTCGATTTCGGCTCCAGCGCCGACAAGGTCTTCGCCACCCTGGACCGTCACCCGTACGTGGCCGGCGAGTTCGTGTGGAACGGCTTCGACTACCTGGGCGAGCCCACGCCCTACTACAGCGCGCGCAGCTCCTACAGCGGCTTGATCGACCTGGCCGGCTTCCCCAAGGACCGCTTCTACCTCTACCAGGCGCGCTGGCGGCCGGACCTGCCGATGGCGCACATCCTGCCGCACTGGAACTGGCCGGGGCGCGAGGGCGAGGTGACGCCCGTGCACGTGTTCACCAGTGGCGACGAGGCCGAGCTGTTCCTCAACGGCGTCTCGCAGGGGCGGAAGAAGAAGGGTCCGTACCAGTACCGCCTGCGCTGGGACGAGGTGGTGAAGCTCCTCGAGCGGCGGGCGCTTCATGTCCTGTGCCAGGCCGCGGTAGCGGCCCCAGTGGTAGGGCACCGCGCCGCCGCCGTGCGGGATGATC
>SMEH01000682.1_pt1 | contig 12253 bp, 10 predicted proteins | sample 2456361 | NCBI WGS metagenome assembly SMEH01 (sample SAMN10132587, study PRJNA489261) | soil metagenome | isolation source: day1 control-loamy sand soil ammended | place: USA | reverse complement strand
ATTGTTAACCCAGTTAACGCAACACGCATACGCGCACCAGGAGGCTCGTTCATTTGTCCGAATACCATCGCAGTTTTGTTAATAACGCCAGAGTCTTTCATCTCATGGTAAAGGTCATTTCCTTCACGTGTACGCTCTCCAACACCCGCAAAAACAGACATACCAGAGTAAGCTTTGGCAATGTTGTTGATCAACTCCATGATCAATACAGTTTTACCAACCCCAGCACCACCGAAAAGACCAATTTTCCCTCCTTTTACATATGGCTCCAACAGGTCAATCACTTTGATACCTGTAAACAATACCTCTGTACTAGTAGAGAGTTCCTCAAATTTAGGTGCTTCTCTATGGATGGGCAACGACTTCTCTCCCTTAGGTTGAGCAATTCCGTCGATGGCCTCTCCGACCACATTGAAAAGCCTTCCTTTGATGTCGGCACCTACAGGCATTCTGATAGGAGAACCGGTGTCAACCACCTCCATGTCCCGTACCAATCCCTCGGTACCGTCCATGGCGATTGTCCTTACTCTATCCTCGCCTAAGTGCTGCTGACACTCTAGAACGATCTTTTGGCCGTTGTCTTTGGTGACAACTAATGCATCTAAAATATTTGGTAACTTGGCTCCCTCCCCATCAAAACTAACGTCTACAACCGGACCAATTACCTGAGTGACTCTACCAATATTTGCCATTGTTTAACTTTTTGTGATAGGTTTATCAGCGTGTTTGATTTCGAAGTGCAAAAGTAGGCTTTTCCGTTATCTTATACAAAAGTAAAAATGAATTTTAAGACCTGATTCCAATGTTTTTACCAACAGCGATCGCCTGTTAGTGAACATCGCTGCTTTTCTATGTTCGCAGGACAATTCTAAATGTAGTACCTTCGTCTACTACCGACGATTTCACTATGATTTTGCCTTGATGATAATTTTCTACTATTCTCTTTACCAGTGTAAGGCCTAAGCCCCACCCTCGCTTTTTTGTGGTAAACCCAGGCTGAAAAACACGCTTCAGGCTGGACTTGTTCATTCCCTTCCCGTTGTCAGTCACATCTATATATACTTTCCCCTCGCTGCCTTTAGAAATGTTCACGTCTATTTTGCCTATGCCACTCATCGCATCCACGGCATTTTTGCACAGGTTCTCGATCACCCAATCAAACAAGGGCTTGTTAATGGCAGCGGTGATTCCAGGAGACTCTTCATGCACTTCTATGCGCACTTTAGTAGAAATCCTTGGCTGTAGGTAACTTATCGTAGCTTGAACCACATCATACAACCGCTCTTGCTTCAGGATCGGCACCGACCCAATATTAGAGAATCGCGCAGTGATCATTTCCAGCTTTTTAATGTCTTTCCCAAGCTCTTCCGTAATCCCCATTTCAGCTAGCTTGGGTTCTGACTTGAAATACTCGACCCAAGCCATAAGCGACGACAACGGTGTGCCCAATTGATGTGCGGTTTCCTTTGCTAGTCCTACCCATACCCTATTCTGTTCGGCAGTTTTAGAATAGCTAAAAGCAATATAAGCCAACACGCCAAACACAGCTATCACCGTTAATTGCACATAAGGATAGTACTGAAGCTGCCTCAGCAAGTACGAGTTCTTATAATATACATATTGATAATCGTACACCTCGCCATTCGAATACCGCAGCGTAATCTCTATCGGCCTGTTCAGAAATTCCCTCAGGCAGGTCCACGTTCTTGTCCAAGGTCGGGTTGCCTTGGGCATCAGTAGAGATTACCGGAATGGTATTGTTAGCCACAATAATCTCCTGAAAGATAAAAATCAGATTATCGCTATTATTTTCATTGGCAGCATATTCCAACGTATTGGCATACAACTGAATCAGCTCCTGCTCACGCCCTTTCAAGTCATCTACCAGCCGATTTGTATAGTATATAGAGGCCGTCCCTATTATCAAGGCAACAATGAGCACCACATATTTAAGCGTAGACCTGTTCTGATATATATCCAGAGAACTTACCTCCTTTAGCCGTTTACTCATCATCGCATTGCTGTATTTTACATTCAAAAGCATCAGAAATATACAAACTAAATGCTATACTCTTCATAAAAAACCTCTAACTGGATTAGGGCGCCATTTCCTGCTATCCACTACAACTCCGCTCTGCCGCACAGTGCCGCCGTCAGGCTGCTGCTAACATACGGAAGAGACTTTCCTCAACCAAACCCTCCCCATAGCGGGGTTTTCGTTTCTATCAGGGGCGCTCCTCCGTCATCCAAGGCGCCTGTGTCATTATTTATTCTAAAATCTTCTCTACAGCAGCAAGCTCTTCTACGCTAAAACTGGTATTCTCCAAGCATTTCAGAGAGTCTAGCAATTGGGATGTCCTGCTCACTCCTAGCAAAACAGAGGTAATGCGATCGTCCTTCAGCAACCACGCAAGTGCCATTTGAGCTAGAGATTGCCCCCGATCTTGCGCCAAGGCATTCAATTTCTGGATTTTGTCCAGACTTTCCTGCGTAATGCTTTCTTCTTTCAAAAACCCATGTGCCTTAGCAGCCCTTGAATCTGCAGGAATACCTTTCAGGTACTTATCGGTGAGCATACCTTGTGCCAAAGGAGAAAATGGGATGCATCCTATACCCTTCTCTTCCAACACATCCAGCAATCCTCCCTCTACCCACCGCTCCAACATGGAATACTTAGGCTGATGAATGATGCAAGGCGTTCCTAACCCTTCCAATATTTCAGTAGCTTTCAGCGTCTGTTCGGCACTATAATTAGAAATGCCCACATACAGCGCTTTTCCTTGGCGCACGATCAGGTCAAGAGCACCCATAGTTTCCTCAATTGGCGTTTCTGGATCTGGCCTATGGTGGTAGAAAATGTCTACATAATCGAGCTTCATGCGCTTAAGGCTTTGGTCAAGGCTCGCCACCAAATATTTCTTAGAGCCCCAATCGCCATAGGGGCCATCCCACATCGTATAGCCAGCCTTAGAAGAAATGATCAGCTCGTCACGATATCCCTTAAAGTCCTTTTTCAAGAGCAGCCCAAAGTTTTCCTCTGCCGATAGTTTCAAGCCACTTTTGCCACAGCGGCGATATTGCATATGGCTGTATCTTTCGGATCTGGGTATATAAGTCATAGAAAGTGCGTTATTTTGTACTCCCCAAATATAACAGCCTTCGGCAATTTAGCAGTGCCGCTAAAGAGAAAGTTTCACAATACATTTTTTAAGACAATTTGAAATCAATGCCTCTATGTAACCCTTCTCAAAAAACCTTTATGCGCTTTTGCCAAACATGCTGTCCTTTGCCCCATATTGATTAATTTGCCAACACATATGGAAAAGAACAAAATACTCATTACTTGCGCGCAAAGAATAAGCCCAATATTGGCAGAAGAAGTGAAGGCACTAGGATACCCGATTAAATCTGTAGACAGAATGGGCGTAGAAACAGAAGGCACACTTCAAGATACTATGCGATTGAACATGCACCTGCGTACCGCCACAAGGGTCTTGTTTTTAATTAAATCATTTACGGCCAGCCACCCTGACAAGCTTTACGATGCGGTAAAGCAGATCGCATGGGAAAAATGGATAGACCCAAATGGTTATATCAGTGTTAGCTCATATGCCAAAAACGACTACATCGTCGATTCTCGATTCCCCAATTTGAAAACTAAAGATGCGATCGTTGACAGACTTTATGAGAGAAGGAGGAGACGACCAGACTCTGGACCAAACAGAGACAAGACTGTCATTTTCTTGCATTGGAAGCTGGACCATTGCCAAATCTATATAGATACATCTGGAGAAACCATCGCCAAGCATGGTTACAGAAAAATCCCTCTCAAGGCGCCCATGATCGAGTCTTTGGCAGCTGCCACAATCTTGAGCACCAACTGGAACCAATCAAAACACTTTGTAAACCCCATGTGCGGCAGTGGCACTTTGGCTATAGAAGCTGCTCTCATAGCTTCGAAAAAAGCACCAGGGCTATTCCGCGACAATTACGGTTTTATGCATGTACTTCCCTATAAAGAATCAGAATGGAAAACGGTGAAGGAAGAGGCGGAAGCCATGCAACAGCTTGGAGTAAAAGGAAAAATTATCGCTACCGATATCAGCAGAGAAGCAATTGGCGCTGCACAAAAGAATGCTGAGATGGCTGGAGTAGCGAATTGGATTGATTTTGAGGTATGCGATTTTACACAAACACCTATCCCAGAAGACGAAGGCATCGTATTCTTAAACCCTGAATACGGAGAACGCCTGGGAGAAGAAAAAGCATTAGAGGAAACGTATAAAAGCATTGGCGATTTTTTCAAACAGAGATGCAGAGGCTATACTGGCTATGTTTTTACAGGCAATCTTAATTTGGCCAAGCACATAGGGTTAAGGTCCAAAAGAAGAATCGAGTTTTTGAACGGAAAAATTGACAGCAGATTATTGGAATATGAGCTATATTCAGGATCCAAACGTTAGGATTCACCCCGACCGTTCAAGTTAAAACCATAAAAAGAGCGTTGGTGAGGATTAAGTCAAAAAGACGCATATCGCAAAGGAAAAGGGAACCTAGAAAAAACGAGCCGAAACTAATGCGTTTCGGTTCGAATATCATTAAAAACATTTTCTACTCTTTCCCCTTTCAACTTCTGCTCAACCACTTCAGGAGCAATTTGGTATTGCTGTTCTGCTGGCTGCTTCTCTTTGCAATGGTCACTGGTAATTTTGGTAAGGTACTAGGCATCCACTACTTATTTCTAGATGCGGAATATATCAAAGAGGTCAACTTCTGGAGTTTCTTTATCATAGGAGTTTCGCTGGGCGGCTTCATCATGGCATTCCACATTACCTGTTATATTATCGACGGGCCAAAATTCAGCTTCCTTGGGGTACTGCCTCGGCCTTTCACCCAGTTTAGCATCAACAACGCCATTATTCCCACAATCTTTCTTGCCGTTTATATCATATGTCTCTTCCGTTTTCAGATCAACAATGAACCGAGCGATTTCCACAGGATATGGGGAAAAATAAGTGGACTGCTTTCTGGTTGTTTCGCCATGTTTACAGTCCTATTTGGATATTTTCGGTTCACCAATAAAGATATCTTTAAGATACTGGCTTCCAATGTGGATCGTAGGATAAAAAAAACGCCCATGGCTAGGAACAAGGCAATGGACCGCTACAAAAGTGCCAAACAGGAAGACATTCGGATAGATTATTACTTTGATGCTTCTTTCCGTATAAAAAAACCGCCTCTCTATGTCAAGCATATCGACAGAGCATCAATCCTTAAGGTGTTCGATCAAAATCATCTCAATTCTGTCGTCATAGAGTCTCTAGCACTAGTAGGACTCTTACTATTAGGTGTGTTTAGAGAAAGCCCAGTTTTCCAGATACCAGCAGCGGCGAGTGGTATCTTGCTGCTCACGATTTTTCTTATGCTTGTTGGGGCAGTTTCCTACTGGTTCAAAAGCTGGGCTATACCAGCAGCACTTTTTTTTGTACTGACCCTCAACTTCTTGGTTAAGGAAGAAGTCATTACTAAAACTTATCAAGCCTACGGACTCAACTATGGAGATCAAAAAGCCGAATACTCACTTGCCAGCATCATCAGGCTGAACAGCGAAGAAAATCACCAGAAAGACAAGGAAGCCACCCTGACCATCCTAGAAAATTGGAAGAGCAAATTCCCTGAAGATAAAAAGCCGAAAATGATATTCATCTGTTCAAGTGGCGGCGGTCAAAGGGCGGCCTTATGGGCACTTAAGTCGCTTCAAGCTTCAGACAGTGCGACCAATGGCAAAGTAATGCGCAATACCATACTTATGACTGGGGCGTCGGGCGGACTCATTGGTGCAAGTTACTTCCGTGAGCTGTATTTGAGGAAGCAATTAGGTGAGCCGATCAATTTATATTCACAAAGGTATCTGGATAACATTGCACAAGATCTTTTGAACCCCATTATTTTCTCTCTGGTTGTGAACGATTTGTTTATTCGTTATCAGCACTTTGACTATAAGGGATTGCGCTATCCTAAAGACAGGGGATATGCCTTTGAAAGCCTCCTCAACAAAAACACCGACAGCATCCTTCATAAAAGTATAGGAGATTATGCTGATTTCGAGAAAGAGAGCATTATACCCATGATGATCATGGCACCTACTATAGTAAATGACGGCAGAAAGCTTTTTATTTCAGCTCAGCATGTATCCTATATGAATCTGGCCTCGGGCACGGAAGACAACTACGCTTCGCAAAAGATCAAAGGCGTGGACTTCCGCTACCTGTTTAGGGACAATACGCCTGACAGCCTGCATTTCCTTACCGCTCTAAGGATGAATGCCACTTTCCCCTATGTCACACCTAACATCACCTTACCGTCAGATCCACCTATCGAGATTATGGATGCAGGCATTTCGGATAACTTTGGGATCACCGATGCCTTGGGTTTTTTGTCTGTTTTTAAGGACTGGATAGCCGAAAACACCTCCGGCGTAATTATACTTTCGGTAAGGGATTCCGAAAAGAATGCCATCATAGAGAAAAAACCAGCGCCTTCATTTTTTGAGAAAATCTTTACGCCCATTGGAAGTTTGTATAACAATTGGACAAATATTCAGGACATCAACAATGACGACCAAATAAAGCTGGCAAAGATGTGGTTTGAAGGACCTCTGTATCGTGTAGACTTAGAGTATATCACGGGCACGCTTTTCGATCGGCAACCGCTAGCAGCTCAAAACGATGGCCAACCAACCCCTGAGCGGAAACAGATAGAGCGAGCCTCTTTGAGCTGGCACCTTACCTCGCTCGAGAAACAAAACATTGTGGACAACATACAGCTCTATCGAAATCAAAAAGCTTTGGAGAAGTTGAGGATACTCTTGGAGGAAGATGAATAATCCTATCTGTAGGCAGTAGAAGATAAAAACAAAACGCCCTACTTTCTTAGTTATCATGGCTAGGCTCACTTCCAGGTTATGAAAAAACTCCAACGTACCGTCTATTTGCTCCTATTTATTTTTCTCTCGGCAGCAGGTTTATATTTTGCTCGTGGATTCCTTATCCCTCTGGCGCTAGCCGCGGTATTGGCGCTATTGCTAACAGGAGAAAGCAACTACCTAGAGCGCAGGGGCATGAATAGGGGCATCTCTTCTCTGCTATCTGTGCTTTCCCTTATCCTGATTATTGGCATTGTCATTTTTGTGCTTTCTCTCCAAGTCAACAACATCATGGAAGACATGTCTCAAATGAAGGAACGGCTCTCATCGATGGCCAATAATGTAATGCAATGGATAAATGAGAAGTTGGGAATCACTTATTCGGAACAGAAAAAGATGATTGAGGAGAAGGGCAAAGATTCTGCTATACCTGGGGCCCTCCTATCTGGACTTGTCAACATGGTCATCATTGTGGTATATATGTATTTATTGCTGTATACCAGAACTCACATCAAGAAATTCATCCTAAAACTTGTACCTGAGGATGAAAAAGAAAATGCATTGACGATAATCCATCAATCTGTCCAGGTCATCCAAAAATACCTAGGCGGGCTGGGTGCAATGATCGTCATGTTGTGGGTCTTATACAGCATAGGTTTCAGCATAGTTGGGGTAGAGAATGCCATCTTTTTTGCCATCTTATGTGGTTCTTTAGAAATCATCCCGTTCATAGGCAACCTCATCGGTACCAGTGCCACGCTTTTGGCCGTTTTGGTACAAGGCGGAGACAGTAGCGTTATTATTGGTGTCCTCATCACCTACGGAATCATACAGTTCGTCCAGAGCTATATATTGGAACCGTTGATAGTGGGCAAGCAGGTAAGTATAAATCCACTCTTTACCATAATAGCACTTGTGCTTGGAGAGACCATATGGGGCGCTGCAGGCATGTTCCTGGCCCTTCCTCTGCTGGGCATTGTCAAGATTGTTTGTGATCATGTGCCGGATCTACAGCCTTATGGCTTCCTGATCGGCACAGAAAAGGGAGACGGCCAAAGCATGTTGGATAAGTTCAAAAACGTATTGGGCAAGAAGTAACAACCTGACGATACCCAAAAGAATAACGCAGCAGCGGTAGGGATAGAGCGGAAAGCCCGCAGCGCGAAAGCATGAAGGGTGTGACGGACTTAGAGCGATAGCCCGGCCACCGCCATAATCCTCATCGGTACTCCTTCAAAAGGCAATAAAAAAGCCCCGAGAAATCAGGGCTTTGATCCGAAATTCTGTTTTTCTTAAGAGTTGGAATCAGCCTTTCCTGAATTAGGCAGGATATTGGTGATGATGCGAATTCTTTCTTGAGAGTTTGTCGCATTGGATACGATAGTCACCACTTTGTTTTGTCTGCCCATTTTTCCAGCGCTGTTGAATCTCACGGTGATGGAGCCTTCCTTGCCGGGTGCAATGGGATCTCTGGGCCAGTCGGAAGCTGTACAACCACATGTGGTGAGTACATTTGACAGGATCAAAGGCTCTGTACCTGTATTTTTGAAGGTAAAGGTATGTTCAACCTTATCTCCTTGCTTGATATCGCCAAAATCAAAGGAGGCTTCAGCAAAAGTGATTTCAGGGCCAGCAGCTTTATTTTCAGCATTTTGTGCAAACATGGACAAAGACGCCGCCATCAGTAACCCAAAGACGAAGACAGATATTCTTTTCATAATATATTGGTTTAAATTTCAAATAATCCTCTATCGATCAACAATAATCTTGCCTATTTCGATGGAATAAATTTATAACAAAACATTAATAAAAGAAATTCGCATTGAAATTAACTAAAAACAATTCGTCTGTAGCACGGGTAACGGCCGTATACAGCCACCTCACATAGGACCTGTCTACCATTTCGTCTATGAGGTATCCCTGGTCTACAAACACAGCGTTCCATTGACCGCCCTGACTCTTGTGACAGGTAAGTGCATAAGCAAACTTTATCTGCAAGGCATTTAGATACGCATCTTGCTTCAGTTTTTCCTTCATTTCTTTGGGAGAGCGAATGTCTGCGTGAAGGTAGTCTTCTCTTACGGCTTGATAGAGCTTTGCATACTCTTCAGAAGGCAGTGAGGGTGTATAGCTGTGAAGTGTATTGAGAATCACCTTTGCTTCGAATGGCTCCTGGTTGGGGTAGTCTGTGAGCCGCAGTACAAGGTCGGCAAAATTAAGCCCATACATTTGTTCAAACCGCACAATTTTCACTACTTCGACAAAGTCGCCGTTAGCCAAGAAACCTGACTTTGTGTCTGTCGGTTGGTAGTGATAGTTATTTTTCACGATCATGAGAAAGTCTCCTGCCTCGATTTCATTTTCGCTAAAATGGATGCTTCTTCTGATGAAGTGGTTGTACTGAACTGCATTCCTATTGGATCGACAAATAATCGTAGTGTTTTCTACACCATATTTATCATAAGCATACCGAAGGCCATCCTCCAGCTTTTCAGATGTCATCTTATAAATATCTTTGTATGAAGCTGTATTGAATTTGATATCGAATTGTTGTTTATTCAACAAATTGCGCAAGTGAGTAGCATTATCCAAGATCCCAGATTCGCTTTCTTGCCGAACGACTTCAGTGAGCTGTGCTTCAATCACCTCTTTTTTGTATACAGACATTAAGTGTTCTCTTGACAACGCAGGGCTATTCTCTTTCCCAACTGGTGGAAGCTGGGCATCGTCACCTACTAAAATCAGCTGATTGGAAGGATCTTCAAAAACATATCTGAAAAGGTCGGTCAACAATCCGACCCTGCCAAAATCGGCCTCGTCGGTGAGCATCGAGGCTTCATCCACGATATAGATGGTGTCTTTGCTGTAATTTTTTTGTCTCTTAAATTCTAAAGACTCGGAATCGGGGGCAGCGACTTGGCTATAGATCACTTTATGGACGGTGAAAGCTGATTTTTGAGCATAGAGGCTCATTACCTTCGCAGCTCTTCCAGTAGGCGCAAGCAGCATCGATTTTCTTTTGAAAAAAGGCAAAGCTTTTACCAAGGCACTGATGACCGACGTCTTGCCTGTACCGGCATAACCTTTCAAAAGCATACAGGGCACTTGATCCAAAACAAACTTGTCCAAAAGCTTGAAAAACTGCATTTGCCCTACAGTAGGCGTAAAGGAAAAACGTTTGTCTATTATTTCAGATGGTTTTGCCAAAATCTAGGGACTGTAGGATCGAATTCTTTAAAACAAACTGCAATATCGTATTATTATTCCTTTCTTTGCGAATCTAATCCAAATGAGATAAATATGTTGTCGGAAGAAGTGATTAAACAATATGGGCACCACCTACGCACAAGGGTAACTGGTCTTCTCCCAAAAGACAATACTTTGCTTATGGTGAAACATGTGGGTTTCGGAGAGCTAGGATTTTTGTGGTCACCTCCTGGAGGCGGGATGGAATATGGCCTTTCGGCCCCTGAGAATTTAAAAAGAGAGTTTTTAGAAGAGACTGGGCTTGAGATAGAGGTGAAAGACTTTTTATTTGCATGCGAGCTGCTCAAGCCTCCTTTCCACGCCATAGAACTATTCTTCGAAGTAGAAGCCGTAGGTGGAACACTGACGATAGGTAAGGATCCTGAAATGAAAGACGAATACCAAATCATCAAACAAGTCAGCTTTATGTCAATAGATAGTATAGCCACGATTCCTTCAAAAGGTGTTCATAAAGCTTTTCATGGCATCGGACATATAGATGATATATTAAGAAGAAAAGGATATCATCAGATATGACTGCGTAGGGGCTGTCAGCATTCTCAAAATCATAATGATAAAATTAGGTTTTTCTTAAAAATAGCCGATATTTGGATTATGTTTTGCTTAATTTTATTTTTATAATTGCATGTAAAAAAATAAGCAGCATTTTCTGTTAAAATCTAAAGATAGGATCAGGGTGTCCTAATATATAGCATTATAATCTAACATTATTCAAATGAATTTGACTAAAATCTTAACAATCGTTTTCGTGGTGATCAGCATTGGTCTTGCCTATTTTCTGGTAGACAGCATACGAACAGATATTAATGAAGAGAGGCGGATCGCAACAATCGAGGCGAACATTATTGAGAAGTTGAAAATGATCAGGGATGCTCAGGTTGCTTATCAAGCAGTAAATGGCAATTATACTAGCGATTGGGATAAGCTCATCAACTTTGTTGACACAGGGAAAATATACATTACTCAAAGAAGGGAGCATATCATCACTTTGGACTATGGCGCTGATAGTGTAGTAGTGAGCATTGACACATTGGGATCTGTAAACGTCATAGATTCTTTGTTCTCTTCAGAGAAATATCCCAACTTTCAATTGGAAAGATTGCCTTATATACCTGGCAATGAAACCAAGAAATTTGACATATTTGCCGATGAGATCAACAAAGGTGGTGTAAACGTAGATGTGTTTGAAGTGAAAGATCCAGAACCAGTAAACCCTGCCCGATTGAAGAAAAACAGCAGAGGTCCTTTAAGAGTGGGATCACGTACAGAGGTAACTACAGCGGGAAATTGGGAATAGAATCTTGAATGCGTCAATTGATAATTATATCATAAATCAAAAATTAAAAGATGACAGGTTTAATGTTGAAGAACTTCAGCGTTATAACCTGTCTCTTCAGTTGGGCAACCACGACTTTAGAGTAGCCGTAACTGACAATTACACACATAGATGCCTGGTCTTAGAAGACTATACTTTTATTCAATCCGAAGGCATTATCAACACTTTACAAGCTTTATACGAAGAACACCATTTTTTAAAGGCAGGATTCTGGAATACTGTAAAAATCGCTTTTAAGAACAGCTTATTCTCCTTTGTTCCCACCCCGTTATTCTCTAAGGTGAACATGGACGCATACCTCAACGTGAATGTTGGCCTGAAGGATGAGAGCGTCTTCTATTATAAACATGACAAACCGAAGTCTGTCAACGTATTTGGAGCAAACCCTAGATCGATTTCCTTCTTTACGGCCGCATACCCAGGAATAAACTTGCATTTCCTGCATCAGACGAGCGTACTCATAGAAGGATTGCGGCAGTATGAAGACTTTTCCCACCAGAAACATATGTCTCTGTTGGTAGAAAAAAATGCCATCAATATTTTGGTGTATCAAGGTGACTTCTTGTTGTATTGCAATCGCTTTACATTCTCATTGCCTACCCAGATGATGCAATATGTAATGGCAGTAATGCATGAGCTACAACTGGACCAGTACGGCACGAAGGTGATTGCTTGGGGAGACCTTAAGGCAGATTCCCAGATCTTTGAAATTCTACAAACTTATA
>SMEH01000460.1_pt1 | contig 12267 bp, 6 predicted proteins | sample 2456361 | NCBI WGS metagenome assembly SMEH01 (sample SAMN10132587, study PRJNA489261) | soil metagenome | isolation source: day1 control-loamy sand soil ammended | place: USA | reverse complement strand
CGGCTCGGCCAGTACCGTTTCGACCGCTACAAGACCGGCGTCGACGAGCCGCCGGCCGCGCTGCCGGTCACGCTGGTGCATGCAGAGGCTTCGGCTGCAGAGGCCGCCTATCGGGCGAGGCAAGAGGGGGTCGCCGAAGGGGTGCGCTTCGCCCGCGATCTGATCAACGAGCCGGCAAGCGTGATCTACCCCGAAAGCTTCGTCGCCCGGACCCGAGAGGCCTTCAGGGGTATCCCGGGGGTCGAGATCGAGGTGCTCGACGAAGCCGAGCTGCGCCGGCTCGGGATGGGCGCGTTGGTCGGCGTGGGGCAGGGCTCGCCGCGGGGCTCGCGCCTGCTGCTGGTGACCTGGCGCGGCGCCGATGGCCCGCCGCTGGCGCTCGTGGGGAAGGGCATCACGTTCGACAGCGGCGGACTGTCGCTCAAGACGAGCTCGGGCATGGCGGACATGAAGGGCGACATGTCGGGCGCGGCGGCGGTCGTCGGGACAGTGCTGTCGCTCGCGCGCACGCGCGCCCCCGTGCATGTCGTCGCGGTCGCCGCGCTGGCTGAGAACATGCCCGACGGCAACGCCCAGCGCGTCGGCGACGTGGTGCGTACGATCAGCGGCAAGACGATCGAGATCGTCAATACCGACGCCGAGGGCCGGCTGGTGCTCGCCGACGCCGTGCAATACGTCGCCGAGCGGAAGGAGCCGTTTGCGATCGTCGACATTGCCACGCTGACGGGGGCGGCGGTCTCGGCACTGGGGCCCGAGTACGCCGGCCTGTTCACGCGCGAGGACGCGATCGCCGAGCGGATTGCCGAGGTCGCCGAACGGGCCGGAGAGCCGGTCTGGCGGCTGCCGCTGCACCCCGACTACGCCAAGGCGGTCAGGTCCGACATTGCCGACGTCAAGAACTCGGGCACCAGCCCGGCACCGGGCGCGAGCGCGGGGGCGCACTTCATCGAGGCGTTCATCGCCGAGGACATGCCGTGGGCGCACATCGACATGGCGCCGACGATGTGGGCCGACAGCGCCGGGCCGGTCACGCCGAAGGGCGCGACGGGTTACGGCGTGCGCCTGCTCGACCTGCTGGCGCGCGAGTGGCGGCCCGGGAGCTAGGCCACTTGTGTTGCCCCAAGGCCACACCATCTAGGCGCGAGACAAGTTCGAGGGGCACCGCATGAATCTGGAGAAGTTCACCGACCGGGCGAAGGGTTTCCTGCAGGCCGCACAGACGGTAGCCATCCGCTTGAGCCACCAGCGCATCACTCCCGAGCACCTGCTGAAGGCGCTGCTCGAGGATGAAGAGGGCATGGCGGCGCAGTTGATCCAGCGTGCCGGCGGCAACGGCAAGATTGCCGCCGACGAGGTCGACAAGGCGCTCGCCAAGATCCCGGCGGTCTCGGGCAGTGGGGCACAGTCGGCGCCCGGTCTCGACAACGACACCGTGCGCGTACTCGACCAGGCCGAGCAGCTGGCCACCAAGGCGGGCGACAGCTTCGTGCCGGTGCAGCGCATCCTGCAGGCTCTGGCGCTCGCGACGACGACTGCGGCCGGGCAGGCGCTCAAGGCGGCCAACGTCGATGCCAAGGCGCTCGAGGAAGCGATCCGGCAGACCACGGGCGGCCGTACCGCCGACAGTGCCAGCGCCGAAAACGCTTACGACGCGATGAAGAAGTACGCGCGCGACCTCACGCAGGCGGCGCGCGACGGCAAGCTCGACCCGGTGATCGGGCGCGACGAGGAGATCCGCCGCACGATCCAGATTCTCGCCCGGCGGACCAAGAACAATCCGGTGCTGATCGGCGAACCGGGGACCGGCAAGACCGCGGTGGTCGAAGGCTTGGCGCTGCGGATTGCCAACGGCGACGTGCCCGACAGCCTCAAGGGCCGCCGGCTGATGTCGCTCGACATGGGCGCGCTGATCGCCGGTGCGAAGTACCGCGGCGAGTTCGAGGAGCGGCTCAAGGCCGTGCTCGACGAGGTCAAGGGCGGAGAGGGTGACATCATCCTGTTCATCGACGAGATGCACACGCTCGTCGGCGCCGGCGCGTCCGAAGGCTCGATGGACGCTTCCAACCTGCTCAAGCCCGCGCTCGCGCGCGGCGAGCTGCATTGCATCGGCGCAACCACGCTCGACGAGTACCAGAAGTACGTCGAGAAGGACGCCGCGCTGCAGCGCCGCTTCCAGCCCGTCTACGTCGACGAGCCCACGGTCGAGGACACGATCTCGATCCTGCGCGGACTCAAGGAGAAGTACGAGCTGCACCACGGGGTGCGGATCACCGACGGCGCGATCGTCGCTGCCGCGCAGCTGTCGCACCGCTACATCTCCGACCGCTTCCTGCCCGACAAGGCGATCGACCTCATGGACGAGGCGGCGAGCCGCATCCGCATGGAAGTCGAGAGCAAGCCGGAGGAGATCGAGTCCCTCGACCGGCGGATCATCCAGCTCAAGATCGAGGAGCAGGCGCTCGGCAAGGAGACCGACCAGGCCTCCAAGGACCGGCTGGAGGCGCTGCGGCAGGAACTTGCAAACCTCGAGCAGCAGTCGAGCGAGCTGACCACGAGGTGGCAGAACGAGCGCGAGAAAATCCACGCCGAGGCCAAGATCAAGGAGCAGCTCGACCAGGCGCGCATCGAGCTCGAACAGGCGCAGCGCGAGGGTGACCTCGCCCGCGCCGGCGAGCTTTCCTACGGCCGCATTCCCGAGCTTGAGAAGCAGCTCGCCGAGGCCCAGCAACAGCAGGAGAATGCGCTGCTCCGCGAGGAAGTCACCGCCGACGACATCGCCGCGGTGGTCAGCCGCTGGACCGGCGTCCCCGTCGACAAGATGATGGAAGGCGAGCGCGAGAAGCTGCTCAAGATGGAAGAGGTCATCGGCAAGCGGGTGATCGGCCAGGAGCAGGCAATCGAGGCCGTCTCCAAGGCCGTGCGCCGGGCGCGCGCGGGCCTGCAGGACCCGAACCGTCCCCTCGGGTCATTCCTGTTCCTTGGCCCGACGGGTGTCGGCAAGACCGAGCTGACCAAGGCCCTCGCCGAGTTCCTGTTCGATGATGACACCGCGATGGTCCGCATCGACATGTCGGAGTTCATGGAGAAGCATTCGGTCGCCCGCCTGATCGGTGCCCCTCCGGGCTATGTCGGCTACGAGGAAGGCGGCGTGCTGACCGAGGCGGTCCGCCGGCGGCCGTACCAGGTCGTGCTGTTCGACGAGGTCGAGAAGGCGCACAGCGACGTGTTCAACGTGCTGCTGCAGGTGCTCGACGACGGGCGCCTGACCGACGGGCAGGGGCGGATGGTCAACTTTGCCAACACGCTGATCATCCTGACCTCGAACCTCGGCAGCCAGTACCTGTCGAACCTCGACGAGGGACAGAAGGTCGAGGACGTCGAGCCGCAGGTGATGGAAGTCGTGCGCGCACACTTCCGGCCCGAGTTCCTCAACCGGCTGGACGAAGTGATCCTGTTCCATCGGCTTGCGCCCGAGCACATGGCGCCGATCGTCGATATCCAGGTCGCGCGGGTGCAGAATTTGCTCAAGGACCGCAAGATCACGCTGGACCTGACCGATGCGGCCAAGCGCTGGCTCGGGCGGGTCGGCTACGATCCGGTCTACGGCGCGCGTCCGCTGAAGCGCGCGATCCAGCGGTACCTGCAGGACCCGCTGGCAGACAAGCTGCTCGCCGGCGAGATTCCGGACGGAAGCACGGTCAGGATCGACGAGGGCGACGGGGAGCTGAAGATGGTCGTCGGCTAACCGTCGGCCAGCGGTCCTAGAGTCTCCCGCAGGGGTCCGAGCCATTCGGCATAGGGGCGCCAGATCTCAATGCCGTCGCGGTTGAGGGGGCGGCGCACCTGTTCGCTGCTCGGCGTGCGCACGACGCGGTCGAGCTTGTGGAATTCGAGTACCGCCGGGTCCCAATCGAGGCCGAGGTAGTCGAGGGCGGCGCGGACTTCGCGTTCCGGATCCTCGACCAGCCGCTCGTATTTCACGTGATGGACCATCCCGGGCGCTACGGCGTCGAGGTGCGTCATCAGGCGAACGTAGTCGACGTAGCATTGTCCGATGTCGCGCAGCGCAAATGACGAGGCGTGCGCGCTCGAAAACGACTGCGTGAAGTTCGAGAAGCAGCAATCCATCGGGTGCCGCCTGATGTCGATGAACCGGGCCTGCGGCAGAATCCGGCGGATGAAGAGGATGTTGCTCCAGTTGTGCGGCAGCTTGTCGACGAACAGGCGCTTGCCGGTCTTGCGGTGCCAGCCGGCGCGGCGGAGGTAGTCCCGGCCCATCGCCGCGGCCTGCTCGGGACTCAAACCGGCGATGAGCTGCGGCACAGTCACTCGCCCGCGCCGGGTCGCCATTTCCATGGCGGTGCGGAGGATCGCCGGAGCGTAGGGCAGCTCGCCGGCAGCCTCGACCTCGGGATGGCTTGCGAGCATCTGTTCGAGCAGGGTGGAGCCGGAACGCGGAAGGCTGACGATGAAGACCGGAATGCTCTCGTCGATCGGCTCGGCATCGAGCGAGCGGATGAACGCCGGATGGACGGTACGCTCGATCTCGGCGACCTCGGCGGTGAGCTCGCGCGCATCGTAGCGAAGGCTTTCGGCGCGCTGGCGGTTGCCCTCGGAATAGTGCTCGAAGGCTTCGCGGTAGCGGGCCCGGTCGTGCAGGGCCCGGGCCAGGGCGAAGTGCAACGGGGCGCTGTTGCGCTCGTCGATGGCGATGGCGATCGCTTCGCGCATTCGGGTTATGTCGTCGTCGGTCAGGATCGGGCGTCTTATGCTGGCAAGGCCCCACCACGCCTCGCCGCATTCGAAATCCACGTCGATCGCCCGGCGATAGGCCGCGACGGCCTCGTCGACGCGTCCGGCCGCGCGCAGGCTGTGCCCCCAGGCGATCCACCCGGCCGGCTTGTCGGGATGCTCTCGAACGTGAGCTTCCTGGAGCTTCATCGCCTCGTCGTGCCGCCCCAGCTTGGTGAGGATGTGCGCGTGCAGGGCACGCAGGACCGGGTCGTCGCGCTCGCGCTCGAGCTGCTCGAACTCCGTGAGTGCCTCGGTCAGCCGCTCCTGCTGGTTTAGCAATGAGGCCAGCGACCGGCGCGTCTCGAAGCTGCGTTCGCCGCGAGCGAGGGCCCGGCGCAGGAAGTGTTCGGCCTGACCGAGCGCGCCGAGCTGCATCGCGGTCTGGCCGAGCTGGGCCAGTCCGCGCGGTTCTTCCGGATGCTGGCGCAAGTGGCCGATCAGGACCTGAGCCGCCTGTTCGAGCCGCCCTTCCTCGGCCAGCGCGGCTGCGCGGCCGAGCGCCGGATAGCCGGCGACCGTCGTATCGGTCGAGATCGTCACTGCCCGCCCCTCATGTGTAGCCCAGCAGCGCGCGCAGTCCGGGCGCGTGGTAGTCGACGAGCGCGCGGTGCTGCGGCCCGAGCTTGTCGGGCAGAGGCAGGGTCACGCCGGAGAGGTTCTCGCGCGCAGTTCCGCTCTGCTTGCGGTCCGAGCCCGTGCGCACGCGGTCGCGCCAATCCGCGGGCATGTCGATCCCGCACGCGTCGAGCAGGCCGGCGAAGAACGTCTCGGCTGCGTCGCTGTCGAGGTCGCCGACGTGCCGGACCAGGTCCTCGAACTTGACCGGATAGACGCGCGCTCCGAGCCAGGCCGCGGCATTCAGTTCGTAGATGTCGTGGAGCGAGGGCGCCTTTCCCGGCAGCCCGAAGATCATCATCGTCAGCAGCTCGTCGGCATCGAGTGCGCCCGAGCGCAAGTGCTCGACGTTGCCGGAGAACTGTTCGGAAAGAAAGAACCGCGCGCGCGCGATGACCCAGTCGTAGGGGTCGCGGTAGAGCAATATCCGGCGCGCCGGCGCGGTCTCGATCGCCGAGGCGTCGGCGAGGAACAGGTGGCCCCAGCTCAGCCTGGGAGCGCGCGGGTCGAACGCCGCGAGATGCTGCTTGAGGTTGGCCCACTGGATGAAGTCGGCCGCGTACTGTTGCTCTACGGGCACGAACATCCGCACGATGTTGCGCAACAGGTGGCTGCCGCTCTTGGGCACGCTGTTGAGGAAGACCGGCTGCCGCAGCGGTGTCTGCGCGAAACGGGCGTTCTCCGCATCGAGCGTGTCGCGTTGCACCAGAATTCTCGGCATGGGTGGCGAACGAGCTCCTTGCCGGGCTGATAACAGAACGGGCGGCATGTCGCCACGCCGCCCGTTCCGTTTGTCCGACGCCAGGGGTGGCGTCAGAAGTCCACGCTCAGGTCGATGAACGCGCGCCGCCCGACGAAGCTGTACTGCGACGCCGCAACGACCGGGCCGAGCATCGAGATCTGGGCGCCGTTGAGCACGGAAACCCGCGGCGGACGCCGGTCGAAGATGTTGCTGACGCCGGCCGTGATCGTGAAGTGCTCGCTGAGGTCGTAGCTCAGCGAGGCGTTGTGATAGAACACGGCGGGCGCCGTCAGGTCCGGGCAATAGGTGCCGTAGGCCACGGTGTTCTGGATGCACGGATCGCCGCCGTTGTCTTCGAGGAAGTCCTCCATGTTCGATGTCGCGCCGATGACGTTGACACCGTAGAACACGCTCAGGCCATCGAACGGCGTCTGCCAGTTCAGGCGGAAATCGCCGACCCATTTGGGTGAACCGGCCTCCCCGTTGTCGGACTCGGGGCTCGAGGCGTCCAGCAGCACTATCGTGTCGCGCGTCTGCCAGGTCATGTCGGCGGTCAGATTCACCGCGCCCCAGCTGCCGAGGTCCTGGCGCAGGTTGACGGTGACATCGACGCCGCTGTTGCGCTGGCTGGCGATGTTGATGAACTTGTCGAACACCTCGTTGACGTTGTGCGGCGCCGCCGACTGGCCGCGCGTGAACAGGCTGCACAGCGGATCGTTCGGGAAGTCCTCCGAGCTGTAGCACCCGAACAGGATGTTGCGGGCCCCGAGCTGGGCGATCTCGCCTTCGACCTTGATGTCGAAATAGTCGACCGCGATGCTGAGGCGCGTGTCCCCGAGGAAGTCGAACTGCGGCGTGAGCACACCGCCGACGACCCATGCTCGCGAGGTTTCCGACTCGAGCACGCCGAGGCCGCCCTGGGATACGGCGGTCGCGGTAACGCCCGTTGCCGGATGGTCGGCCGGAATGCCGTCGGCCGCGCAGTTGTCGGCGATACGCTGCGAGATGCGCCCGGCGGCGAGTTCGGCGCCCCACTGGCGGCACGGATCGATCGCGCGCTGCGACGGGAAGCTCGTCTCGTCAGCAAGGAACTGTTCGAACAGGGCCGGCGCGCGGAACGAGGTGCCGTAGCTGCCGCGGAGGCGCAACCAGTCGTTGAGCTCCCAGTTCAGGCCGAGCTTGTAGGTGAAGTTGCCGTTGTCCTTGTGCGTCTCGCCGTCGGATTCGCGCGTAGCGCTGACGTTGGTCAGGCGCCCGCCCGCGGACAGCGTGAAGTCCTGGAAGAACGGCTGGTTGGCAAGGATCGGAACGCGGACTTCGGCGAAGAACTCCGAAGTGTTGCTGTCGCCGGCGGTGATGCCCGAAGTCGATGCGCCCCACGCGTTGCCCGCACGGGTGATCTCGCCCGGGACGTCCTCGATCTTGTCCTTGCGCAGGGTGGCGCCGAACGCGGCCGAGACGGCACCGGCCGGGAGTTCGAACAGGTCGCCCGAGACCGAGCCTTCGAAGGTCAGCTGGGTGTAGAGCGTGCGGCCCTCTTCCCAATCGAACAGGAAAGCGGCCTGCTCGGGAGTGATGTCGCCGGCGAGGAAGTACGGATCGAGCCACGGAATGTCGATGCACTGCTTGCCCGATACCGGGGTCACCGTGCCGACACATGATCCGAACTGGAAGTAGCCCGTGTCGTAACTGTCCTGGAGGATCTGCTCGGTGCGGTAGCGGCCGACGCTGCGGCTGTACTGGGTGTAGGCTTCCCAGCGCCAGCTCGAGTCCCCGCCGAAGCCGCCGCGCAGCCCCGCGACACCGCGATAGTAGTCGACCGTCTGGCTGGAGTCTGAGTGGTCGGTGATCGCCGTCGGACTAATGTAATTGACGCCGGTCCAGCCCGCGCCCCAGTAGTTGTAGCCGTTGGGCGAGCCGGTGCCGTAGAGGTCGCCCGTGTAGCCGAAGGTCCAGAACTGGCGCCAGCCGTTCTGGTAGGTCTCGCGGCGGTTGTAGAGGAACTCGCCGAACAGCTCGACCGTGTCGGTGACTTCGAACGAGGCTTCGGCATAGACCGTGTAGAGATCGGTCTCCGGGATGATCGTCTGAGCTTCGACGAACGGGTGGTAGGCGTTCTGGACCGCGGTCGTCTCCGGGCTGTATCCGACCGGGAACCAGCCCGCCGGCATGCCGAAGTCGCCCGGGTAGCTGGGCGCGCCGTAAGTCGGGATGCCCAGCGTCTCTCCGGGATACTGGTACTGCATCAGCACGGTCTGGCCCCGCGGCGAGGTGTTGACGCCGGTGTTGGGGCCGCCGGGCCCGTCGAGCTGCAGGTTGTCGATCAGGTTGTAGGTCCAGACGTGACCCCAGCGCAGGTCCTCGCAGTGATAGGTACCGGTGCGTGGGTCGATCAGGTCGGCGCGTTCGCCGCTCGGCGTGAAGATGTAGGCTTCCGGGCAGGCGAGATAGCTGCGGTCGCCGCGCGCCAGCTCGTTGGTGTGCGAGTAGTCGCCGGCGATCAGGAAGTGGCCGCGGCCGAAGTCCTTCCCCCAGATCGCGTTGACACGATACTGCTCGCCGCCGGAATCGAGCGGTGCCGAGACGTTGGCGCCGATCTGCAGGCCGTCGATGTTCGACTTGGTGTTGATGAGCACGACACCGGCGACCGCGTCCGAACCGTAGACCGACGAGGCGCCAGTCTTGAGGATCTGCACGTCCTGCGCCAGCGACACCGGCAGCACGTTGAGGTCGAACGAGGAGACCGCGCCGCGCGTACCCGCCGGTCCGGCGCGGCGGCCGTTGAGCAGCACGAGCGTGCGGTTGGCGCCGAGACCGCGCAGGTCGATGGTCTGCGCGCCCGGCCCGCCGTTGGTCACGAAGTTCGACGAAAGGGCGGAGGTGATCTGGGTGGAGCCCGCCGCGATCGGCGAGCTCTGCAGCATGGAGGCCGTGTCGAACCGGCCTTCCTTGATCGCGATCTCGGGATCGATGATCGTGATCGGATCGGGGCTGTTGAACGCGGTGGTCCGGCCGATGCGCGAACCGACCACGACGATCGTGCCCTCCTGGGCGCTCGATTCCTCGGCGGCTGCGGCAACTTCGGCCGCTGACTCTTCGTCCTGGGCCAGGACGGGTTGCGCCGTTAGCGCGACGCACAGCGCGATAGGCGCCGCAGCGCCATTCAAACGAGTTCGGAACTTCACTGGCCAGTCCCCCGAATTATCGCCAGCTCTGCCGGCAGTCCGCTAGCGTTGCGGCGCTTCGTCGGGCCTGATCTTTGTCCGAACCGAAGCAGCGCAACGGTCGAAACTTTGCGGAAGGCTGGACTGGTTTCAATTCAAATTACATTCAGGTTCGGCATTCGCCGAGTCATGTGGTAAACGTAACACAGCCCGCGTCTGGTGCATCTCTCCGCCATTGTCGAACGAATGCACCCATCTTGTGCATAAGGGTCGGCCCGGGCCGTCGCGGCTTGACCGGACGAAGGGCGCGGCTAAGGGCCGAGTGGACGAGGCGCCGGCCGTCCGGGCCAGGCGGACGCAGAGCAGGAAAGGCTGCCAGATGAAGATCGATTCCACGATCGCGGCCGTGGTCACCGGAGGGGCTTCGGGCCTCGGCGAGGCGAGCGCCCGGGCGCTTGCGGCCAAAGGCGCGAAAGTCGCGCTGTTCGACCTCAACGAGGAGCGGGGCCGGGCGGTCGCCGAGGAGATCGGCGGCATCGCCTGCAAGGTCGACGTTTCGGACGAAGCGTCGGTGGATGCCGGTTTCGCCAGGGCGCGCGAGGCTCACGGTCAGGAGCGCGTGCTGGTCTGCTGCGCCGGCATCGGGACGATCGGCAAGACGATCAGGCGCGACCGCGAGACGGGAGAAATCAGCCACCTGCCGGTCGAGCTGTTCCTCAAGACGCTCAAGGTCAACCTCGTCGGCACGTTCCAGTGCGTCGCCAAGTCGGCGGCCGGGATGATGACGCTGGACGGGCTCGAGGACGGCGAACGCGGGGCGATGGTCTGCACCGCCTCGGTCGCCGCGGTGGATGGCCAGATCGGCCAGGTAGCCTACTCGGCATCGAAGGCGGGCGTGGCCGGGATGACCCTGCCGATCGCACGCGATTTCATGTCGGAGGGCATCCGCATCAACACCATCCTGCCGGGCATCTTCAACACGCCCCTGCTGGCCGGGCTGCCCGAGAAGGCCCAGCAATCGCTCGCCGCCGCGGTGCCTTTCCCCAAGCGGCTCGGCCGTCCCTCGGAGTATGCCGATCTCGTCATGCTGATGCTCGAGAACGGCTACTTCAACGGGGAGACCGTGCGGCTCGACGGGGCGATCCGCATGCCGCCGAAATAGCGGCGTCCGCGCATGGCCGGCTGGCACATAGGGGTGATCGGCGGATCGGGGCTCTATGAAGGGGCCACGCTCGACGATGCGCAGCAGATTCCCATCGCGAGCGCCTTCGGAGAGCCGTCGGGGCCGGTGACCACCGGCACGCTGGAGGGGGTGCGCTTCACGTTCATCGCGCGCCACGGAGAGGGGCACCGGCTGTCTCCCTCGCAGGTCAACTATCGGGCCAATATCGACGTGCTCAAGCGCTGCGGCGTGACCGACGTGCTGGCGATCTCCGCGGTCGGTTCGCTCAGGGAGGAGCTCGCTCCGGGCGATTTCGTCGCGGTCGACCAGTTCATCGACCGCACGATGGGCCGCCAGCACAGCTTCTTCGGGCCCGGGCTCGTCGCCCACGTCGGCATGGCCGATCCGGTCGACGACGCGCTCTCGAGCGCGCTCTGGCGAGCGGCGGTGGCGGTCGGCGCCCGAGCGCATCGAGGCGGCACCTACGTGTGCATCGAGGGGCCGCAGTTCTCGACCCGCGCCGAGTCGAACCTCTACCGCAGCTGGGGCGTCGACGTGATCGGCATGACGAACCTGCCGGAGGCGCGCCTGGCCCGCGAGGCCGAGCTCCCCTACGCGACCGTCGCGCTGGTGACCGACTACGACTGCTGGCATCAGAGCGAAGAGGACGTGAGCGTGGCCGCGGTGCTCGCGCTCGTTCAGCGCAACGTCCAGACCGCCCAGCGCATCCTGCGCGAAGTGCTTCCCAACCTGCCCGATCCGGCGGAGAGCCCCGCGTCGCGCGCGCTCGATCACGCGCTGATCACCGCGCCCGGCCGCATCTCCGCCGAAGCGAAGCAGAAGCTGGCGCCGCTCGTCTCGCGGCTCCTGTCGTAATCGAAGAGGAACGAATCAGCATGTCGTCGATGCTCGTGGTGGGCTCCGTCGCCCAGGACACCATCCACAACAACCTCGGGACCCACCCCTACGTCCTCGGCGGCTCGGCCGTCTTCGCGTCGCTCGCCGCCGCGCACTTCGTGGCGCCGCGGATGGTCGGCGTGGTCGGGACCGACTTCCCGGACAGCTCGGTCCGTCTGTTGGCCGACAAGGGCGTCGACGTGAGCGGGCTCGAGATCGTCGAGGGCCGCACCTTCCACTGGGAAGGCCGTTACAGCCCGGATCTCACGAGCCGCGAGTCGATCAAGACCGAGCTCAACGTCTTCGCGGAGTTCCACCCGAAGATCCCCGACGCCTTCCGCGACACGCCCTACGTGATGCTCGGCAACATCCACCCGAGCCTGCAGATCGAGGTTCTCGAGCAGATGCGCGAGCCGAAGCTCGTCATCGCCGACACGATGAACTTCTGGATCGAGGGCACGCCGGACGAGCTCGCCAAGATGCTGGCGCGCGTGCACCTGCTCGTCATCAACGAGGAGGAGGCCCGCCAGCTCTCGGGCGTCTACAACATCGCGCTCGCGGCGAAGAAGCTCCTGGCGATGGGCCCGAAGATCGTCGTCATCAAGCGCGGCGAGTACGGCGCCCTGCTCTTCGAGGGCGACGACATCTTCAGCGCCCCGGCCTATCCGGTCGAAGAGGTGCTCGATCCGACCGGCGCGGGCGACACCTTCGCGGGCGGGATGCTCGGCTTCATCGCGAAAGAGGGCTCGACCGATCGGGCGATCCTGCGCCGCGCGGTCGTCTACGGGTCGGCGCTCGCGTCGTTCTGCGTCGAGGGCGTGTCGGTCGACCGCCTGCGCGCGGTCACGAAGGAGGAGATCGAAGAGCGCTACCTCGCGTTCGCTCGTCTGGCT
>SMEH01000454.1_pt1 | contig 12369 bp, 9 predicted proteins | sample 2456361 | NCBI WGS metagenome assembly SMEH01 (sample SAMN10132587, study PRJNA489261) | soil metagenome | isolation source: day1 control-loamy sand soil ammended | place: USA | reverse complement strand
CCTGCTTCGGCGAAGCGGTCCCCGCCCAGGCCATCGCGCAGGTCTGCGAGCTCGCCTGGCAGATCCGCGGGCAGGCGGAGGGCCGTCAGGTCGAGGGCGCCAAGGTCGGCCTCGCGATCAACCAGGGCCTCTTCGGGCACGGCTCGGCCGTCATCGTCAAGGGCTGATGGGCGTCGAGCTCCTCTTCGCGCTGCGATTCGCGAAGTTCCTCGCGATCGCGCTCTTCCTCGCAGGCCTCGCCGCGACCTTCGCGAGCGAGCGCCTCGAGGCGAAGAGGCGCTCCGTCGGCCTCCTCGTCGCGCCCGGATTCCTCCTCACCTGGGGCTTCGGCTTCGCGCTGGCGATGCTGGTGGGCCATTCGCTGTTCGCCCCCTTCATCCTGTACACGCTCCTCGCGTCGTTCGTGGCGCTCCAGGCGGCCCTCTTCTACGGGCTCGCCGAGGACCGCCCGCGAAGGAACCCGCTCCGGATCGCCGTCCTCTGCGTGATCGCGAGCTTCTACTTCATGGTCTATCGCCACGCGCTCTGAGCGCGCTCAGCCCGCGGCGGAAGCGCGCTGCGCCTCGGCGGCGGCGAGCTTCATCTGCATCTTCATCAACGCCTCCATGATGTAGGGCTTGGCGAGGATGAGGCCGTTCACCGAGGAGTCGAGCGCCGTGCAGAGCCCGTTGAGCATGGCGAGCGTGCGCCCGTAGAGCACCACGTCCGTCGGGATGTGGATGCCACGGATCTGGTCGAGCGTGCCCTTCACGTCGTCGCGGATCTTCGCGAAGTCGAGCTTCTTCACCTCGTCGGGCGAGAGGTCGTAGTAGCGCTGGAAGAACTCCTCGACGATGGGGCGGGCCAGCTCGGCCTCCGCGGCCGTGACGAAGCCGAGCCCGACCATACCGGCGAGGAAGCCATCCACGTCGCGCACGAGGTAGGCGAACGACGTCTTGACCACCTGCGCCTGGAATTCCTCGGGGAAGACCTTCACCTGGCCGAAGTCGAGGATGCAGAGGCGGAGCTCGCCGTCCTCCACGCGGAAGAGGATGTTGCCGGGGTGCGGATCGCTCTGGAAGACGCCGTCGACGAAGATCATGTGGGTGTAGGCGGCGATGATCCGCTTCATGATCTCGTGGACGTCGGCGCCTTCGCGCTCGAGCGCCTCACGGTCCGTGACCTTGTAGCCCTCGAAGAAGGTCGTGCAGATCACGCTGCCCGTCGTGTACTCGTCGACGACCTCGGGGATGGTCACGCCCGGGAAGCCGGCGAGGTTCTTTCCGATCATCCGCGTGTACTCGGCCTCTTGCCGGTAGTCGAGCTCGGTCTCGAAGGCGCGGCGCACCTCGTCGTAGATCACCGAGAGCTTCACCTTGGGCACGAAGATGTTGAAGAAGGGGATGGCACGGCGGACGTTCGCGAGATCGATCGAGAGCTTCAGATCGATGTCGGGGTACTTCACCTTGAGCGCCACGTCGCGGCCGTCCTTGAGGCGCGCCCGGTGGACCTGCCCGAAGCTCGCGGCGTTGACCGACTCGTGCGCGATGGTCTCGAAGATCTCGTCGGGGTGCGCGCCGAGCTCTCGCGTGAGGTGCTCCTCGACCACGGACCACGGGCTGGGATCGACCTTGTCCTGGAGGAGCGAGAGGCGCGTCGTCCACTCGCGGGGCAGGAGATCGACGCGCATGGAGAGGATCTGCCCGAGCTTGATGAAGGCGCCGCGCATGCGCACGGCGAGCCGATAGAAGCGCTCGGCGTGGCGCTCGTGCGCCGCCTTCCACGTCGCGGGCGGGACCTTCCAACCGAGGTACCGCGAGCGGAACCAGAGCCAGAAATAGCTCAGGTAGATCGGCGCGAGGTGCGTGAAGACGAGGAACCCTCGGGCAACGGTGTGGAAGAGTCGCTTCATGGAATCGCGGAGTATACGGGCCAACCGAGCTCGGCGGCCAACGGAGGAGCGCGCCCTCCGCCGCGCTTCCATGTATGCTCTCGGCCGATGAGCTCGTTCTTCACGTTGCCCCGTCCCGACGGCGTCTCCGTCTACGTGCACGCCTTCCGCGCCGAACGCCCTCGCGCGATGCTCCTGGTCGTCCACGGCATGGCCGAGCACGGCGGTCGGTATGCGCGCTTTTCGGCCCGCGCGAACGCCGCGGGCATCTCGGTCTTCGCTCCCGACCTCCGCGGCCACGGGAAGACCGCGCGACGCCCCGAGGAGCTCGGCCACATGGGCGATCACGACGCGTTCGAGCTCACCGTCGGCGATCTCGAGGCGCTGCTCTCCCATCTCCGCACACACGAGGGCGACCTGCCCATCGCCGTGCTCGGCCATTCGATGGGCTCGTTCATCTCGCAGCTCTTCCTCTCGCGCTCCCCGAAGATCTTCGCCGCCGTCTTCTCCGGCAGCACCGGCAAGCCGCCCATCTTGGGGCAGCTCGGCCGCGCCCTCGCGCGCGTGGAGCGGCTCCGGCTCGGCGCCTCGGGCAAGAGCCCCCTCCTCCACGCCCTCTCCTTCGAGGACTACAACAAGCGCTTCGCGCCCAACCGGACCGAGGCCGACTGGCTGAGCCGCGACGAGGCCGAGGTCGACGCCTACGTCGCCGATCCGCTCTGCGGCTTCCAGTGCTCGACCGCCACGTGGGTGGAGCTACTCGACTGCCTCGCCACCCGGCTCGGCCGCGCCAAGCTCGCGCGCTGGCCCAGGGTGCCCGTCCTCGTGGTGAGCGGCGACGCCGACGGAGTGGGCGAGATGGGCAAGGGGCCCCGTAAGCTCCACGCGCTCCTCCGCGACGCCGGCTTCGACGCCGAGCTCGCGCTCTACCCGGGCGGCCGCCACGAGATGCTCAACGAGATCAACCGCGACGAGGTCGAGACCGAGATCGTGAGCTTCCTCGAGCGCGCGCTCGAACGACGCTGACCCGACGAGAAGGAGGTACGAGATGACCCGAGGTAGACGAGACCAGACCCCGCGGCGGCTCCGCGCCCTCTTCGGATGCGCGTTCCTCGCGCTCGCGGCCTTCGGCTGCATCGGGGACGCCTGCGAGTACGACCCGAAGGACGAGGTCACCCGCGGCGACAGGAAGGTGCTCGACTTCTACTACCAATGCCTGAGCGCGAAGTGCCCGCTCGACGGAGGTCGTGAGCTCCCGCCCAATCCCGACGAGCCGATTGGCTCGCTCCACGTGGTCTTCGTGGAGGCCCGAGGCGGCGGCGGCGATCCCATGCCCGCCTATCGCTTCGAGTCGGACGATCCCGAGGTCTTCGAGATACGCGAGGTGGGCTGCGACGGCACGTGCACGCTCTTCGGGTGCGAGTACGAGCTCGAGTGCGCGGCGCCGTACGTCTATCACGTGAGCCTCCGGCCGCTCCGCGCCGGCTCGGCCAAGCTCCTCGTCTACGACGAGCACGACACCCTGGTGGACTCCGCGACGGTGACGATCCGCCCCGCCTCCGACGCCGGCACCTGAATCACCACATCGTCGCAACGCGCACCACAAGACGAGCGTCTTCCGTGCGGAGATCGTTTACGGCGAGGCGCGTCCGAGGATATGGTGACGGTGAGAACATTATCGTCCAAAGACCTGGACCGGTGGTGCGCATGGGATCCGTTCGAACTCTTCTCCGCTTCGCCTGCATCGGGAGCCTCGCGGCGCTCCTCGCCGCGGGTTGCGCCAGTGGAAAGCCGACCCCGCTCGATCCGGACGGCGGTGACGAGCCCCAGCCCATCGAGCCGTCCCTCGTCCCCGCGACGATCCGCACGGTGGTGAACTCCACGACGATCAAGGCAGGATCGCTCCTCCAGGTGGAGTGCCACGTCTTCGACGCCGACGGAGAGCGCATCCTCGAAGTCTCGCCGCGCGTCACGCTCGAGCCTCGCTACCTCTTCGACGACTCCGAGGGGGAGATCGTCGCGACCACCGTCGGCGAGGCGCACGTCGCGTGCTCGCTCGCGGCGTACGGCCTCTACGACGACGGCGTCGACGTCTCCATCGTGCCCGGGCCGCCGCACAGCGCCATCACGCGCCTCTCGAGCGATCAGATCGTGGCGGGCGAGCGCTCCACGGCCGTCTGCCACGTCTACGACGCCTACGGGAACGAGGTGGAGGACTTCGAAGCCGGGCTCTTCGTCTCGCCCACGGGACCGGGCATCTCCGTCGACGCCTTGGACGTCTCGATCACGAGCTCGGGCACCTACGAGGTCTCCTGCGCCGTCAGCGGCGCGTCGATCACCGAGAGCGACTTCCTCCGCGTGGATCCTGCGCTCCCGCACTCGATGACCCTGGGCCTGCGCCCCGAGCGCGCGCCCTTCCGCGTCCAGGATCAGACGCTCCTCGAGGCGGACGTGCGCGATCGCTTCGGGAACCGCGTGACCGGCGCGGTGCTCGCCTACTCGGCGACGGGCGGCATCACGCAGCAGAACGGCGCGCGCTTCACCTTCGTCTCCGATGGCTCCGCCACGCTCCGTGCGGTGGTGACCTCGCCCATCGATCCCGACGTCGCCGAGGTCTCGGCGTCGCTCCCCGTCGACGTGAACACCACGGGCCCGGCGATCGAGTGCCTGCGCCTCGGCACCAACGAGCCTTCGCACGCGTTCATGGTCCATCACGCCAACTTCGCCGAGCCCGTGAGCTTCCGCGTGCGCGTGAGTGACGAGTTCGCCGTGTCCGAGGTCCGCATCGGCGGCGCGGTCGCCACCCAGGAGTCGCCGGGCATCTACCGCGCGAACCGCACGCTGGGCTGGGGCGTGAACTTCGTCGACGTGGTCGCGCGCGACGCCCACGGGCTCGAGAACAGCCGCACGTGCTTCATCCTCGCCTCGGACAAGTGGACGGGGGAGGCGGCCTTCATGGACGGGGCCGTCGGTTTCCGGATCAATCAGTCCGCGGTCGGCCCTGGCACCAAGGGCCAGCTCACCTCGCTCAACGAGATCCTCCGCCGTGTGCTCAACAGCGCGGCGCTCAAGACGATGGTCGACCAGGGCCTTCCGTCGCTCCTCAACAACGGGGGCTGCGGCGTTGGGGCCTGCTATCCCGACGTGAGCTACAACCGGGGGAGCCTCAACTGGGGCGAGGTGTCGACCGCGCTCACGCTCACTGCCGGTGGGCTCCGCGTGCAGGCGACCATCCCCGACGTGCGCCTCAGCGTGAGGGCCTGCGGCACCACGTGTTGCATCGGCGGTTCGACGATCACGGCCCGCGCGAGCTCCATCAGCGCCACCATCAACCTGAGCCTCAAGCTCGAGAACGGCGTGCTCCGCGCGGGATTGGCGGGCACACCCACCGTCAGCGTGGGCAGCGTGAGCCTCGACGGCTCGGGCTTCTGCGGCTTCCTCGTGAACCTCATCCAGAGCTTCCTCACCGGGACGCTCCGCGACGGAATCCGCGACGCGCTGCAGGACTTCATCGGCGGTCAGGTCGGTCCGATGCTCGACGACCTCGTCTCGAGCCTCGACATCTCCTCGCTCGGCTCGAGCTTCCAGGTGCCGCGGCTCGACGGTGCGGGGAACGTCTCGCTCGGCTTCGGCATCCGCCTGAGCTCGCTGGACATCCAGGCGGACAACCGCCTGCTCCTCGGCATCGGCACCCGGTTCACGCCCGGCGCGAACGCGCACAACCGGCCGACGCTCGGCGTCGCGCGGCGCGCCGATCCGGTCCTCCTCGATCCGCCCGTCTCGTCCCCCCGCACGATCGGCCTCTCGTTCTACGAGAGCGCGATCAACCAAGTGCTCCACGCGCTCTGGCGCGGCGGGCTCTTCCAGGCGGAGCTCGATCTCGGCAGCGGCGCGCGGGTGGGCATCGACGCGCTCATCCCGCCCGTCGCGCACATCCAGGGGAGCGGCATGAGGCTGATGCTCGGCGGCGTACGCGCCACCGTGCGTGTGCCCCCCCTCATCGACGATCCCCCCTTCTCCGTCGTCTTCGGCGGCGTCGCCACGGCGAGCGTGAGCCTCGTGGGCGAGACGCTGCACTTCGGCAACGTGTCGATCAACACGGCGAACGACCTCTACGTCTCGTTCGACGACCCCATCAGCGACGAGGCGCGCCAGGTCCTCACCTCGGTGCTCGGCAACGTGATCGAGCGCGTGCTCTTCGACGCCTTGAACGACGGCCTGCCCGCGATCCCGATCCCGTCGTTCACGCTCCCCGACGACATCGCGAGCTTCGGTCTCCCCGCGGACGCCGAGCTCGGCATCACCTCGCCGGCGCTCACGACGCAGGGCAGCCACTTCCGCCTCCAGGGCGCCTTCGGAATTCGGTGAACGTCATGCGCGTACGCCTCGCGATCCTCGGTTTGCTCGGCCTCGCCCTCGCCGCCTGCGGTGACGCCGGGAGCGGCGACGATGGCGGCGGAAAGGGCCTCGACGCCTGGGAGCTCACGCTGCACGTGAGCCCCGCGCAGAGCACCTATCTCCCGGGTGAGCTCGTCAAGGTCGAGCTCGAGATCCGCGACGATCGCGGCGTCCTCGTGGTCACCCCGCTCCCCACCGTGTGGAGCGCCGTCGGTGCGAAGGCCGAGGGCGAGGGCGCGTTTCGACTCGAGAGCTCCGAGAACCTCGCGACGATCACGGCCTGCCTCGAAGGCGAGGGCGCGCCGTGCGTCACGGCGGAGCTCCCCGTCGATCGCTCTCCGCCGACGCTCGTCGTCGAGCGCCCCGCGCCCGGCGATCACCTCGTGTCCGCCGACACGGACGGGCACATCGTGGTGGAGGGAGTCATCACCGACACGAACCCGGCCGCGCGCCTCGCCGTCTACGTGAACGGCACGCGCGCGACGATCGAGGCCGATGGTCGCTTCTCGCTCGCGCTCCCGGCCGAGTTCGGGATCACGCACCTCGTCGTCGAGGGCACCGACGGCTTCCACCCCCCCGTGAGCCGACGGATGGACGTGCTCTTGGCGGACGGCTATCTGCCGCCCGTCGAAGGGACGACGCGCTTCGAGCTCGAAGACGCGATGATCTTCCGGCTGAGCCAGCGCTTCTTCGACGAGATCCTCGGCGGGACGGCGCTCGAAGGCGGCGTCACGCCGAAGGTCGCACAGGACCTCGCGTCCATCCTCGAGCTGATCGTCACGCACCTCGATCTCTCGAGCCTCTTCGGCACGGAACCGATCGTCGACGTCGAAGACGTCTTCCAGCTCCGCATCGTCGCGGTCCACGTGGGCGACGCGGTGGCCGACCTCTCGATCCTCCAGCATCAGGGGCTCCGACTCAGCCTCAACGTCAACGACGTGTTCATCGAGATGAGCGGCTTCCTCGAGCTTCTCGGCGAGCGCTTCGACATCGCCGGCGGCGTGAAGACCGACATCCGCGGTGATCTCCGGCTCGAGCTCTCCACTGACGAATCGGGCGACATCGCGGCGAACGTCGTCGTCGAGGACTTCGGCATCGCCTCGATACATCCGATGTTCACCGGGAGCGACGGCTCGTTCTTCAACGAGTTCATCGATCTCCCCACCATCCAGATGACCTTCGCCGAGCTCGTCGATCAGCAGATCGGCGGCGAGGTCGTGGCCGAGCTCGTCTCCGTGATCCCGGAAGTGCTCACCGACCTCCTGAACACCATCGGGAGCATCTTCGACGGCCTCGAGCTCGAGCTCCCCCTCCCGCCCGAGCTCGGCGATCCGCTCACCGTGCGTCTCGACAGCCGCACCAGCGAGCTCGCCCTCTTCGCCGGCGCGTCGACCGGCCGCCTCGACGTCACGATCGACGTGGCGGTGGAGACCCTCGCGGAACCCGTGCACGGGGACGCGATGGGCCTCCCGCAGGCCGACGTCATGCCGATGCCGCCGTTCTCGAGCGCGCTCGACATCCAGATCGGCATCCGGCAGGACTTCGTGAACGGCCTGCTCCACTCGCTCTGGAACGCCGGGCTCCTCGACGTCTCCGTGGAGGTCGGAGGCATGGTGGCGACCGTCACGCCGCGCCTCCCGCCCGTCATCCGCATGGCGCCGCTCAACACGACGTGCAGGGTCGATGGCGTCCGCTGCGACGCGATCGTGCAGCTCGGTCAGGTCGAGGTCACCGCGCTCGGCGCCGTCTCCGCGGTACACCTCGAGGTAGGGGCCACGCTCGATTTCCGCGACGGCGCGATCTCCCTCAAGCTCGAGCAGGAGCCCGTGATCACGCTCTGGGAGGTGGAACGCACGGCCGCGTCGAGCCTCCTCAACACCTTCCTGCTCCAGTTCCTCGAGAGCGACATCCTCCCTGCGCTCACCTCGCTCGTGGGCGAGGAGCTCCTCATCGAGCTCCCGCTCCCCGACGCCGCCGCGCTCGGGCTCGGTGAGCTCGCGCCGGGGCTCGCGGAGGCTTCGCTCGAGATCGACACGGTGGGCCGCATCGACGCGAGCTCGGGCTACCTCGGCCTCGGCGCGAACATGCGCTTCGTCGTGCCCTGATCAGAGGTCGCGCACGAGCTCGTACGGCCGCCCGCACATCACGAGGCGGAAGCGTGGCCCCGGGCGCTCGAGCTCGAGCGTCTCGTAGGCCGCGTCGCCGGGGTAGAGCGAGACCGTCCCTCCGTCGACCCGCACCGGACGCGGCAGGATGAAGGGGATCGCCCGCGAGGAGAGCATCTCGAGCGCTTCGTCCACGGTGCGGAAGGAGCGAAGCTCCGCGAGCGTGACGTAGGTGGGCGGCGGGAGCCCGATCTCGCCGCGCGCGTGCGCCTCGAGGGCCGCGCGTGGCGAGAAATAGCGGAGCGACACCGCCTCGACTCCGTCGGCCATCGCGAGCCCTGCGGGCGCGCGCGCAGCGAAGAAGAACGTCGAGAAGCGCTTGGGGAAGTCGACGGGCGTGGTCCAGTGCGCGATGGGGACGAGCTCCTCCTCCGCGACGCGGAGCCCCGTCTCCTCGAGCGTCTCGCGCACGGCCGCGCGACGCGCCGGCGCTTCGGCGAAGGGATCCTCCGACGGGCGGACGTCTTCGTCGTCGACGCGTCCGCCAGGGAAGACCCAGTCCCCGCCGTGGAACTCGATGCCGGCGCTCCGCTCGAGGAGGAGCACCTCGATCTCGCCGAACCCCGGCCGGAGGAGCACGGTCGTCGCCGAAGGGTGGGCGGGGATCATTTGCGCCTCTTGGGGGAGCGCGCCGAGTAGAGATCGCCCTCCACCCGAGCTTCGCGCTCGACCTTGGCGAGCGGCGTCCGCCGGCAGACGTAGAGCGAGCTCGAGGCGCCGATGCTCTCGGCGCCGTCGTAGCGCACGAGATCGGGCTTCACCTCTTCGATGAAGTAGCCGAGCTCGACGAGCGCGCGCTGCTTCTCGAGGCCGCGTTCGACGCTCCTCCGGCTCTGTCCGAAGGAGACGATGAGCTTTCCGTCCTCGCGGAGGAGCTCGGTCGCGCGCGCGACGAAGAGCCGGAAGCCCTCGATGGCGTACGGCGGATCGGTGAAGACCGCCCCGAACTTCCCGCGGAGCTCGCGCGGCGTGGGATCGCGGAGATCGTGCCGCACGATCTTGCGATCGAGGCCGAGCTCCTCGGAGGCCGTCTCGAGGAGCGCCGTGAGCCGCTCGTCGATCTCGAGGACGGTGACCCTGCGCGTGACGCCGAGGATGCCGAGCGCGACGCTCGTGAGATCGTCGTCGCCGAGCAGGCAGAGCCCGCGCTGGGTCTCGCCGTGCGAGACGAGCACCCTCGCCCGCTCGAGCGCGGTATCCGCCGTGGCGTAGACCTGATCGAGCGCGCGATCGGCCGGGGGCCTCCTCGCCGCGATGCGCGCGTACGCCGCGAGCGCCTCGGCGTCGACGGCCTTCACCTCGCGGGCGTAGGCTTCGCGGCAATACGCCTCGAAGCCCTTCTCCGTACAGCGGAGGAGCCCCTCGCGCTCCACGAGCCAATCGGGCTTCGCCTCGCGCAGCGCCTGCAGCACGGTCCTGGCCTCGCCCGACGCGCGCACGATCGCGTCCGCCGAGAGCCCCCCGTGCCCGGACACGACCCGGAGGATCTTGAAATAGCCGTCGTCCACCTCCCCGTTTTGACATGGATTCGGACGAAGTCGCGATTGTGTTAGTTTCGCGGCCCAGAAGTCACCGTGAAGCGCCTCGCCCTCGTCCTCGTCGCCATGGTCCTCGCGCCGCTCCGCGCGGAGGCGACGCCGCCGGACGTCTTCGGCTACGGCTCACGCCACATCGGCATGGGCATGACGGGCGTCTCCTTCGCGGACGACTACGAGGCCACCGTCTCCAACCCCGCGGGCCTCGGTCGGGCCAAGACCACCGGGCTCTTCGTGGGGATGCTCGCCGCGCCCAACTGGCTTCGGCTCGACGGCGAGACCTTCCTCACGCCCGCCGTCGACGGCCGCATGAAGGAGATGGACACGGCGAGCGGCGCGATGCTTGGCTTCCAATTGCCGATCCCCTTCGGCGGCCCGCTCGAAGACGTCCTCACGCTCGGCGCCGGCTTCTACACGCCCAACAACGCCGTCCTCCGCGTCGATCTCCCTTACACCGACATGCCGCAATGGCCCGTCCTCGGGCGCGCGCACTCGGTGAGCATCAACGTGGGGCTCGGCGTCGATCTCGACCGCTGGGTGCCCGGGCTCCGCTTCGGTGTGGGCACGGCGGCGCTCGCGACCATCGTCGGCACGCTCCACGTCACCATCGACGAGGCCAAACAGTTCCGCTCGCGCACCGAGAACCAGATCCTCGCGCAATTCGCGCCCGTGCTCGGCGCGACCTACGACACGGGCCCGTTCCGCTTCGGCCTCTCCTACCGCGGCGAGCTCCGCGCCGACATCGACCTCGAGATCGACGTGAGCGGCTTTCCCATCGAGCTCCCGCGCATCGAGATCTCGGCCGTGGCGCAATACGCGCCGCACACGCTCGCCGCCGAGGCCGCGTACTCGCCGAGCGACGCCTTCCTCGTGGCGCTCAACCTCACCTACCGGCGCTGGTCGGCCTTCCCCGGCACGCTGGGCAAGACCACGCGGAGCTCGTACGAGCCGCCCCACCCCGACTTCCACGACACGCTCTCGCCGCGCGTAGGCGGCGAGTACCGCTTCTTCAGGGGACGGACGCGGCTCTCGCTCCGCGGCGGCTACGCGTTCGAGCCCACGCCTTCGGGCCCCGCGCGCATCGCGCCGCGCCGCAACGTGCCCGCGCACGAAGAGGAGAACCGCATGGTTCCCCTGCGTTACCTCGACAGCCACCGCCACGTCCTCTCCCTCGGCGGCGGCCTCCAGTTCAAGAGCAAGTCGGGCGCGATCCTCGACGCGAACCTCTTCGGCGCGATGCACCGCATCGCGGAGCGCACGCACGAGGTGAGCCGCCGAACCGCCGCCGAAGCCGCCGAGAGCGGCGAGCCCGAGATCACCACGCCGATGGTGAGCAGCGGCTTCATGCTCGTCGCCGGCGGCAACGTGGGGGTGAGCTGGTGAGGTCCCTCGCGCGCATCGCGATCCTCGCCCTCGTCGCGCTCATGGAGAGCCGCGCGGCGGCGAGCCCCGTCGACACGATCGGCCTCGGGAGCCGCTCGATCGGCCGCGCGGGCGCCGTGACGGCCGACGTCGAGGACTCGAGCGCCAACTACTACAACCCCGCCGGGCTCGCGCGGAGCCAAGGGCTCCGTCTCGACTTCGGCTACGTCCGCCTCCACTCCGACCTCTCGATCAACGGCGAGGACTCGAACGTCGAGCCGCTCGGCGCCATTCAGGTGGGCCTCGTCGCGCCGGGGCAGTTCGGCAAGTTCCGCTTCGCCTTCGGGCTCGCGCTGCTGCTCAACGATCAACGGATGAGCCGGACGCGGACGGCGATCGCCGATCGCCCGCGCTGGGAGCTCTACGACACACGGATGCACAAGGTCTTCCTCGCGACGAACCTCGCCATCCGGCCCTTCGACTGGCTCGTGCTCGGCGGCGGCATCACCTTCCAGGCGCCCTCCGATCTCGCGCTCCGCCTCGAGGGGACGGCCGGGCTCCTGCCCTCCGCGGCTCGCGCGGAGCACATGTTCACGGGCGACCTGAAGAGCATCCGCTATCCGCAGGTGGGCCTCCAGCTCCTCCCGCACGAGCGCCTCTCGATCGGGCTCTCGTACCGCGGCAAGTTCCTCCTCCAGAACACCGTGCGCGCCGACGCCGACGTGGGGCTCGCGGGCTTCGCCGATCTCGGCCTCGTGCTCGATCTCCTCAGCGTGAGCCGCTCGCACTACGGGCCGCACCAGGTCACGGCCGGCTTCGCCTACGCCCACGGCCCGCTCCGCGCGAGCTTCGATCTCACGTGGATGGACTGGTCGAAGCACCCGAGCCTCATCTCCGACGACACCATCGATCTCGATCTCGTCGATCCCTCGGGCGTCGCGGCGGGCCTCGGCATCGTGATCCCCGAGGAGATCCGCGGAAACCGCGCCATCCCCATGGGCATGAAGGACACCTTCGTCCCGCGCTTCAGCCTCGAGGG